>JAEEGL014205942.1_pt1 | contig 20382 bp, 10 predicted proteins | sample 9134231 | NCBI WGS metagenome assembly JAEEGL01 (sample SAMN16246548, study PRJNA631951) | gut metagenome | biome: gut microbiome; feature: rumen; material: fiber-attached | host: Bos | place: Iran: Karaj | collected 2018-10 | reverse complement strand
CCTGAGCATGCTTGCCGAGGAATCGACCCGCGAAATCTCATCGGCGACGAAGCCCCGGACCATGACGGAACACCATCACGTTGCGGCCGGCGGAGGCGGCGTGGCGAAGACCGCACGGATGGAAATCGAGCAAAAGACCGGACGCAAGGTCATCTCCCCGGACAATGCAACCGACATCCGCGCCCTGGATGCCGATTCAACCGATTTGCTGCAATCAAGTGACGAGTGAGCGCCCACCTTGCAGTGACAAGTGATATAGTGACAAGTGACAAGATGCAGTGGCGCGCCTTCGGGCGCGCGGAGACGAGGGGGGAGAGCGCCCTGCGGGCGGGACGAAGAAGGCCAGTTCAAGGTGACGATTCCCCTTGCGGAAGCCACAACCCGGAATCAGTTGAACCAAACAAATCTGTTTTCAAACAACTCGCAACAACTTGGGAAACAATCGAAAACAACTTCTTGGAAAGAAGACAAAGAGGGACAAATTTGTTTTCTTTGGTCCGCAAAGTGTGTCCGGCGACGGGTGCCCCATACATGGGGCGCCCGTCGCCGGGCACGTTGGGTTGCAAACGGGGACAAGAAATCCGGGGGCGATTGAAGGCCCGAAGGGCAATTTGTTCCGAGTTGTCTTTCAATTTGTTTCGAGTTGTTTTCCTGTCAGCCGGAGCGTTGGCGCAGGCATCGGACAAATCGGAGTTTGTTTTTCGGGGATTGTCGGGCAGTGGTTGTCAGATTCGGAGGGTGGGGGACGAGTGGAGAGGATGGAAGGAACGAATGATGAAACGAGAGGATGGTGGATGGTGGGGTGATTTGTACGAGAAAGCGGGCGCGCGGGGCGCGGTAAATCGATTTTGCGGGGGGAGCGGTTTTTGCTCGCTTCGGAACGCGGGGACGGGGTACGAAGAGGGGGCTCGCCACGTAAGGCAAACAACAGCCGAGGAGGTCACACCATGCCATCGAAGGAAGATCAAATCCGGGAATTGATCGGGAACTACTCCCCGGAGGGGTTCGAAAAGGTCCTGAAGGGGGCTTGCGCACCAGCGGCGTTCGTGGGCGCCAGGGGCGAGGTTTTCCGCGGGAGGGACGGGGCGGAGGTGCGGGTGCTGGGCGTGGTGAAGGATCTGCCGGGGGAGAACGGGTATCCGGCGCCGCTGCTGGTGGCGGACGTGCCGCTGGAGACGGTGCTGACGGAGCGGTCGAGCCGCGTCCGGCAGTTCAAGCTGGCGCGGGAGGTGCTGGAGGCCTGCGCGGAAAGGCCGCCGATGGAGCTGGACGGGGTGGTGGCGCAGGGGATTTTCGCGTTCCACGACCGGGAAGGGCATTTCCGCATCAGCCTCGTGACGGCGGTGCCGGAGAACGGACGGTTCAACTGGAGCAAGGCGCGGCGGCAGAGTTTCTACGTGACGCCGGAGCCGGAGGCGAACGCGACGTTCGTCCAGCGGATGGGGATGGACTGGAGCACGCTCAAGGGAATCAAGGAGGCGTTCTCGGTCGAGAAGCTGACGAAGGAGTTCTACGACCAGCTCTTCAAGTGGTACGACCGGGCCTGCGAGGACGAGCGGGTGGAATATCCGAACGGGCTTGAAACGGATGCGGACAACCGGGAGGACAAGAACCGCAAGCATCTGCTGCGGCTGATCACGCGGCTGATGTTCGTGTGGTTCCTCAAGCAGAAGGGGCTGGTGCCGGAGGCGCTGTTCGACGAGGCGGCGCTGGGCCGGATCCTCAAGGACTTCAAGCCGACGGACCGCCGCCAGCACCAATACTACCGGGCGATTCTCCAGAACCTGTTTTTCGCCACGCTCAACTCGGAAATCGCCGACCGGGGTTTTGCGGACGATCCGAAGGCGCGGGCGAGGGACGGCAAGGCGGAGACGAAGGACCACGGGATCAAGACGAAGTACCGCTACGCCGACGCGTTCGCCATTCCGCGGGAGGAGGTGCTCGCGCTGTTCCGCCCGATCCCGTTCCTGAACGGCGGGCTTTTCGAGTGCCTGGACCAGGAGGGGGAGGACGGCCGGGTGCGCTATTACGACGGTTTTTCGTTGCAGGAACGCCACCGGGACCTCAAGACGCTGACGTGGGCGCACGTGCCGAACGACCTCTTTTTCGATCCTGACTATGGCATCCTGCCGCTGCTGAAGCGCTACAACTTCACGGTGGAGGAGAACTCGCCGGGCGACGAGGACGTGGCGCTGGACCCGGAACTGCTCGGCAAGGTCTTCGAGAACCTGCTCGGGGCGTACAATCCCGAAACGCAGGAAATCGCCCGCAACTCCACCGGCTCGTTCTACACGCCGCGTGAAATCGTCAACTACATGGTGGACGAAGCCCTCGTGGCGCATCTCGCGGGCAGGACCGGGGTCGCCGAAGGGACGGTCCGCGCGCTGGTGGCGGACGGGGTGCGCCCGGAAGACGGGGCGCTGTGCAGGCGGTTGGCCGAGGCCATCGAGACAACGAAGATTCTCGACCCCGCCTGCGGCTCGGGCGCCTTCCCGATGGGGGCGCTCCTCAAGATGGCGGAGCTCCTGCGCATTCTCAAGAAGCTCCCCGAGGACGCCAACCTCTACGACCTTAAGTTGCAACTCATCGAGAACTGCATTTTCGGCTCCGACATCCAGGAAATCGCTGTCCAGATCGCCAAGCTCCGCGTCTTCATCTCCCTCGTCTGCGAGCAGAAGCCCGACAGGGACAAGCCCAACTACGGCATCAACACCCTCCCCAACCTCGAAACCAAGTACGTCGCCGCCAACTCCCTCGTCGCACTCAAAAAACGCCCAAAGGCCTTCACCAAGAAGGACCAGAGCGGCGACCTCTTCTTCGAAACCGGCCCCATACAGGCCACCAAGGACGCCCTCTGGAAAGTCCGCCACCTCCACTTCCTCGCCAAGACGCGCGCGGAAAAGGAGGAGTTGCGCGCCCGGGACATCGAACTCCGCAGCCAGCTCGCCGCTGCCGCCGAGGCCCTCGGCTATTCCGAGGAATCCACCCGCCTCATGGCCTCCTGGGACCCCTACAACCAGAACGTCCACGCCGAGTTCTTCGACCCCGAGTGGATGTTCAACGTCAGGGACGGCTTCGACATCGTCATCGGAAACCCGCCGTATGGCGCGTTATTCAGCAACGAAGAGAAAAAATACTTTCGCACCGTCTTCCCGGAATTGGGGTTCAAGATTGATAGCTACGTCGTCTTCCTCCTAAGGTCCCGCCAGTTTCTCAAGGACGGCGGCATTTGCAGCTACATCATCCCCAACCCCTTCCTCGACAACCGCTTTTTGGCGAAGACACGTGAACTCCTTCTTGGAGATGGCGTGTTGGAACTCAATGACCTCACGGACAAGGTCTTTTCTGCCGCTTGCGTGCATTCCATGATATTGTCTTTCGGGAACTTCCGCAAGAATGATGACGAATATTCGATTCGAGTCGATATCAACCAAGAACTATACGGCGAAAAAGTGTCCATGCCGGCATCGTTTTTCAGAAAGCAGGAATGGTTTGCCTTCAATATCCGCCTGTATGCGATTGCTGGGTTGCTGGAGAAACTAAAAAAGCACAGCGTGCGTTTGGAAACGGTCTTGGACATCAGGCAAGCGATAAAAACCGGGAATGACGGCAAATATATCAGCGACCGGAAACGTGCAAAAAACTACAAGCCAATCTTGCGAGGAAAAGATGTTTTCCGATACGCAATCATTGACCCGGGACTGTTTGTTGACTACGGGAAGTATTTGGCCTGTCCGCGGTCGGCAAGCATTTTTGAACAGCCCAAGATTTTGATTCGAGAGGCTGGAGAGCGGATTACCGCGTCGCTGGATACGGGCAATTACTACATCATGTCATCGCTGTACAACGCAATCCTGATTGATAAGCGATTCGATTTGCGGTACCTGCTTGGGTTGATCAATTCGCGGCTCTTCCAATTTTTGATGTGGAAGATTGCTCTTGAGAAAACAAAGGGCGCATTCACAAAGGCAAAAATCTTCCACTATTACGAATTGCCGGTTCGCGAGGTTGCCCAGAACAAAGAGCAAGCCCCCATCATCGCCCTTGTAGACCGCATCCTGTCGCAGAAATCGCGCGATCCATCGGCAGACACGACGTCTCTGGAAAGAGAGATCGACGAACTGGTGTACGGCCTGTACGGGTTGACGGCGGAGGAGAGAGCGATCGTGGAGGGCGTCACCGGTCCCGCGGCCGGGGGAGCGGCAGGAGAGCGCGGGGCCGGTGAGGGTTCAGCCCGCAGCATCCAGCACCCGCTTCCCCCCTCCACAGGGGGAAAGAAGAAGGTGCGGGCGCTGAAGATCGAGGAAGAGTTCTGAGGACAATTTTTCCAACCATTGGAAACGTTTTTTCCAATCATTGGAAAATTGCCGAAAAATTTTTCCAATCGTTGGAAAAACCGGGCAGAATTTTCCAACCATTGAAAAAAATTTTCCAATCGTTGGAAAACTTTCCGGGCGCCTTTTTCTGGCAGGATTTGCAGGATGGGCAGGATTGGATGGGGGCAAAGGCAAGGTCCCAAAGGGGTGGTACCGGGAAAGGGGTTGGCAAAAGTATAACACTAGTGTTATGTTATTGACATGAAACACTTCGACGAGTTCTACAATCTGGCGGAAGGGAATTTCGGGCTGGTGACGTATGCCCAGGCGAAATCCGCAGGGGTGGTCATCCCGGAGTTGCAGCGTTGGCTGAAGAAAGGCTGGATCGAAAGACCGGCCCGGGGGGTGTACCGGTTGTCGCGGTTTCCGTCTTCGGAATGCGACCCGTACGCGATTGCGGTCGAATCCGTGGGAGGGGATGCGTATCTGTACGGGGAGAGCGTGCTGGCGCTGCTGCGCCTGGCGCCGACCAACCCGACGTGGATTTACGTGGCGACACCGCGGCGCGTCCGCCGGAAGGTGGGAGAAGGCATTGTCATCGTGCGCGGCGAACCCGGAACCCATGCCACGAATTATCTCGGAGTCCGTTCGCAGTTCCTCGCGGATGCGCTGGTCGCGTGCAGTGCGACGGTAAGGAGGGACCGGCGTCTCCGCGCGGCGGAAGAGGGTCTCCGCCAGGGGTATCTCGGGAAAGAGGATTTCATCCGTGTCGCCAAGGAAATCGAACATGCCCAAGCCTCCGCATAACGTCGCCGCCCTCGAACGTGCCATCCGCCAGATGGCGGGTGCCGACAAAAACGCCAACGAGATGCGCATGGCCCTCTCCAGCGTCATCGCGGGGCAGTTCCTGGACGGAGCCGTCATGCGGGGCGGTGGGGCGCTGAAGCTCCGCTACGGCGCGGGAACCACGAGAGTCACGGAGGACTTCGACGCCTGCCGGAAGGTTCCGGAGGATGAGTTCATCGCCTCCTTCGGCCGACGGCTCGCCGAGGGCTGGGCCGGATTCACGGGGCGGCTCGTGAAGCAGGACAAGGCGCACCCCAGGGATGTCCCGGACGCTTACGTGATGCAGCCGTTCGAGGTGAAACTGTCCTACCGGAACCATCCGTGGTGCACGGTCGATCTGGAGCTCTCCTACAACGAGGTCGGCGATGCCGACGAGGCGGACACCTTTTCCCTTCCCGAGGATGTGCGATCGCTCTTCCCCAGGCTCGGCTTGCCGGAACCGATGCCGGTGCCGCTGATGCGCATTCCCCACCAGATCGCGCAGAAGCTGCACGGCGTCACCGACCGCAGCGTGTCGCGCGTCCAGGATTTGATCGATCTCCAGCTGATTGCCGCGCACGAAGGAATCGACTTCGCTGAGGTGGACGCCATCTGCAAGAGGTTGTTCGCGAACCGCAAACGCCAGCCGTGGCCAAGCCCCATCGTTCCGGGCCCCGGATGGCCCGGGGAGTACGAGGGGATGGGCCGCGGCATGGAAGGGCTCCGGCCGTTCGAAGAGGCCGTGGAATGGGGCAACCGGTTCATCCGCGAAATCAGCGGGGCCGGAAGCAAGGAAAGGACCTGACCATGTTCATCACGAACCAGCACAACGCGAACGAGCAGCCGGGGGAGAGGGCCAGCATGAGCGCACGGCTGAGGGAGCTGATTCCCCTGACGGAGACGCTGTCGGTCCTCTCGGGGTATTTCTATTTCAACGGGATTCCGCCGCTGGTGGAGCCGATCGCCGGGAACGCGGGGCTGAAGCTGCGCATCCTCGTGGGGCTGGACACGGACCGGATGGGCTACGAGCTGGCCCGGGCAGGGGACGGGGAGACGGAGCAGGAGCGGTTCCTCAATTCGCTGCGGAACGTGGCGCGGTCGAAGCTCTTCGACCGGGAATCGTGCGCGCGGAACATGGAGACGTTCCTCCGGTTGCTGGAAGAGGGGCGGCTTGCCATACGCAAGACGAAGGAACCGAACCACGCGAAGCTCTATATCTTCGAGATGGGCGGGGCGTACAAGGCCATCGAGCCGATCCGCTGGATCACGGGGTCGAGCAACCTCACATTCCCCGGGCTCAACAGCCAGAACGAGTTCAACGTGGAGCTCTCGAACTTCGGGGGGCAGGAGGCGAAGGAGTACTTCGAGGAGCTGTGGGAGGATGCCGAGGACATCACGGGCTTCGCCGAAATGGCGGCGAAAATCCGCCGGACGCTCAAGGACGAAGGAATCCATGCGGAAGTGACGCCCTACGAGGCGTACGCGCTGGTGCTGAGGAACTACCTGGAACACCGGTCTCTGGTGGACGAGACGCCCAAGATTGACCGGGCGTTCGCCATCCCGCGCGATTTCTTCACGGGCGGGCCGAAGTACCGGCCGCTCGCCTTCCAGAAGGACGCGGTCAACCAGGCGCTGTCCATCCTTGAGGCATACAACGGGGTCATCATTGCGGACGTGGTGGGGCTGGGCAAGTCCGTGGTCGGGAGCGTGCTGGGTGCCGTCATGGAGGCGCGGCGCGGCATCGTCGTGGCCCCGCCCGGACTCGTCGGCAGCGAGCGGGAAAAGACGGGATGGTGCGGCTACCTGGATGACTTCAAGCTCTACGGCTGGCGGGCGATGAGCCGCGGGAAGATGGAGGAGGTGGCGGAATACGTGAGGACGCACCCCGACATCGACGTGGTGCTCGTGGACGAGGCCCACAATTTCCGAAACGAGGACTCCATCGACTACGGCTGGCTCTGGCAGGCCTGCCGCGGCAAGAAGGTGGTGCTGATGACCGCCACGCCCTACAGCAACCGCCCGAGCGACATGTATGCGCTGTTGAAGCTGTTCACGGTTCCGAGACGGAGCGAACTGGTGCCGGACGGCGACCTGGAGGCGCAGTTCGCACGGTTCCAAAGCGATTACGCGGACTGCGACTACGTTCTCCGGAACGCCGGGGTCTCCGACGGCGACGGGGCGGGAAACACAGAGGACCTCGTCCGCGCCCGGTTGCGCAGGCTGGGCTTCCCCCACGCGGATGGCGTTCCGCTCGACGCGGCGGGCGCCAAGCGGTTCGCCCACGGCGTCCTGGAGCGGATCGCCGCCAACATCCGGGCCATCATGGAGCCCGTCATGATCCGGCGCAACCGGATCGACCTGCGGCTGGACCCGCAGTACCGCGCGGAAATCGGGGAGAACCTCCCCGAGGTGCATCCGCCCATCGAGCAGTTCTACGGGCTGGATGCCGCCCAGAGCGCGTTCTACGACCGGGTGATCCAGGACCACTTCGGCCCGAAGGGGAATTTCACCGGCGCCATCTACCGGCCCGGCCTCTACGCGCGCATCACCGGCGCCGACGAGGAGGAGAGCACCGCCCTGGCGACGCAGCAGGAGAACATGTACAAGTTCATCCGGCGCCTGCTCGTCCACCGGTTCGAGAGTTCGTTCGGTGCCTTCGCCAAGACCCTCGGCAATCTGGTCCGCATCCACGAAATGGTCCTCAAGCTCGCCCTCAAACCCACCGGCGATCCCGGCGACGGCCACCGGGGCATCATCATCCTCGACCGCCGCATGATGGAGCGCTTCTGCGACGCCTCGCTCGGGGACGAAGTGTTCGAGACGGCCCTCGCGGACTACGAGGCGGCCGTCTCCGAAGAGGCCGACAACCAGCAGGTCTACCGCGTGGAGGAGGACTTCACGGAGGAAGGATACGAGGCGTTCATCCGGGATGTCCGCAGCGACATCGAACTCTTCCGCAAGGTCGAGCGGGAGATGGCCCGGCTGGACCTCGTCGCCAACGACCCGAAGGCCAAACAGCTCGCGGGCCTTGTCCGGAAGGTCCTGGCGGGAAAGGCCGGGCTCGCGGCGCGGAAGGGCGAGCCGAAGCGCAAGGTGCTGGTGTTCAGCGAGTTCGCGGACACGGTGGACCATGTCTCGAAGTACCTGGAGGAGGCGTTCCCGGGGCGGGTCTGCACGGTGCGGTCGCTTTCGCTGGAGACGGCGCGGATGATCCGGGCCAACTTCGACGGCACCGCGGAGGCGGGATTGCGGAGGGACGACTTCGACGTGATGATCGCCACGGACAAGATGAGCGAAGGCTACAACCTGAACCGGGCGGGGCTGGTCATCAACTACGACATCCCCTGGAACCCCACGCGCGTGATCCAGCGGCTGGGGCGCATCAACCGCATCGGCACGAAGGTGTTTTCCGACCTCTATCTCTACAACTACTTCCCCACGGAGCAGGGCGCCCGGCACTACGACATCCGCAGGGTCGCGCGGAACAAGGTGCTGATGATCCACAAGACCATCGGCGAGGACGCGCGCATCCTCGACGAGGACGAGTCGATGGAGGCCGCCGGGCTCTTCGAGCGGCTCGGGACCAATCCCGAGAACGCGGAGCAGAAGTCTTTCCTGACGGAGTGCAAGGTCAAGTGGGAGACCATCCGGAAGGAACATCCCGAAGTCGTGGAGAAAATCGCCCGCCTGCCCGACCGCGTGAAGACGGCGACGACCGGCCCGAGGACGGGTACGCACCTCTTCGCGAGAAAAGGACTGACGCTGTTCGCCTCGTACATGGGGGAGGACGACGAGGAACCCGTGTACCGCCTGATGAAGGAGGCGCTGCCGGACGTGGAATGCCCGTTCGGACAGCCCCGGCTGGACGATTTCTCCGCGGGCTTCTGGAAGCGCTACGAGGCCATGACGCGGGAAGGATCGGCCCGCGTCATGGCCCGGTCGCACGCGACCCAGTCGCTGGCCAACCGCGGGCGGCGCATCCTGATGGAAGCGCTGGACCACGGCATCCGCCGCGATTTCGCGAAGAAGCTCCTCGACGACCTCCAGAACCGCGGCACCCTGCCCGACCACGTCCTGCGGGAACTCGTCCGCGAACGCCGCCGCGGCCTGCCCGCCCTCGACGCTTTCCTCGCCTCCCTGGAAGACCGCCTGGGCGACCGCCTCGAAGTCGATGTCCCCGACTGCGAAGGCGACGGCGTGATCGTCTCCATCGACCACGTTGCCGACGGCGGACAGTGAACGAGTTCGAAAAGCGAACATTGGTGTAGAAATACAAACTGGACCGGGCCATGGAATGAACTGTGTCATCAAATGCATCCGATTGAAGAATTTTCGGCGATTTGAGGATTCGACGATTCCCTTGAATCCCGGCATGAATATTTTTGTCGGGGACAATGCCACCGGCAAGAGCACGCTCCTTCAGGCCATCAATCTGGGGCTGTCCGGCAGCGAGACCCGTGTCATGATGTTCGGCATGGAAAACATCATGAATGCAAAGGCTGTCCAGCAATGGATAAACAATCCTGTCAGGGATGCTTTGCCCAAGGCCATTGTGGAACTGGTCTTCGAGATGCCGAACGAACCCAAATACAATGTGTTTCACGGAGAACAACATTGTGGAGTGCGTCACAGCCAGGAATTCGGGATCAGAATGGTGTGCGAACCCAACCAGACTTGGGACAGCGAGTTGCAGGAAGCCATTCGCACGGGAGGCGGAAGAGTGTTCCCATTCGAATTCTATGCGGTTTCCTTTTCAACATTCGCAGATGCACCATACTCGGGATTCAAAAAACCATGCAGATCGATTTTCTTGGACAATTCATCCATCAATACCGCAAAAGCACTGAAACATGTTGTGGTGGCGACCTATCAAAACGCGGTCGATGACCGGGAGCGGATTGCCACTGAATATGGTTTTTCGACCCATCTCAAGGGATTTCCTCTTCCGCAAGCCGCCCTGGAGAAATCCCTTGTCTTGTCGACGGATATGGAAAGCCTGCTCGACATACGGGAGCAAGGCGTCAGTCTGGCGAACCAAGGGGAGGGAACAATCAATCTTTGCAAGACGGAAAGCGCCTTGGCACGTGGTGCAGAAAACGAAACCGTTGTCCTCATCGAGGAGCCGGAAAACCACCTCAGTCCGACGGGCCTTAGAAAACTTGTCGGGCTGGTTCAGGCAAGGATGGCAGGGTGCCAGATTTTCATTGCCACCCACAGCAGCTACATAGCCGCGCGTTTGGGGTTGCAACAGGTTTTTCTGCTGGGCGACGGAGTGAAATCCCTGGCGAATTTGACCGACAATACGGCCTCGTTTTTCATGAAGGCGCCGAATGACAACCTCCTCCAGTTTGTCCTTGCCAAACGTGTAATCCTTGTGGAAGGCGCCGCCGAATTCATCTTGATGGATGGGTTCTTCCGTCAAATCACAGGAAGAGCTCCTGCAGACGCAGGTGTTTGGATTCTTTCCCTCAACAATCTTTCCTTCAAAAGGTATTTTGAGGTGGGCAGGGCGTTGGGCATCAGGATTGCGGCCGTCCGGGATAATGACGAGCACCCTCAAGATTGGTATTCAGCATGGACGAACGAGAGCATCCAAGTGTTTTCCGATTCCGATGCGGCTCGGCGTACCTTTGAGGTGTGCCTGTACGAGGACAACAAGGAAGCCTTGGGCGATATTTTTGGCAGTCATGGAGATATTTTGGATTACATGTTGAAGCACAAGGCGGAGGCGGCCTTCCAAATTCTCCAGAGCAACAAGGAGATGGTTGTGCCCGGATATATCCAAGAGGCCATTACTTGGGTCTCCCGATGAAGAAAGCCCTTCTTGCCGTTGCCGGGTCCGGCAAAACGTCATTTCTGGTGAACGCTCTGTCGCCGGAGAGACGAAATTTGCTGTTGACCTACACGGTCAACAACACGGAAACCTTGAAAGACATGATTTCACGGAAGTTTTCCGGAATCCCTGAAAAAACTGTAGTCATGACTTGGTTTTCGTTCCTTTTCAATTTTCTGATCAAGCCGTTTCGGGTCGACAATGTCCCCTCCATCCGCCACCTCCTTTTTCTCAATGGCAATGAACTCCCAGCATATGGCCTTACTGGTCGCACCCGCTTCATGAGTTCGGACGGTGGTCTTTACCATTGCAGGGCTTTCAATTTTGCCCAGAAGTATATTGGTGATCAAAAACTTTTCGGCAGGATACGTCAATTCTTCGACGCAATCTTTATCGACGAAGTACAGGACTTTGCCGGTTATGACTTCGATTTCATCGAAATGATTGGCAAAACCGATGCCGAGGTGACCCTCGCCGGCGATTATTTCCAGCATACCTTCGACACAAGTCGGGATGGCAACAAGAACCAAGGGCTTCACAAGGATTTGAACAGCTTTCGGACTCGGTTGAGTACATGGTACGAGATAGATGATCGCACTCTTGCAGCTAGCCGAAGATGTACACAGCAGGTTTGCGATTTCATTAGCTCCAGAATCGGAATTGCGATGACATCAGCGCGGTCGGAATCCGGATTGGCTCCACAGCTCCTTTCTGAACCCGAAGAGATTGACGCCATGATGGCAGATTCTTCCATTGCCAAGCTTTTCTATGACAAATCCGGGAGATACCAGTGTGCAGGGGCATGTCGGAATTGGGGAGAGTGCAAGGGCATGTCGTTTGACCGGGTGTGCGTTGTTTTGAACAAGAAGACATTTGCACTATTCAAGAATAACATGCTTTCCAAGCTCCTCCCACAGCCCCGGCACAAGTTTTATGTCGCCTGTTCACGGACGCGCGGGGAGTTGTTCTTTGTTTCCGATGCCGACATTGTAGCATACAAGCGGTCAATTCAGTGAGAGGATAGGGGGCAAGGTCTTTTGGTTCACATAAATGGTTTTCAATCGTTGGGGAACCAGCATTTCGCCGTATGAATCTCCAGAACTACAGGCATTCCGTCCTGCGGGCCGAATTCGGTTTCAATCACCTGGGCCAAGCGCTTGGTTTGCATTTGGCTTCAATTTCCGATGATTTGCCTGCCGATTTTCGTAATGACGAGTATGCGCGGCACTTGCAAACGGCAATGGAAACGTGGCAGAGCAGATTCAACGCCCGCAACTTCATTTATGGCGATGTGGCATTAAATGGATTCCGACCGCGACTTCTTCCCGATGTCTGCTGCCTGATAACGGACAGGGGCAGGGGCTGACGCCAAGGGGGGGCAAGGACACTCTCTCGCGCGCGCAACCCTATTAACATGTGGAACTCCGCAGAAACTAATGCCAGCTGCATCGATGCATTTTTTCCCAAATTCTTCTTGACATTTTTGGCCAGTTGGCGTAATGTATATCGCATGAAATCCAAGAAGAGGCGACGGCAATGAGTTTGCCGTCGGAAGTGGTGACAGGCGCTTGACGGCGCCCATCGTCTGATGGCGGCATCAGGCAACTTCGCTTGGCCACATGGGCTTGCGGACAACGGGATCGGGCGATCCCATTCGGGTGAAGAATCATGCAAACCGGGAAACCGGACAAAGGACAACTGTGCCCTGAGGGCGTCAAAAGGAGATACAAATGGAATACAAGGCAGGCGAGCGGTACAAATTCCGGGTCATGTACGTGGACCCTCGGACCCAACAGATAAACATGACGAACGGAATGGCAGGGGAACCGTGGTATACGGTGCACGTGCAGGGACAGACGAAAAGTCCATTGCGGCTGCTGAAGGGCGGGGCGGCCATTTTCGTGTGCAGCGAAGTGACGGAAAAAGGCCCCGTGTTCGTGCTCGCGCCCGAGTATTTCGCGGAAACAGCATCCGGCAAACCCGCCGCGACCGGCCCGATGGTGCGGCTTGAGGGGTTGGAGGAAGGCCAAACGCTGGAGTTCAAGACCTCCATCATCTTCAGCCCCGAAACGCACCAGCCGGACAGCAAGCAGCCGTATGCCATCGCGAAGGAAATCGCGGCGTTCATGAACAGCAAGGGCGGGACGCTGTACCTGGGCGTGCGGAACGACGGGACGGTGTGTGGCATCGAGCAGGATTTCCCCGTGCTGGACAAGGCCCCCATCCAGGAACGGGAAAAGGACGACTCGACGTACCACTACAAAGCGGACCGGGACAGCTACGCGCAGAAGGTGCGCAACCTGATTCTGGGGTACCTCGGCGGGAGCGCGGCGGCGCTCATTCCCGACCTGGAATGGCATGAGGCCGGTGGCCGGACATACGCGACCCTGGAAGTGCCTCCGACAGGCGAGGACATCGTGTACTTGGGCGGGAGCGAGTTGCTGGTGTTCCGGACGGGGCCGCAGACCGCACACCTGTTCGGGCGGCAACGCGACCAGTACACGAAGGTGCGTTTCCACCAAGGCAAGGTGGCGGACTTCGAGGCGATGCTCCAGCGTTTCCGGGACAGCCTCCTGGACGGCCTGGGGCAGCAGCAGCAATCGGATGGCGTCCGCCTGAAGCTGAACGACAACGAGAGCGTGCCGCTGGACCAAAAGCACGTTTCGGCCGTGAAGCCGCGCGGACTGGTGTTCGACGGGGCTCTGCAAGGCGAGGCGAAGTCGTGGTCCGACCTCTATTTGCGCCTTCTGGAGACGCTGTCCCGGGTGGATGCCGACAAGTTCGATGCCCTGCCGGACGAAGACCCCAGCAAGTTCATGCGCCGTGGCAGCCGTGTGCTCTTCGACCGGCGCCTGGGGCGGAAGCGTCTTGCAAATGCCAGTGGCTATTTCGGGCCGAAGGGAGACATCCGTGCCGAACTGCAAGTCGGGACACGGGCGGCCTTCATCCCCCCGAACGGAATGGTGTTCCGGTTGCTGGAGCACTTCGGTCTGGCGCCAGACCGATTCCGCATCTGGACCGGCCCCAGCGTGAAGGCATGAGGCTCAAACGGGGCGCGGACGGAGGTCCGCGCCCCAAGAGAAAGAGAATGTTTGTCAGAATCGGCTGACGGGCGACGAGTAGTGATGGTGTGCAGAGGTACCGTTGGGTACCAATCGAATCAGAAGAAATTCATAGCGAAAAGGACTTTACAATGGCAGACCAAGTTGTTTCGTTGGCGTATTTCATCACCCAGGCGCGCAACAACGGCGTCACTGCGGAGGAATTGAAGGTGCCCGGGGAATTCTGGCAGGTTCTGGGCGGACGAATCGACTTGGAGCGAGCAGTCGCGTCGTGGCAGGGCGTGTTCGGGGACGATGCTTTGGTTCCCTTGGATGAAATCGAACTGACGAAGTCGGATTACCTCGATCTCGTGGACCAGATTTACCGCGGGGCTCGGTTCATGGAGGCCCAGATTTCCGGCGTGGCAGTCGTGGGGACGGTCCCGGCGAAACACGACTATTTCGGAAATTACCTGGCGAGCGCGGAGCTGGCAGAGGATACGCGGACGGGGCCGGCGGTCGAAGCCGCGATGGAACGGATCAACGAGCTGCTCCGCAACAAGAACGTGGCGACGGCCCGCGTGAACGGACTGGTGGTGGGCCGGGTCCAATCCGGCAAGACGCGAAACTACATCGGACTGATGCTGAAGGCGGCGGACGAAGGCTGGAATGTCATCATCGTGCTGACGAGCGCAATCAAGGTATTGGCCTTGCAGACCCAGGAGCGTATCCGGGAAGTGATGAAAACCGTGGGCGCGGCCGGGGCACGGGTTTCCGGGGAACTGGATTTTCTGACGCTCTCTCCCCGGGAGCCCGCAAAAAAGGAAGACCTGGCCAGCGGCGAGTACTTCCATTGGGGGTTGGCCATGAAGGAAGGAACCGACCTGAAGCGCGTGACCGATTGGTTCAAGCTGCCGGGACAGCCCCTCCAGTCGATGCGGGTGCTCATCATCGACGACGAAGCGGATAACGCGACGCCGAACACCGAGGTCGGGGAAGATGCCCTTCTCCGCGAGGATGCACTTGTCGAAAGCATCCGGAACATCCAGAGCCAGAACCAGGAGCTCGGCAATTGGTTTGCCATGCTCCTGGAAAACGAATGGCCGAGGGAAGGAGACCAGACCGAAGAAGGGCGGTTGTTCCGGGAAATCTGCGGGCACTTGTGCGACACGGGCCGCCGCCCGAACGAGATTCTGGGCATCACCATCAATCAACACCCGGAATACCGGGCCTTTCTGAAGTTGAAAGAGGAACTCATCCCTCAGCTGGAAGAGCATTTCCGCGGCAAGAAGGGAGAAAAGGCCTTGATTCGCTTGCTCCGCTCCATTTTCGACCTGCCGAAGGTCCGCAGCGCCATCAACAAGGCGGTGTGCAATCTGGTCGGGAGCGATCCCGAGTCGGGACACGGGAGGAGGTTCCCGTTCGAGCGGTGTGCCTATGTCGGGTACACGGCAACGCCGTATGCCAACATCCTGAACGAGGGGCCGGAGGAGACGCCAATCTACGCGGATTTCATACAGGCGTTGGAAGTGTCGCCGCAGTACTTCGGCGCGGAAGCGATTTTCGGACGGGGAACCGCAGGCAACGCCACGAGAATGCCTATCGTGCGGAGCATCGGCGTGCAGGAAGAGACGGCCATCCTGGACCGTCTCCGCCAAGGAGCGCCGTGGAACTTCGTGGACGAAAACCTCAACTGCCTCGACGGAAACAAGCCGTTGGAGTGGCGGGGGCTCAAGGACGCCGTGGCGTGGGCATTCTGCACTGCGGCGGCAAGGCAGTACCGACGCCTTCGTATGCCCGCGGGAAAGGAGAGGGAGAAACGGGAACAGCGCTGGACGACCGCGCTGGTCAACATCGACCACCGGCAATCGGTTCATTGGGCCATCAAGACCGAATTGGAGACCTATATCAAGAACCGCTGCCGGGAGGCCAACCGTGCCGCGTTCGAGCAGGAATGCCGGGAAATCTGGGAACGCGAGACGGCGAGTTTTACCCGGGATGATTTCAACCGCCTTTTCAACGCCTGCGACGATGAGGCGCGGAATTACGGGATAATCGAGGATTATCCAGCGTGGGAAGCCCTCGTGCCCCATCTGCGGTATTTCATGCAGCCGGAGAAATGCCAAGTTGTCATCATCAACTGCACGGAGGAAGGGAAGGACGGACAGATCCAGTACACGCAGGACACCACGGATCCCCACCACAAGGCCGTCGTGTACAACGACGACCGCCTGTGGTTCATCAGCGGCGGGACAACCCTGGGCCGCGGGCTGACGCTGCCGGGGCTCACCGTGAGCTACTTCGACCGCGTCCGGGCCAACACGAGCGTGGACACGCTGACCCAGATGGGACGCTGGTTCGGATACCGGGCGGGGTATGCCCTGCTGCCCCGGCTTTGGATGAACGACGTGGCGATCCAGGAGATGAAGGGCATCGCGCGCACGGAAAGCGAATTGCTGGATTCCATCGACGACAATTTCAAACAGGGGTATTCCCCTTCGGACCCGGCGCATTTCCAGCAAATCACGTGCTGGAGCCGCCAGCTTTCGGGGCGCGCCCATGCCATTCAGCGGGTGAGTTCCTCCATCGGCGTGACGGGGTCGGCGGACGACTACTATGCCGACGAGGAGCACCGGCGGAGTGTGTTCAGGACTTGTTCGTATTTCATCCAAAGCCTTGGGGATGAAACGGTCCGGTCGAATACCGAATACCTCCATGCCGACGTTCCGCTGTGGGAAAAAACCGACCGCAACGACGTGCGCCGCTTCCTGGAGGCACTCCTGCCCGACCTTCCTGCGGACTCAGCCCGGAAAATCCGGGGGGTGTTGCACGACATGGCGGAAAGCAGTCTCGATTGGGATGTTGTCGTGGGGCATCCGACGAGGGATTGGGTCGGCGAAGTCGAGTTCGGCGGACGGCGGGTCCGTTGCGGTGCCCCGACGGCCCAGGAACGGGACGGCGGCATCCTGCGCGTCCAGACGGCACGGTTGCACCGCTCGTTCTATGCCATGATTCCGACGCGGTGGATCAACAAGGCCAACGTGGAGCTCCTGTCCAAGTGGCAGGGCAACATCGCGGCGGCATTGGATGTGCGGCGCGTGCAGAACGGTGGCATCTTGCCGAAACACTACGACGAAGTGCTTCCGGGTGGTTCCGGTGAACCGGTGGCGGCGCGCTTGCAGGAACTCGTCGAACACCTCGAAGCGGCCGACGGAACCCTGGCGGTCCCCGAGCAGATACACGACCATTTCGACGAGGTGTCTCCCGGATTCAGAATCGGATCTTCGGCGGAATACATGGGCAAGGTGCACGCGCTGGCCGGTCATACCCGCCCGGTGTTGCAGCTGTACGTGTTCCACCCCAAGGGAAAGCACTCCGGGGAAACACCACTGGTGAACATCTCGTTCTACTGGCCGGACCACGATCCGGATGCCTTCCACTCGGTCGCTGTGGACGGGAGTGCCTATTTCGGGCGCCCAATCGACGAAGCAACATTCTGCCAGACCGTGGAGAACATCCTGCGCGAATACAACTATCCCATGTCCGCAACGGCTTTGAAGAAGGCGGTGGTCGGACATTTCAAGGGACGCTGTTCGGAAGCGTACTTCGATGCGGCTATCCGCAACCCGTTGCATGGATACCACTTCCACGATGTGAACTGGTTGGGTGGCCCGGCCTACTGCATCGATGATTGGTCCGGCGGGGATGAGCAGGCCGACGAGGCGTTGTTGCGCGAGGAGTTGCTCCAGGCTGCAATCGCCATCTTGGATCGCATCCCGGGGAGTATCGCCAAGGAAGAACTGAGGGCACGGGTTTTCTCGGAAAAGCCGAAGTTGAAGGATGTCTTCAGCGATGCCGTCTACAACCGGGTGCTGACAGACGAGGTGTTCGCCGAAGAGGGAATCCATGTTTCGGGGAACCAGCTCAGCGCCAAAGGCGGTGTTGCCTGAAGGCAAACAAATTAGAACAAACGACTACAACAAGAGGAGACTGATACGATGGACGCGGAACACAGCGGATACGGTTTTTACTGGGAGCAGGTGCGTCGGTGGCGTGCGCTGGGATGGGATTGGGAGGACATCTTGGTCGGGCATCATCGGCTGGACCGATTGCAGGCCAAGTTGAAGGGCTGGCGGGAAGACGGACACCCGGCCCTTCTTGTCGAAGAGTGGCAACGGATCGTGCAGGAATGCCGGGAGGAGGACGAAGGGGAGGAGTCGGCCCAGGACGAGAGCGAGACCGAGGAACCGGCCGAGGACGGGGAATGGGAGGAGGAAGAGGAAGAGGAGGGGGAGGATGGAGAAGAGGAATGTGAGGAGGACGAGGAGGAATCCGGGGAAGAGGAGGAAGAAGAATCTGAAGAGGAAGAGCCGGAATCCGGTGAGGAAGAGTACGATGCCCCGACTCCCGGCGAAAAACGGGTGTTGACGCTGCCGAGGGGCGGGAAATTGGAAATGGTCTGGTGTCCTCCGGGACAGTTCGCAATGGGCAGTCCCGAAACGGAGTTTGGGCGCAAGTTGGATGAAGTCCAACACGACGTCACGCTGTCGCAAGGATTCTGGATTGCGAAATGCCCCGTGACCCAAGGCCAGTGGCAGGAGGTGATGGGCAGCAATCCTTCCGTCCACAGGAATGCATCGTGTCCCGTGGACAATGTGAGCTGGGAAGCTTGCCAGGATTTCTGTAGCCGGATCGGGCTGGCACTCCCGACGGAAGCGCAGTGGGAGTATGCCTGCCGGGCTGGCGGAACGGGAGATTATGGTTGGTCCGGTCGCCTGGGCGAGATGGGCTGGTTCTGCGACAACAGCGGAGGAGTGACACATCCGGTCGGCCAGAAACTGGAAAACAACTGGGGTGTTTGCGACATGCACGGGAATGTCTCTGAATGGTGTGCGGACTGGTATGGCCCTTATCCGGGCGGAGAGACGACGGACCCGACCGGCCCGGAAACCGGAGAGAGCCATGTCAGTCGCGGCGGACATTACGATTCCCCTGCGCGCTACTGCCGCTGCGCGAGCCGCAACAGTAAGCCGATGCCGGCCAACAAACTGGGGCTCCGTCCCGTGATGACCCGGCCGTGGAATGGCAAGGTGTAAAGAGTGCATGGCAGGACCGGAACAAGGGGGGGCGGTCCTGCCGAGCTTTCCAAAACATGCAATCTTTCCGCCCGAGGAAGGCAAGTTGTCGCGGGTTGTCCAAGTAGTCTCGAATTGAATTGTCAGGAATAGTCGGAATTGTCTGACGGTTTTGTCCGCTCTGCGTCTCCGCGACTCCGCGTGGGTTTTCCTCTCGCTCCCCTCCCGCTTTCCTTGTTCTCCTGTTTGTCTTGCCCCCAATGGTCCGCCCGCAGGGCGCACCGCGCACTTGTCACTCGTCACTTGTCACTTGTCTATTTCGATCCCATTCGCTGGGGCGCGACTGGAAAGTCGCACCTCCCAGATGACAATTCGATGGCCCTTTTCTTTGACAGGCGCCGCCCGGTTGGGCGGCGCACCTTGAAAGAGTTGTCCCGAGTTGTTTGAGTTGTCTCCTCAAAAGAATTGTCGGGAATTGTCTGAGTTGTCTGAGGGTTTTGTTCGCCGCTTGTTTTGTTGTCCTTTTTGTTCTTTTTGTTTCACAAAAATGGGCTGGAAAATCGTTGGGGCGCGGCTGGAAGCCGCACCGAAAGGTTGAAAGGTTGAAAGGGTTGAAGGATGGGGCGTCAACGGATTCCATCAACTTTTCCCCCTTTCAACTCTTCAAGGCGGTGCGCGCGGCGCGCGGGCGGGAAGTGAAGAGACAAGCGGGCGGGCCGCCCGCGCTCCGGCAGCCCCGATCCCGAGAAAAATGTTCCGGGCCTGTCAGATGGGGCCGTGCGGCGGCGAGTTAGTCGGTGGAGGGACGCAACGGTGCGGACCTCCGATTTCCCATCAACCCCAACCCAAGGACTCGCCATGACCAAAACTTCTCCCCGCCGCGGATACCGGAACGACATCGGCTTCGGGTGGCTCCTCGAACAGGCCATCCGCTGCTGCCGGAATCTGGTGCACAACTGGCAGGAGCCCATGGAGGATTCCGATGTGTTCGTCCTGTTCTCCAATTCCCCCCATTTCGGCAAGAAGGACCTGAGCACCCTTGTCCTGAACCATTTCGGTCCGGATGCTCCCTTCTTCGATGGCGAGCCCGGCGTGCCCGTGCCGGAGCGGCCCGCCCGCAACGGCAAATCGAAGCGCGGGCCCGAACTCCTCGAAGGCGACGACCCGCTCGCCAAGGCCGTCCGCCACATGCAGAAGCGGCGGATGCGGCTCCGCGACTGCGGCGGCATGGCCGACACCATTCTCGACATCTGGAACTGCGAGGCCCACCGCCCCGCCTGCCGGGCCATGCT
>JAEEGL011513236.1_pt1 | contig 20382 bp, 18 predicted proteins | sample 9134231 | NCBI WGS metagenome assembly JAEEGL01 (sample SAMN16246548, study PRJNA631951) | gut metagenome | biome: gut microbiome; feature: rumen; material: fiber-attached | host: Bos | place: Iran: Karaj | collected 2018-10 | reverse complement strand
GTTCAACAAACAGCTTGTTGGACTAATGCTAATTCAGAGACAATAACTTATTATAAAAAAATAAAAGAAGCTAAGCAATTGGCAGAGAGAAAAGAAAAACAAGAGAGAATTGAAGCAAATAACAAAAAAAGAGAAGAAGAAGATAAAAAAAGAAAGAAGAAAATAAAAAAGAGAACTTCTAGTAGTGGTGGAGGAAAGACTTTATTAGAAACTGCTTTAAAAGAAGTTGGAAATGGTCATAGTAAGTATACTAGTTGGTATGGATTTGCTGATGAATGGTGTTGTATGTTTGTTGTTTGGGCAACAGCACATACTTCTGTTAATGGAAATGTTAGTGAATGTGCAAATACTCCAAGAAGTGGATCAGATAAATGTTATTATAATAAAAAAATACAAGAAGATGCAGCAGCGGTTTGGTATTTTGCTTATTGGATGGCAAAAAATAATAGATTTTATCATTCACAATATTGGGCAAATAGTACAGGTAAGTATAAGGATGGTAGTAAAGCTTATACTCCACAACCAGGTGATTTAGTATTTTTTAATGGTGGATATGGTGGAGATCCAATGAATTGTCAAGCTCAACTTAGTCATATAGCTATAGTAAAGGAAGTAAAAGATGGACAACTTTATTGGGTTGGAGGAAATCAAGGTTCTAATACATTTACTACATCTTCTGTAACTATTAATAATTGTGATATTGGTGCGTCTAAAATAGTAGGATATGGGACTTGGCCTAAATAATGGAGGGTGTTATGCGTAAAAGATTATTATTGGTATTATTTTTAAGTTTTTTGTTTTTTATGGGGCATACTTCTAATTATGAAGTTGTTATAGATAAAAATATTGATGAAAAAATAGATATTTCTATATCTTCTGGTGATCTGAAAAATCCTAGTAATTTTATTGGCGACGTTATTGATCAACCTCAAAGAGTTTTTTTGAGTTCGGACAGTGATGTTATGTATGATAAAAAAGTAGAAAAAAATGATGATATTACTTTGGTTCATTTAAAACATACTTATACGCCTAAGGAATTTAGCAATGCGAAATATTTTAATACTTGTTTTGAAAATACAACATATATATATAAGCATGATTATATATATGTAAAAGGTTATGATGGATTTAATTGTGCTAATTCTAGTGAAAATCCAACAGTGATTAAAATTAAGACTGATAAATTTGTAATGAAACATAATGCTGATAAAGTAGATGGTAATACTTATATTTGGAAAGTAAATTTGAAAGATCAATCAAAATTTGAGCTTGAGTTTCAAGTTGATTTGAAGAAATCAAAAGAATATATACCAAAGAAAAAGCAACCAGTAATAAGTACTTTGAAAATAGCTATTGGAATTATTATAGGATTTGCTATTGTGGTTATTATTATTGTTATTTATAAAGAAAGAAGTAATTCAGATTAAATAGATTATATTAGTTTGTGATTATTGTTTTATATTATTTTATGAATCAAATATATATTATGATTTAACTGGGTGATATTTATGATATTGGCTTTTTGTGAAGAACCAGAAATTTTAAATCTTATATTATTTTTAAGATCGATAATTGATGTTATATGTATACTTGTACCTATTGCACTTGTAGTTATGGTCTCAGTAGAGCTTGGTAAAATTGTATTTAGTGCGAGTAATAAGACTGTAAAAAGTGCAACTAAAGGTATTTTTAATAAGATAATAGCTACTATTGTTATATTTTTTATTCCGGTTCTTGTTAATTTAATTTTGGGAAATTTAGGTGAATCTAGTGTTCAACAAACTGCTTGTTGGACTAATGCTAATTCAGAGACAATAACTTATTATAAAAAAATAAAAGAAGCTAAGCAATTGGCAGAGAGAAAAGAAAAGCAAGAGAGAATTGAAGCAAATAACAAAAAAAGAGAAGAAGAGGACAAAAAAAGAAAAAAAAATATAAAAAAGAGAACTTCTAGTAGCGGTGGGGGAAAGACTTTATTAGAAACTGCTTTAAAAGAAGTTGGGAATGGTCATAGTAAATACACTAATTTTTATGGAATGGCAGCTGATTGGTGTGCAATGTTTGTATTTTGGGCTACACATCATACTCCTGTTAATGGAAATGTTAGTGATTGTGCTAATCCTACTAGGGCTGGTTCAGATAAATGTTATTATAAAAAGTTGATTGAGGTTGATTCTGCTGTTGTTTATTCTTATGCTGTATGGATGGCTCAAAATAAGAGATTTTACCATTCACAATATTGGGCGAATAGTACTGGTACGTATAAGGATGGTAGTAAAGCTTATACTCCACAACCAGGAGATTTAGTATTTTTTGATGGTAACCCTTCTATAGCGACATATAGTGGTAATCCTTTGACTTGTGATGGTGAACTTGGTCATATTGCAATAGTAAAGGAAGTAAAAGATGGACAACTTTATTGGGTTGGAGGAAATCAAGGTTCTGATTCTTATACTACATCTTCTGTGACTATTAATAACTGTGATATTGGAGCAGCAAAAATAGTAGGATATGGAACTTGGCCTAAATCTAATTAATTGTTTATTTGTAATTTGAGATCTTTTTAAAAGATCTTTTTTTTTGTAGGAAAATAGATTTTAACAAGTAATAATATGATTGAGGGGGTGATACTTATGAAAAAATATCAATGTGTTAAGCAAGACGATTTAAAGGATTGTGGAGTGTGTTCTTTGTTATCAATTATTAGATATTATGGTGGTGATATATCTAGAGAATATTTAAGAGAATTAACTTATACTACTAAAAATGGGACTAATGCATATTTTTTGATGAAGGCTGCAAACGAGGTAGGATTTTCTTCTAAAACAGTAAAAGGAGAGATTACTAAATTGGATAAAAATTTATTGCCTTGTATTGCTCATGTAATAATCAATAACAGTTATCAACATTTTGTTGTTATATATGATATAAATATAAAAAAGAAGAAAATAGTAATGGCAGATCCAGCTGTCGGTATTAGAACAATACCTTTAGAAGAATATAATAGTATTTCTACTGATCATTTTATTTTACTCATCCCAAATAAGCCAATACCTAAATTAAATTGTACTAAAAACATATTAGGATACTTATGTAATTTTTTATTGCACTATAAAAAATTATTATTATCTATTTTCTTTTGTTCATTAATATATACTATATCAAATATTATTTTATCTTATCATTTTCAATTTATAATTGAGGGAGCAATTAATTTAAAATCTATAAATAATTTATACTTTGTATCTGTGATAATATTGTTGGTGGTTATGTTGAAAGTTCTTATGGATTTCTTTAGGAATAAGTTGCTTAATATTATAAATCATAAGCTTGATTATAATTTAGTTAAAGATGTTTTTAATCATATAATATCACTTCCTTATTTATATTATAAAAATAGAACAACAGGAGAAATTACATCTAGAATTAATGATATATCTGAAGTAAAAGATGCTTTGAGTCAAGTTATAATTACTTTATTAGTAGATTTTATACTGGTGTTATTTGTGATAATACAATTATTTAAAATTAATATTTATTTGACTGTTATTTTATTAATTATGACGTTTATATACTTTATTCAACTTATTGTCTTTAATCCTATATTGAATAGAAAAATAGAATATAATTATAGGAAGTCCTCCAATCTTAATTCTTTTATGATAGAATCTATTTCTGCGGTAGACACTATCAAAAATAATTGTTTGGAGGATAAAATAAAAAATGATTTTGATATAAAATATTCAAAATTATTAATTAATAATTATAGATTAAATAATATTTATAATTTAAGTGAATTAATTAAAGAATTCATTTATTATATTGTTATAATTTTGATAATTTTGATTGGTTCCTTGGAGGTAATTAATAATAAATTGACTTTGGTTCAATTAATTACTTATAATAGTCTGATTATGTATTATTTAGAGCCAATTAGGAGTATGTTCAATATTGATTTAACGATAAAAAAAGTAAGAAATGCTATTAGTAGAGCATCTGAATTAATGAATGTTGCTGAAGAAGATTTATCGTTAGATAATAAATTTTGTTATAAGAAATTAAAGGGTAACATCAAAATTAATAATTTAACTTACTCTTATAATGATAAGATTAGGTTATTGAATAATTTAAATATTAATATTAATCAAGGGCAAAAGGTATTAATTTATGGAAAAAGTGGAGAAGGAAAAAGTACATTAGCTAAGATATTGATGGGTTATTTAAAAATAAGTAATGAAACAGTATATGTTGATAATAAAGATATAAATAATTATAATATATTAAATTTGCGTCAGAATATATGTTATATATCGCAAAATGAAATATTATTTAATGATTCTGTTTATAATAATATAATATTAAATAATGAAATAGACTATGATAAATTTTTAGATATTTGTAATATGACTCTTGTTAATCAAATTGTAAAAGATAATTTGTTGTTATATGATACATTGTTGGAAGAGAATGGTTTTAATATTAGCGGTGGAGAAAGACAACGAATAATATTAGCAAGAGGATTAGTTCGAAATTCTAGTATATATATATTGGATGAAAGTTTAAGTCAAATAGATGTTAAAAAGGAGAGAATCATATTAAAAAATATTTTTGATAAATTAAGGGATAAAACTATTATTGTAATATCTCATAGGTTTAATAATAATGATCTGTTTGATCAAAAAATCGACATAACCGGTGGTCAGGCTTATGATTGATATAGATGATTACAAGTTGTTGTTCACAAATGAAAAAATTAAAGTTAGATATTTTTGGATATTCATTTCTATTTTTATAATATGTTTTATTTTATTACTATTGATAAATTTTAATTATGATGAATATTATCAAGGTAATGGAATAGGTACTAAAGAGGGTTATATAAAATTAATAATTCCTGTGGATGATGTAGATAAAATTACTAATAATTCTCATATTAGTTTAGATGGTGAACTTTATAAATATAGGGTAATAAATTTTAATAAAGAAATAATTAATGTTGGTAATATTTTTTATCAAGAATTGTATATAAATACGAATAAAATAGTACAAGAAAACAGATATATAACCTTTAAGGTAAAAATTTCTACAAAATCTTTTTATGATTTTATAAAATGTAAAATAGGAGGAAGTATATGACAGAGATAAAAGGTGAAGAATTGAGTATGATAAAAGGTGGCATATCGCCATGGTTTTATATAGGAGCGGCGTCATTGTTCTTTTTTGTTGCTGGTGTGGTGGATGGTTATGTAAGACCTCTACCTTGTCACAAATAGATTATGCAAGAAGTAAAAGATTATAATTATTTAATCCAAATTTTTGGAGGATTAAATATATCTGGAACAATTTTAAATTCTATTTCTAAGGGAATTAAAACCGTATATGAAATAGGTCAAAAAGTAGGTACAGCAATAAGAAGAATAAGAGCTAGATCATTATGCAAAATATAGTTAAAAATTTTATTTTAAATCATTTAAAATTAATAAAAATATTATTAATTATATTTTTATTACCAGTGGGATTATATGTTGTTACATCATTAATAGTATTAATTTTTACGATTGGTAATTATGTTGGTACTTTTATAAGAGGAGTTTATAATTTTTTTGTATGTTAAAAGGCGCAATTTTTGCGTCTTTTAAATTTTGTATACAAGAATATTTGAAATAATTTTAATTTATAGTATAATGATAATAGAAGGTAGGAGCAGATATGAGAAAAATTTATACAGGTATTGATATTGGTAGTGATAGTATAAAAATAGTAGTTAGTGAAATGCATAATCATAAGATGAATGTTTTAGCTTCTACTAGTGTTAGGTCAAATGGTATAAAAAAAGGTATTATTATTAATGAAGAATTAGTGATAAATTCATTAAAGGATGCTTTAAAAGATATCGAGAATAGTATTGGTGTGAAAATTGATAAAGCGATTGCTACTGTACCGGCTAATGATAGAAATTTTAATGTTGTGTCTGGCCAAACTCCAGTGTTAGCATCTGATAATACTATAAATGGTGAGGATATAGTCTCAGTATTGCATGAAGCAGCCATTGATAAAGTTGGTGCTAATGAAGAATTAGTTTCTATTGTACCTATAACATTTAATATTGATGATGTTGGCAATGTTGTAGATCCTAGGGGAAAACGTGGTAAATATTTAGGGGTAAAAGCTGTTTTAGCAACAGTACCAAAATCAAATATTTATAAGGTAATGAATGTATTGAATAGTTGTGATGTTGAAGTTGTGGATATAGTGTTTGGTAGCATAGGGGATTATTATGAATCTAAGACAAAACAAACTGATAAGGTATTAGGTGCTATTATTAATATAGGTTATGAAACGACTAATGTTTCAATATTTAATAAAGGAATTTTGATTAAGAATGATATAATTGAGCTTGGAAGTAAAAATATTGATAAAGACATATCATATGTTTATAAAATTAGTGTAGCTAAAGCACGAGATTTGAAAGAAAATTTTGCTGTTGGTAGTAGAAGATATGCTGATGTAAATGACATTGTAGAGATCGAGACAAAAGATGGAAAAAAGGTAGCTATTAATCAATATGAACTTTCGGAAGTGGTGGAAGCTAGGCTTGTAGAATTATTAAAACTTGCAAAAAAAGAGATAAATCACTTAACAAAAAGAAAAATAAGTTATATAATTGTAACAGGGGGGGTAACAGAATTAGCCGGTTTTAATTATGTTATTGAGAATACTTTAGGTATAAATGCAACAACTTTAAATATTACAACTATGGGAATTAGGGATAATAAGTTTTCAACTTCTGCCGGAATTATTAAATATTTAGATAATAAATTAGAAATGAGAGATAGTAATTATTCTATGTTTGATGAAGGTCAACTTGGAGAATTAATGAGTAATAAAAGAAGTATTTTAAAATCATCTAATGAGTCAATTGTAGGAAAAGTTTTTGGATACTTTGCAGGTAACAAGGAGGGATAAAATGTTTAGTTCGTTAGAGATGGATCAATTAGCTAAAATAAAGGTTATAGGAATCGGTGGCGGTGGAGGAAATGCCGTTAATCGTATGATAGAGTCAGGGGTTAAGGGAGTAGAATTTATTGTAGCAAATACTGATTTGCAAGTTCTAAACAATTCCAAGGCTGAAGTAAAAATCCAAATAGGAGCTAATCTTACTGATGGGTTAGGTGCAGGTGCTAAGCCTGAAATAGGTAGAGAAGCAGCTGTTGAATCAAAAAAGGAAATAGAAGATGCTTTAACTGGAGCTGATATGGTTTTTATCACTTGTGGTATGGGTGGTGGAACTGGTTCTGGTGCTGCACCAGTAGTTGCTGAAATAGCTCAAGCTTTGGGTGCTCTTACTGTAGGTATAGTAACTAAGCCATTTACATTCGAAGGAAGAAAAAGAATGGAAAATGCTGAAGCCGGTCTTGCTGAGTTAAAAAAACATGTTGATACATTGATTGTGATTCCAAATGATAGATTAAGAGAAATTATAGATAAAACTACACCAATGCTTGAAGCATTTAAAGAGGTAGATAATGTACTTCGTCGTGGTGTACAATCTATTTCAGATTTAATTGCAGTAGTAGGATTAGTTAACTTAGATTTTGCTGATGTAAAAGCAGTTATGGAAAAATCAGGTAATGCCATTATTGGTATTGGTATTGGTATGGGAGAAGATCGTGCTATCGAAGCTGCTAAACAAGCCGTTTCGTCACCACTTCTTGAAACTTCAATATCTGGTGCTACGGATGCAATTATAAATATAACTGGTGGAATGAATTTGACGTTGTTTGAAGCAGAACAAGCTGCAGAAGTAGTTAGGGCTGCTGCTAATACGGATATTAATACTATATTTGGTTCTGTTATTAATGAAAATTTAACTGATGAAGTTATTGTTACAGTTATTGCTACAGGTTTTGATAAGAAAAATAAGGAGCCATTATATAGTAATGTTCAGTCTTCATCTAGAAGAACTCAAGAACCTGAAATATTACTTGATGATGATGATGATTCTGATGCTGATGGTGAATATGAATTACCACCATTTTTGAGAAATAGAAATTATTAAGGCTACAAATTTGTAGCTTTTTTTTACAATTTTGTTATAATACGTCTTTGAAGGAGTTTTTTATGTTAAGTGATGAAGAATTAAAAAGAAAATTAGAAAGCCTATCTTCTTTTGAATTTATTCAATTTACAAAAGCATGTTATCATAATTTGTTTGTTTCAAAATATTATTTTGATAATTCAGAAACTATTCCAATTAGAGTAAGTAATAAATTGGTAATTAATATTTCTGGTGCTCAAATGCGTGAATATTTAAATGTTTATTTGGAAAGATTTTCAACGAAAAAAGAACAAAAAGATTATAAAAAATTTAGTGAAACTTTAACTTTATGTGATGGTATTTTTTCATCTACTAGAAATAGGTCAGTACAAAGAGGTGTATTATTGGCACAACATAATTTAAATATTTCTAGTGATGGATTAAGAAGGTTTGCATATATGAATTGCATTTTGAATAAAGGTATGTCTTTACAAGAGGCTAGAGCGCAATTTAGTGCATTAAATAAAATTTATGTAATATTAGATGGATTAACTGATTTAGAAAAAGATGTTGATATTGTTCAATATATTGTTGAGTTAAAAAGAACTAACAGTTATTTATTATTTCAATTAAGAAATCATATGGATAGTTATGTAAGATATCGTTATAGTGATTGTAGTTTGGATGAACAAAAAGAACAACTTGAATTATTGGAGACTAAATTAGTAGCTTATGAGGATAGAAATACTTATAAAGATGGTTATCGTGCTATAGAAGAATTAAATTTGTTAGAAGAAGCTAGAAGTACTATTTTAGATTTTACAAGTAGTGAAAATAAAATAGAAGAATATTGCCATTTACATAATATTTCTGTTAATAAGTTTCAAAGATATGTTTCTATTGTAAAAAAATATGATAGTCGTTTGAGTGAGGCATATTTTAATAGGGCTAAATTATATAAGTCTCAAGGATTTCAAAATAACAGTGAGATATATAATGCAATACTTTATTATTTAAAAAATGGTATTCAAATGGAATCTTCACAGTCCAGAGAATTTGATGTTTTAGATTATTATTATATGTTTAAGAAACCACTTGGTGAGTTGTTAAAGTATTTGAGTTATGAGAAAAAAAATATAACTGGTAAGGATTATTATTTACTTAGAACTTTTGTAGCTAAAGGAGCTAATCAAAAACCTTTAGATTTATATAATGTTATGAATACGGATGTTGAATATAATTGTAGTAGAGATTTAAGGGGATTTCCAATTAAGGGAACTGGTAGAATTTTATTAGAAAGTGAAAAGGAATATATAATTAAATTTTTGAGAGATAATGAGATACCTTTAACTGGTAAAACATATGATATTGCAGTTAAAAGATATTTAGACAATCCTCCAGATGTAAAAAAAGATGATCCAGTGAAGTTGTTGAAGTTATGTAATGTAAAATTAGCTAATAATAGCTAATTTTATTTTATAAAAATATCAAAAATAATTATTAGATGTGTTATAATGTTTTTGTAGGATACGATGGAGTGATTTTATGGCAAAAAAGAAGAAAAGAAAAGAAGAAAAAAAATTAAAGTTTAAATATAGTGTAGAGTTAAATGGATTAATTCTAATATTGATGGCAATATTGGGAATTGGTGCTGGTACTCCTTTGGGATTGTTTGGAAAGTTATCTCGAGCATTTGCTGTTTTTTTAGTGGGATCTTGGGATATTGTATTGTTATTGTTATTTTTTATATTGGGTGGATATTTATTAATAAAGCGAATGCCTCCGAGATTTTTTGGTTCAAGAGCAATAGGTTTTTATTTAGTGATCATAGGAATACTTGTATATTCTCATATTAATTATGTTAGATTTAACAACGGAGATATATTACAAGTGTTTAAGGTAACTATAAATGACTTGATGAATGACTTTGATTTTATTATGCGAGGTAGTAAAACATCTATAAGTGGTGGAGGAGTTATTGGCTGTTGCTTAGTATCGTTATTTTATAAATTGTTTGATGTTTCTGGAACTAGAATCGTTGCAATTATATTCATTGTAATTGGTGTTTGTTTGTTTACTGGGGTATCAATTATTGATTTAATAAAGAATGGATTTAGTAAGAGTAGATCGTTGATAAAGAAAAGTCCTAAAGTTGAGAGTACTGAAGAAGAACCTGAGAAGAAAAGTGGAGTTATTATTAATGATGGTAATGAGGTTAAGACTGTTATTTCGGATATCAGTGAGTTGACAAAAAAAGAAGAAGAACATCATGATGAAATATCTGTGGAAGTTGTGAAAACTAATAATAATTATCAATTACCATCACTTAATTTATTGAAGGTTCCAACTAAGAAAAAAAGTGGAGTTAATCAGGCATCAATTGAGAAAAATATAGAAATATTAGAAAGAGTAATAAAGGATTTTGGTATAGTTGGTAAAGTAGTAGAAGTAAATACTGGTCCAACAGTTACCCAATATGAATTAGAAATACAAAGTGGTACTAAGTTAAGTAAAATTACTAGTATTAATAAAGAAATTTCATTAGCTTTAGCTAAAAAAGATGTAAGAATTCAGGCACCAATTCCTGGTAAAAGTACAGTTGGTGTTGAAATAGCTAATGATACTACTACTCCTGTTACTTTAAGAGAAATCTTGGAAACGGTTCCTAAAGCAAAGTCTAGTAATAAACTTTTAGTAGCTTTGGGTAAGAATATAATGGGGAAAACTATATTTGCTGAAATTGATAAAACTCCACATCTTTTGGTAGCTGGATCTACTGGTAGTGGGAAATCAGTTTGTATCAATTGTATTATTGCTTCAATTTTAATGAGAGCTAAGCCTGATGAAGTTAAATTAATGATGGTTGACCCTAAAAAAGTAGAATTAAATATGTATAATGGTATACCACATTTGATGATGCCTGTAGTAACGGATCCTAAAAAGGCTAGTATTGCTTTACAAAAAATAGTTCAAGAAATGGAATCTCGTTATGATTTGTTTGAGCAAAAGAATGTTAAAAATATAGCGACTTATAATGAATGGGTAGATAAAGAAAATGCTAAAAGAAGTGATGATGATAAGATAAAGAAGATGCATTATATAGTAGTTATTGTAGATGAACTTGCTGATTTGATGTTAGTGGCGTCAAAAGAAGTTGAAGATTCTATTATGAGGATTACGCAAATGGCACGTGCAGCTGGGATTCATTTAATTATTGCAACACAAAGACCATCTACTGATGTAATCACAGGGGTTGTAAAGGCTAATATTCCATCTCGTATATCGTTTGCAGTAAGTAGTAGTATTGATTCTAGAACTATCTTAGATATGAGTGGTGCAGAGAAATTACTTGGTAAAGGGGATATGTTATTCTTGCCTTTTGGTGAAAATATTCCACAACGTGTACAAGGTGCATTTGTATCTGATGAAGAGTTGCAAAAAATAGTAGATCATACTGTTCAACAACAAATTGCTCAATATGATGAAAGATTTATGAATTTGTCGGCTGCTTCTAGTCAAGGCAATACTGGTGGAGAAAGAAAAGATGTTCATGAGGAATATGATGATCCACTTTATAATGATATAGTGGAATTTGTCATTACTACTGGTAAAGCTAGTGCTTCTTTATTACAAAGAAGATTTAAATTAGGATATAATAGAGCAGCTAGAATAATAGATTTACTAGAAGAAAGAGGAATAATTGGACCGCAAAATGGATCAAAACCTAGAGAAGTTTTAGTAAAGTTAGATAAACATGAAGAAGATCAATAGTCTTTTCTTAATAAAATAAAAAAAGTATTATATTTAAAAATTTACTATAAACACTGTAAAGCTTTCTTGCTTTGTAGTGTTTTTCTTTAGTGATGTGTTATAATGTTGTTGATAGTAAAAATAGAAAGAAGGTAATATTATGGCTACTCCACATATACAAGCTGAAAAAGGAGATATCGCATCAGTTGTTATCATGCCGGGTGATCCTTTACGTGCTAAATATATAGTAGAAAATTTTTTTGATGAATATGAACCAATAAATGCGTTAAGAAATATGTATGGTTATACAGGGTATTATAAAGGAAAAAGGATGACAGTTTTTGCATCAGGTATGGGAATGCCTAGTATAGGGATATATGCTTATGAACTTTATAATTTTTATGATGTAGATACTATTATTAGAATTGGTACTTGTGGTTCTTTTAAAGAAGATATAGGATTATTAGATGTAATTTTAGTTGATTCAGCATATACTAAATCAACATTTGCGGAGATGTTTTCTTATTTTAAAGAAAAAGAAGTTGAAGCTGATAAAGAGCTTAATGAATTAATTTTAAAAAATGCTATAATTAAGAATATTAAAATACATCATGGTAGAGTAATTACTAGTGATATATTTGGAGTTTATGTTGATACTGAAGTGTTTTTTGGACATTATCCTCCTAATTTAGATTATTTAGGTGTAGAAATGGAAGCATATGCTTTATTATTCCTTGGAAAATTACTAAATAAAAAAGCCACTTGTTTATTAACTGTGGTTGATTCAATAAATGATAAAAGAGAAGTAAGTCCTAGTGATAGAGAAAATTCCCTAAATACTATGATAGAACTTGCTTTAAATTCATTAGTTTAAAAACTATAATTCAGTTCATAATATAGAAAGAGGTGAGGTATGAAATATATAAAAAAAGAATGTGGTTCATTTAATTTACATATGATTCAAACTGATAAATTTAAAACAGTTACTATGAATGTTATTTTTAGAAATGTAATAAAAAAAGAAAATATAACTATAAATAATTTTTTATCTGATATTTTAGTATATTCTACTCATAAATATAGAGGAAGAGTAGAAATAAAAAAAGCTCTTCAAGATTTATATTCAGTTGGATTAAGTTCTAAGTGTTATAGATTGGGAAAATATTATAATACTGAGTTTAGTTTGAATTTTTTAAATGAAAAATATTCTGAAAGTGGTATGTTTGATAAAAGTATAGAGTTGTTATCTGATGTTTTATTTAATCCAAATGTAGATAATGATAAGTTTGATAATGTTTCTTTTGAAATAATTAAAGAAAATACTAGAAAAGTAATAGAAAGTATTAAAGAAAATACTAGGAAATATAGTTTAATTAGATTGTTTGAAAATATAGATAATGATATGCCTTATAGCTATCATAGTTTTGGTTATTTGGATGATTTAGAAAAAATTACCGAAGAAAATTTGTACGAATATTATCATAGTTTTATTAATCATAGTATGATAGATATTTTTATTATAGGTAATATTGATTTTAATAGATGTGAAACTATCATTAAAGATAAATTTAAATTTAGAACATTAAAAAAAGAACCAGTGGATACTATTATAAAACATAATTCTATAAGAAAAAGAGCAAAAAAGGTAGTAGAAGAAGAAAAAATTGCTCAATCAAAATTGGCAATTGGATGTAAAATTGGAAAGATTAATGATTTTGAAAGAAACTATGTTTTAACTTTGTATAATATAATTCTTGGTGGTGGAAGTGGTTCTAAATTATTTGAAGAAGTAAGAGAAAAATATTCTTTATGTTACAATATTTTTTCTTCTGCGTATAAATTAGATAGTATTTTAGTGATTAGTGCTGGTATTGCTAGAAAAAATGTAGATAAGACAATAAAATTGGTAAAGAAAAATATAAAAGAAATGCAAAAAGGAATATTTGATGAAAATTTAATAGAAAAATCTAAGAAAAAATATATAAATAGTGTTAATGAAATGCAAGAATATCCTAATGCTTTAATATCAGCTTATTATGCAATGGAATTATTGGGAATTGATGAGCCGGATAAAAGGAAAGAAGAAATCATGAAAGTAACTCGTGATGATATTATAAAATTAGCACAAAAGATAAATGTTGATACTATTTACCTTTTGGGAGGTGAAGACAACGATGAATAAAATTACTTTAAAAGACTTAGATCAAGATATATATTTTGAACAATTGGATAATGGCCTTAGAATTTACTTAGTTCCTTTTGAAAATAAAAATAATTATTATATTAATTATTATGTTAATTATGGGGCTGAAAATATTGATTTTGTTCCAATTGGAAAAAAAGAAATGGAATCATCTCCTTTAGGTATAGCTCATTTTATTGAACATCAAGTGTTTGAAGTTGATGATGGTCCAAGTCCTTTTGAATTTTATGGAAAAAGTGGAACTTCTTGTAATGCTAGTACTAATTATGAGTCTACTCAATATGAAGTTGAAGGTACTGAGAATTTGTTAGAAAATTTAGATTTTTTGATTAATTATGTTAATACTCCTTGTTTTACTGATGAAAGCGTAGAAAAAGAAAAAGGTATAATTATAGAAGAAATCAGGATGTATGATGATTATCCAGATTGGATTTTGATGGGTGCAATGAATCAAGCTACTTTTAAAGTACATCCTATGAAGTATGATTTAGCTGGTACTAAAACTACTGTATCTAATACTAAAACTGAGGACTTATATAAATGTTATAATACTTTTTATAATCCTAGCAATATGGCTTTGTTTGTTGGTGGTAATTTTAATGTAGATGAAGTTTTAGGGGTTATAAAAAACAATGAAATTTTAAAAACAAAAAAGAAAGTATCATCAATAAAAAAGAAAGATTATAAAGAACCTGAACAAGTTGTTAAAACTGAATTAACAAAAGAAGCACCACAATTAATGATACCTAGAATTGGATATATTTTAAAAAGTAAAGTTGGTAAATTAAAAGGTATTGATAAATTTAAAAATGATGTTTGTTTATTTATAATATTACAAAAGGCATTTGGAGCGGTATCGCAATTTTTTGAAGATATGATGAAAAAGAAATATTTATTAAATCTATCTTTTTATAATTTTCAATTGGATGAATATTCTATTATTAATATTATTTCTGAAACAGAGAAACCTAAAGAGTTGATTAAAGAGTTAGATCAACAATTTAAAAATGTAGAAGTAACAAATGAAGATTTGGAAAGATATAAAAAAGTATTTATTGCTTCTTGTGTAAGAACTACAGATAATGTAAGTTCAACTATAAATACGTTAACTAATGATTTGATAGATTATGATGATATTATTACTAACAAAATAGAAATAGTTAGAAATATAACGCTTGATGATATTAATTCTGTTAAATCTAAATTGAATTTAGACAATAAAGCTGTTGTTACTATATTACCTAAATCTAATAATTAGAGATAGAGTTTTAAAAATCTATCTTTTTTTTATAATGTTCTTCAAATGTATAAATATTTGTGATATAATTTTTTTAGAATAGGGTTGATGTTTGTGATAGGAAAAGTTATAAGTATAAGTAACAACATAGTAACAGTTGGGTTATCAATAGATATTACAAATCAGACTAATTTGATGAATGTTCATGTAATATTTCAAGATAATAATAAAAAAATAGTAGGAGAAATAGTGGGTATTTCTATTAATACAGCAACAATTTCTATATTAGGAGAAATAGTAGGTAATGTATTTGTTCCAGGACTTAGTAAGAAACCAGCTTTTTCTTCAAGCGTAAGAATCGTTAATATGGAAGAGTTAGGTATGATTTTGGGAGAACAACGAATAGTTGATAATAGTAAAATATATTTGGGAACTTCTACTGTTTATAGTAATTATAAATTAAATCTTTCTATAAATGATTTTTTTAGTAATCACTTTGCGATAATTGGTAATAGTGGATCCGGTAAAAGTAGTACTTTGGCTCGTCTTATTCAAAATATTTTTACTAGTACTAATTATGTACCAGTAAAAGCTAATATATTCTTATTTGATGCTTATGGAGAATATACAAATGCATTTTCTAGAATTAATGATATTTCTCCTATGATTAATTATAAAACATATACTACTAATATTAATTATCCTGATGGTGATATATTAAAAATTCCTTTATGGTTGCTTGGTGTTGACGATATTGCGCTTTTGCTTAATGCTAGTGAATCAGCACAATTATCTATAATTGAAAAAGCTTTAAAGTTAGTGCCAATTTTAAAAGGTGATGGTGAAGAAGTATTAAAGTATAAAAATGATATAATTGCTAGAGCTTTGATGGATATTTTAAGAAGTGGAAAAGAATCTAGTAAAATTAGAGATCAAGTAATTGCTGTTTTAACATCTTTCAATACGGAAAATTTGAGTCTTGATACTATAATTGCGCAACCTGGGTATAAGAGGACCTTGAAACAATGTTTATTTGTAGATAAAATTGGTAAAATGCAAGAAATGGAATTAGTGGTAGATGTTATTAACAAGTATATTACGGATGGTTTAGAAATGCCGGATATGCATGGTGCAGTGGAATATAATTTGAAAGATTTATCTAATGCTCTTGATTTTGCTTTGATTTCTGAAGGAATATTGAAAAGTGATAAGGTTTTTGATTATGCCAATATTTTGAGTGTTAGACTTAATTCTCTTATTAATAGTGAATGTGCAGAGTATTTTAATTATGATGGAATGATTGATAGAAATGGATATATTGCTAGGTTATTATCGACTTTTGATGGTAAGAAAGCTCAAATAGTTAATTTTAATATTAATTATGTTAATGATAGAATGGCAAAAGTGATAACTAAGATATTATCTAAGATGTTATTTGATTTTGCTACTAATAATGTAAATAGAGGAACGATACCTTTTCATATAATTGTAGAAGAAGCACATAGATATGTACAAAATGATAGTGATGTTGAACTTCTTGGTTATAATATATTTGATAGAATTACTAAAGAAGGAAGAAAGTATGGAGTTATTTTAGGTCTTATTACACAAAGACCTAGTGAATTATCAGAAACTAGTGTTTCACAATGTTCTAATTTTATTATACTTAGAACACTTCATCCTAAGGATTTAAAATATATTGAAGAGATGGTACCAAATATTTCAGAAGAAATTGTTGAAAGTTTAAAAACATTACAACCAGGTAATGCAATAGCGTTTGGTAATGCTTTTAAAATTCCTATAAATGTTAAAATTGATATGCCAAATCCTGCTCCAAAAAGTAGTAATAGTGACATAGTAAAAGAATGGTATGGATAAAAACTCTTTAAAAAATAAAAAATATATGATATAATGAATTGTATATAAGAAGAATAGACGAAAGGATTGGATATATATGGCTTTAAATAAATTTAAAAATCTGTTTTCATCTAATAAAGATGATGAATTTGATGGTAGTGAAGGGGAATATTATAATGATGAAACAGCATTAGAAACGGGAAATAAGATGATGCTTTTGGAACCTCGTGCATATTCTGAATCTCAACAAATCGCAGATTATTTGAAAAATCGAAATGCAGTAGTAGTTAATTTAAAGAGGGTTACACCAGATCAAGCAAAAAGAATAGTTGATTTTTTAAGTGGTACACTTTATGCAATTGGTGGAGATTTACAAAAACTTGGTGGTGGAATATTTTTGTGTACTCCAAATAATATTAATGTAGAAGGAAAGATTTCTGATGATGCTGCAAAACCTGCTAAGGGTAAAAAAACAACTGAAGAGGAAGAAGAATTTAACTGGTAATAATATTTTGAGGTGATAACATGGAAAAGTTTAGCTATGAAGCTAATGGTTATAATAAAAGCGAAGTTAATAAATTTGTAGACGATGTTATCATGCATACTGAAGGAATTATTAGAAGAGTAAAATCTCAAGCAGAAGAAATAAATAAATTAAAAAAAGATATAGAAAGATATAAAAAAATAGAGGAAACTTTGAAAAGTTCTTTGTATCGTGCTGAAGAGGCTAGTAATAATATTAAAAAACAAGCCTTGGATGAAAGAAATATGATAATTGATGATGCAAAGAAAAATGCATCAAGAATTGTAAATGATGCATTGCTTAGAGCAGAAAGAATTGAAATAAAAGCGGATACTTTGGAAAGAAATGTAAAAATATTTAAAAAGAAATTAAGATTAATTGTTGAACAACAACTTTCAGTAGTTGAAGAAATAGAAGAACTAAAGATAGATTAGTTCTTTTTTTATTATAGGGAAATTCATAAAATTTACAATAGTCTAAAATAGCAAAAACTTAAGCATTGGCTATTTTTTTATTATAATAGCATAAAAAAACTGTAGATTATTCTTCTACAGCTACTTTTTCTTCAACGTTTTTAACATCTTTTAATAAAGTTCTTTTTTCTTTTGTAGTGATTCTAACTCTTCTTCCATCTTCTAATCTAACAACTTGTAAGTTTAATTTTTGTCTACGATTATGAGTATTTAGCGCATGAGATCTATCTCTTGCAGAATTGTTAGGTTTTCTATTACTTATATTGATAGCCATGATATTCCTCCTTTTTGTGATTTCTTCACTTGCCATATAACTTTACCACATTATTAATTAATAGTCAAATGTTTTTGTTTTGTGTTAAAATATTATTAGGAGGGATTGTATGTATACTAATTTATATATTAAGACAAATTATTCCCTATTATCTAGTTTAGTTAAGATTGATAAATTGATAGAAGAAGCAAAAAAGAGACATATTAAGAGTTTAGCTATTTGTGATGATAATATGACTTCTACTATGCTTTTTTATAAAATGTGTAAAAAGTGTGATATAAAACCTATTATAGGATTAGATTTGAATTATAGTGATTCACATATTTTATTATATGCAAAGGATTATAGTGGATATAAGAATTTAATTAAATTGACCACTATTAATAGTGATAGAAATATAACTTTAGATGATTTAAAAAAATGGAATAAGAATTTGATAGTTATATTACCATATGAATCTAGTGATTTGTTTGATGAATTGAAGGATATTTATGAAGATATTTATATTGGTTATTCTAATAAGTTAGAGGAAAATGACCTTTTAAAGAAGTATAATAATATTGTATTTATCAATAAAGTTTTATATTTAAATAAAAAAGATTCTAAGTATTTAAAATATTTATTAATGATTAGAGAAGGTAAAACAGTTTTAGATGATGTCGATTTTGTAGATAATTATAATTATTTATTAAACGATGAAATATATTCTTTGTCTAGTAATAAGGGATTAAATAATACTAATGTAATTAGTGATATGTGTAATTTAGAATTTCCAAAGAATGAATTATTGCTTCCTATATATAAAACAAAAGATGGTATTTCCAGTGAAGAGTATTTAGTTAAATTAAGTGTTGCAGGTCTTAATAAAAGATTAAATAATAAAGTTTCTGAAATTTATAAAAATAGATTGGTTTATGAATTAAATGTAATTAAACAAATGGGTTTTTCTAATTATTTTTTAGTGGTGTATGATTTTATCAAATATGCTAAAAAAAGTAATATTTTGGTTGGCCCAGGTAGAGGTAGTGCAGCTGGAAGTTTGGTTGCTTATTCTTTGGGAATTACTGATATTGATCCTATAAAATATGATTTGTTATTTGAGCGTTTTTTAAATCCTGAACGAGTTACAATGCCTGATATTGATACTGATTTTCCAGATATATATCGTGATAGGGTAATTGATTATGTTAAAGAAAAATATGGAGAAAAAAATGTTTCTGGTATTATTACATTTGGTACAATTGGTCCTCGTTTAGCTTTAAGAGATGTGTCAAGAGTGTTGAATATTTCTTCTCATGATGTTGATTTATTATGTAAGTTTATACCTAATGTTACTAAGCAGACTTTAAGTGACTTTTATAAAAATAATAATGATTTTAGAAATATAATTTTATCTGATGATAAATTAAAATTGATGTATGAAATTGCATTAGTAATCGAAGGATTTCCAAGACATACATCTATGCATGCAGCTGGTATTGTAATGAGTGAAAGACCATTAGATGAAGTAATTCCACTGGTTAAAAATAATGATATATATGTAACTGGTTATTCGATGGAGTATTTGGAAGAATTAGGCCTTTTAAAAATGGATTTTTTAGGATTAAAAAATTTAACTACTATAATGAATATTATTGATAGTATAGAACAAGGAGAAAATATTAAAATAGACTTTTCTAGTATTCCTTTAGATGATAATGAAGCTATTAATATATTTACTAGAGCTGATACTAGTGGTATATTTCAATTTGAATCTGTGGGAATGAGAAATTTTTTAAGAAAATTAAAACCTAATTCTTTTGAAGATATTTTTGCGGCAATTGCTTTATTTAGACCTGGACCAGCGGTAAATATTGATAGTTATATTAGAAGAAAACATGGTGAAGAAGAAATTACTTATCTTCATCCAAATTTGAAAAATATTTTATCATCTACTTATGGAATTATTATTTATCAAGAACAAATTATGCAGATTGCTAAGATGATGGCTGGTTATACTTTTGGTGAAGCTGATATATTACGGCGTG
>JAEEGL013774558.1_pt1 | contig 20384 bp, 20 predicted proteins | sample 9134231 | NCBI WGS metagenome assembly JAEEGL01 (sample SAMN16246548, study PRJNA631951) | gut metagenome | biome: gut microbiome; feature: rumen; material: fiber-attached | host: Bos | place: Iran: Karaj | collected 2018-10 | reverse complement strand
TTAATAAATATAATTTGGATATGATTTATATATCAGGTCCTGGACATGGTGGTAATGCAATGATTGCTAATACATACCTTGAAGGAACTTATAGTGAAGTTTATCCAAATATTACCGAAGATGAAGAAGGATTAAAAAAATTATTTAAACAATTCTCATTTCCAGGTGGAGTATCAAGCCATGTTGCTCCTGAAACTCCAGGATCAATTAATGAGGGTGGAGAACTTGGTTATAGTTTAGCACATGCCTTTGGCGCAGTGCTTGATAACCCTAATCTAATTGCTGCTTGTGTAGTAGGAGATGGGGAAGCAGAAACAGGACCACTGGCTACAAGTTGGCGATTAAATAAGTTTATTAATCCTAAGAATGATGGAACAGTTTTACCTATACTTCATTTAAATGGTTATAAAATAGCTAATCCTACGGTTTTAGCTAGAGTTGGTGACGAAGAACTTAGAAAGTATTTTGAAGGTCTTGGTTATACTCCATACTTTGTCGAAGGAAATACAGTTGATGAGATGCATCAAAATATGGCTGATGCACTTGATAAAGCAATTGTTGAAATAAAGGCTATAAAAGAGTATACAACCGAAGAGGCAATGGCAAATATTAAATGGCCAATGATAGTATTTAAATCTTTAAAAGGTTGGACAGGACCAAAAGAAGTTGATGATAAACAAATCGAAGGAACTTTTAGAGCTCATCAAGTACCACTTACAATGGATGGTAGTGAAGAAAAAGTAAAAGAACTAGAAAATTGGTTAAAGAGTTATCATCCTGAAAACTTATTTGATGAAAATGGTCATGTTGTTTCTGATTTGAAAACATTAGTTCCAATTGGAAAACATCGTATGGGCGCTAATCCTCATGCTAATGGAGGAATGTTACTAAAAGAACTTCGTTTACCTGATTTTAGAGATTACGGAGTTAAGGTTAGTATTCCAGGTGAAACAAATGCTCAAGACATGATGGAACTTGGAAAATATATTAGAGATATAATCAAATTAAATAAAGATGAAAAAAACTTTAGAGTATTTGGACCAGATGAAGCACTATCTAATCGATTAAATGCTATATTTGAAGAAGACAAACGTTCATTTATGGGGCAAATAAATGATAACGATGATTTATTATCATATGATGGTAGAATAATGGATAGCTACCTATCTGAGCATTTATGTGAAGGTGCTCTAGAGGGCTATTTACTTACTGGAAGACATGGATTTATGCATAGTTATGAAGCATTTATTAGAATCGTTGATTCAATGACTTCACAACACGCTAAATGGTTAAAAGTAGTGAGTGATCTTCCTTGGCGAAGAGATATTGCATCACTTAATTATGTATTAACATCTCATGTATGGCAACAAGATCATAATGGATTTACTCATCAAGATCCGGGATTCTTAAATCACTTAGTAACAAAAAAATCCGATACTGTAAGAATGTATTTACCACCAGATGCGAACTGTTTATTATCTTGTTTTGATCACTGTATCAAAACTAAGAATTATATAAATGTCATTGTTGCATCAAAACATCCAAGACCTCAGTGGTTATCAATGGAAGAGGCGGTTAAACATTGTACAAATGGTGTAGGTATATGGGACTTTGCAAGTAATGATCAAAACTGTGAACCAGATATTGTAATGGCTTGCTGTGGAGATACACCAACACTTGAAACCTTAGCTGCTGTATCTATTTTAAGAAATAGTTTTTCCGATATTAAAATAAGAGTTGTAAATGTAGTTGATTTAATGAAACTTGAACCAAGGTATAAACATCCACATGGACTAACTGATGATGAATATGATGCTATATTTACAAAAAATGTTCCAATTATATTTAATTTCCATGGATATCCATCCTTAATACATCAACTTGCATATAATAGAACTAATAATGAACTTCATGTTCATGGATACCAAGAAGAAGGAACAATTACAACACCATTTGATATGCGTGTTCAGAATAAAATTGATAGATACCATTTAGTAATGGATGCATTAAAATATATTCCAAGACTTGGAAATAGAAGTGCTAGACTAAATCAATGGTGCAAAGATAAATTAATTGAACATAAAGAATATATCCATGAATATGGTGTGGATATGCCAGAGATACAAAATTGGACTTGGAATAGTTCAATGCTAATAAATAAATAATAATACAAAGGAGGAAATATGAAAAAGATAAAATATGTATTAATTATTGCTTTAGTATTTATGTTTGGACTTACAACTGTATTTGCTGAAGGACCAAAACCAGAATCTAGTGAACTAGTAGTAGGAGGAAAGATACTATATCAAAAAGGACAAAAGACCTCTGAGGAAGTATTGGGTACATTATTTGATGAAAATACTATGACACTAACACTATCAAGTAGTCTTAATATTGAAAATGGTGAGGGAATTAAAATTACTGATATGGGTGATGAATTCACTATTATTATTGATGGTAATGTTACTATTAATTTACTAGAAAGAAATGATGGTATATTTATTAATAATACCAAGGTAGTTATTAATTCTAATAATGAAGGTAGTTTAAAAATTGTTCCGGTTGAAGGAAGCGGTATTATTGTAGAGGGTACATCTGAGTTACATATAAAAAGAGTTGGTATAGATGTAGTATCAATAAGATTTAAAGAACAAGTTGTTGATATGAGCGTAAATACAAATTTAACAAACACTATATTCTATAAGAATGGTGAAGAGATAAGATCTTCAGATGTAACAATAGATGATAGTTCAGTTAATACTGAAACACCTAAAGCAGAGGAATCTGAACCGCAATTTAAAAGTAGAGATTCATTTGGTGATGTAGCAGTTTATGCTGTTGTAGCAGGACTTCTAATTGTTTGCGGTGTAGTTGTTCTATTAGTTAAAGTTAAAAATCAAAATAAATAAAGTAAGATTAAATATTCTTACTTTTTTAAAGGAGCGTAAAATGGAAGAAAAAAAGAATAATAATACATTATTAATTGTTGTCATTATTGTAGCGGTAATTTTATGCGTAGCTGTAGGATTTATTTGTTATCGATTAGGTTATTCACAAGGAAAAGGAACTTCCTGTGTTAAAGATATTACCAACACAGTAAAAAATGTAGTAGATAAATCTAAAGAATCTATGGAAGATTTTTCAAATAAGATTCAAGATTTTATTGATAACTTTGATGAAGATGACAAAGATAAAATAATGGACGACTTAGATGATATCAAAGATTCTATTTTAGATAACATAAATGAAGAAGATAAACAAAAATTGATTGATAAATTTTCTGAATATAATATTGATATAGAAGACATTTTTAATTAATATAATCATTTAAGTTTATAAATATTAGTGATATAATATCCTTATAATTGAAAAAGTATTTTATTTATGATAAAGTACTTGTCAAGAAATGAGGATTTTTTTATGAGAGAATTATCAGAACAAGAAATAGTAAGAAGAGGAAAACTTGATAGTATAAGAGAATATACTAATCCATATCCTGATCATTTTGATTACACTCATACTATTTTAGAATCTAGAAATCTAGAGGATGGAACTAAAGATGTATCAATCGCAGGACGTATTATTTTTATGCGTAAAATGGGTAAACTATCATTTATTAGAATTAGAGATTTAGAAAGTGATATACAAGTCCAATTTAAAGCTGATGTAACTGATGAAAAGGATTATGAATTTTTTAAAGCATCAATTGACCTAGGAGATTTTATTGGTGTAACTGGTGAGGTTATTACTACTCAAACAGGAGAAAAAACATTACTTGCTCACACCTTGAAATTTTTAGGTAAAGCTTTAAGACCACTTCCAGAAAAGTTCCATGGGCTACAAGATATTGAACTTAAATATCGTCAAAGATATGTTGATTTAATAACTAATGAAGAATCAAGAAGAGTATTTTTAGGAAGAAGTAAATTCTATGCTTTCTTACATGATTATTTAAATAATAATGGTTTCTTAGAGGTAGAAACACCAATACTTCAAACAAGTGTATCTGGTGCATCTGCAAAACCATTCTATACTCATCATAATGCCCTAGATATTGATTTAACTTTAAGAATAGCTCCAGAGATTTATTTAAAGGAATGTATTGCTGGTGGATTTAATAAAGTATATGAAGTATCTAAATGCTTTAGAAATGAAGGTATGGATCCTCAACACCTACAAGAATTTACACAAGTAGAATGGTATTGTGCTTACTGGAGATATGAAGATAATATTAAATTCTTTACTAAGTTTGTTCAAAATGCTTTACAAACTGTATTAGGTACTCAAGTAATTAATTATCAAGGTAAAGAAATAGATTTCTCTAAAGAAAATTGGGTAAGACTTAACTACTGTGAAAAACTAGAGGAAGTATTAGGATTTAATCCTTTAAATATTGAAGATCCTGAAGAACTACGTTCTAAGATAATTGATAAAGGTTTATTTACTAAAGATGATTTAGTTGATTATCATTCATGTGGTCAATTAATTGACTTTGTATATAAGAAAAAGATAAGAGAAAATATTGTAGAACCTACGATTATTTATAATTATCCTGCAGTATTAAAACCACTTGCTAGACGTTGTGATGATGATAAGACAAGAGTAGATGTATTCCAAGTAGTTGTATGTGGTACAGAACTATGTAATGCATATTCAGAACTTGTAAATCCATTTGATCAAAGAGAGGCTTTTGAAAATCAATTGAAAGCTAAAGAACAAGGTGATGATGAAACTATGGACTTAGATGAAAACTATTTAATGGCTATGGAACAAGGTATGCCACCGATTAGTGGTTTAGGATTTGGAATTGATAGACTCATGATGCTTATGTTTGATCAACCATCAGTAAGGGATGTAGTATTATTCCCACTTATGAAAGAAGATAAATAAGGATTTAAAAATCCTTATTTTTTTTATACAATAAAACTATGGAAGACATATTATATAAATTAAGTAAATCAAAGTTTAGATCATCTTTTCATTTAAAAGACAAAGATAAATTATATATAAAAGAAAAGGGTATGGATAAAATAAGGGAACATGCATATGATTTTATAACTAAAAGACTTGCGCCATATCCAACATTAAATGATGGGAAGCAAACACCTATGAGAGGACATCCTGTTTTTGTTTCACAGCATGCTACGGCAACTTGTTGTAGAGGATGTTTAGAAAAATGGCATCATATACCTAAGAATAGAGAATTATCAAATGAAGAGATAGATTATATAGTAAATATTATAATTAAATGGATAAATAACGAATTATAATATTGTTATCTATTTTTAAATAGTATATAATAATACTTATATTTTTGGGTATGGGGGATTTTATGCAATCAAGAGAAATAGGAAAATATATTTATCCAGAAGATATCTTTAATAAAGATGTACTAAGTAATTTAGAACATGTTAGAAAAGAAAGCTCAACTTTAGATCCGGATCATTATTTTGATAATCTTTTATTTAAGGATGTTTTAAAAAATCCTTTGTTTGCTAAAGGTGTATCTCTATATTTTGTTAATCAACTATTTAATGGAAAGTATACTTTACAATATCGTAAGTTTTATGATAGATCTGAAACATTAGATGAACAAACAATCAATGATTTTAATGTAGATGGTTTTGTTATGGGGGAACTACACAAACAAAGAGTAAGTCAAATAGCTTTACCTGAAGGTAATACATTTAATGAAATAACAGTTTATTTGCATGAATTTTCTCATTATTTAAATTTTAAAGAATGCCCTAAGATGCATTATGATAACATTCTTACTGAAGTACATTCAATCTTTATTCAACATTTATTTAAAGATTTTTGTGAAAGAAATGATTTATTTAGAGAATGTGGAGATCTTAATTATATTTATCATTATAATTGTGCAATGAGTTATTTATATAGACCAGATATTAATCTAAAAGATTTTATTCCAGGTAAAGAAGTCTTAAAAATAGATTATGATGTATATATGGAACTTATTGAAATGCTCTTATATTATTATGGATATATATATTCAAATAAATTATATGAATTCTATTTAGATGATGAAAAGAAATTCTTAAAAAGATATATGGGTATTTATAATGGTCAATGTCTTGATGAATTACTTGAATATTATGGTATTAATATGTATGAACATGATAATATCGAACCAACTTTAAAATTAATTAAAGAACTTAAAAAATAGTGTATAATGGTATAGGTGAATATTATGTTATCTAAGGAAGAACTAGGAAATATATTATTACATAATTACCATGATGTTTTAAACAAATTAAAAGTATTTAAAGAATTATCTGAAGAAGAACAAAAGATAATTCTTTTGTCAGTGTGTTTTGATGGTAATATAATAGTACCTTATTCTTATTTAATTAACATATTAAGTGATGAAGAAAAAATAATAATTAAGAATATATGTAATAATTATGATATAAATGAACCATATATTCGTTTTTATTATACTGAAGGTATTCCTAAGTTAGCTGTATCTATTTATAAAAAGAGAATAGTATTAACAGTACCTACGAAAGGCGAATATTTATTTAAACCCATTAATGAAATTAATAAAAATGATTTACTAGATGCTATATCTAATAATTGTTTTGAGAATAATAAAGATAATAAATATAATGAATTATTTAAATATATTGAAAAAGAAGAACTATCATTAGTAAGAAGGAGGGATAATAATGTTTAAGATTGAATCAAAATATTCTCCATCAGGTGATCAACCAAAAGCAATAGATGAACTTGTAAGAGGCTTAAATGATGGTAAAAAGCATCAAGTCCTTTTGGGTGCAACGGGAACTGGTAAAACATTTACTATTGCTAATGTTATTGAAAGAGTTCAAAAACCAACATTAGTTTTAGCTCATAATAAAACTTTAGCAGGCCAATTATATGCTGAATTAAAAGAATTATTTCCTAATAATCATGTTGAGTATTTTGTATCTTATTATGATTATTATCAACCAGAAGCTTATGTACCATCCTCTGATACCTATATTGAAAAAGATGCCTCAATTAATGATGAAATAGATGAACTTAGACATAAAGCAACATCTGCATTAATTAATTTTGATGATGTAATAGTCGTATCAAGTGTATCTTGTATATATAATATTGGTCAAAAAGATGATTATGAAAATAATATGCTTGCACTTAATGTAGGCGATGAATATTCAAGGGGAGATATCTTAAAAAAACTTGTAGATATGACTTATGAAAGAAATGATATAGACTTTCATAGAGGCACCTTTAGATGTCATGGTAACATAATTGATATTGGTCCGGTTAATTCCAAAGAAGAGGGGATTAGAGTAGAAATAGAGGATGATAAAATAACATCTATTTGTATATTTGATCCACTTACAGGAAGTGTATTAAAAGAAAAAAATACGGTTATTATTTCGCCAGCATCTTTGTTTGTTACATCACCTGAAGTTATGGAAGAGGCTTTAAATAGAATTCAAAAAGAATTAGATGAAAGATTAGAAGAACTACATTCCCAAAATAAGCTTTTAGAGGAACAAAGACTAAAAGAAAGAACTAATTATGATATGGAAATGCTTAGGGAAACAGGTTTTTGTTCAGGTATTGAAAATTATTCAAGACATTTAGCTTTAAGAGGACCTGGTGAGACACCAACTACACTTATGGATTTCTTTCCTGAAGATTATCTTTTAGTAATAGATGAATCTCACGTAACTCTTCCTCAAGTAAGAGGCATGTATAATGGGGATAGAATGCGTAAACAAACTTTAGTAGATTATGGCTTTAGACTACCATCTGCTTTAGATAATCGTCCTTTAAGATTCGAAGAATTTGAAAAGAAGGAAAATCAAGTTATTTATGTAAGTGCTACTCCTGGAGATTATGAATTATCTTTAACTAATAATAAATACGTAGAACAAATAATTAGACCAACTGGATTACTCGATCCAACAATTGAGGTAAGAAAAACCACTGGTCAAATTGATGATATAGTTGGAGAAATTAATAAGCGAGTAGAAAGAAATGAAAGAGTATTAATTACGACCTTAACTATTCGTATGAGCGAGGAACTAACTGATTATTTAAAAGAACTAAATATCAAGGTTGCTTATTTACATAATGAAATTAAAACATTAGAAAGACTTCAAATCATAAGAGATTTAAGAAAAGGTGTATATGATGTAATCGTAGGTATTAATCTATTACGTGAAGGATTAGATATACCAGAGGTTAGTTTAATATGTATTCTAGATGCTGATAAGCAAGGATTCTTAAGAAGTGATCGCAGTTTAATTCAAACAATTGGAAGAGCAGCAAGAAATGCTAATGGTCATATAATAATGTATGCTGATACTATGAGTGAAGCAATGAAACTTGCTATTGATGAAACCTCTAGAAGACGTAGTATTCAAGAAAAATATAATAAAGAACATAATATAGTTCCAAAGACAATAATCAAAGAGATTAGTGATGTAGTTACCACTATAGCTCCAAAGAAAAAAGATAATAAACAAATGACTAAGAAAGAAAAACAAATGATGCTTGAAAAACTAGAATCAGAAATGATGGAAGCTGCTAGAAACTTTGATTTTGAAAAGGCAATGGAGCTAAGGGAAATCTATTTTGAAATAAAAAAAGATTTATGATATAGTGTTATCATAAGGATGTCGATAAAATGTTTTTATATTTATTATTTGTTGTTTATTTTTTAGAGTTTTGTTTACAGTTAAAGTATTTGGATAAGACAATACATAAAAAGGATAATAATGCTTGGAATTCATATATTGGACTTACAATATTTGCTGTTATCTCACATATATTGGCATTAATTATAGCTCAAAGTATTGGTACCGCAGACTCTTGTGATTTTTTGAACTTTATAATTTATGGAAGTCTTTCTTTTATAAGAAATTTAGTGTTCTTTATAATTGGTATTGTAAAGAAATATAATAGCGAAAAAGACACTTATAAAATTAATGGACAATTCTTTAAAACTGGTTTTATCACAATAGCAACAATAATAATTATTATAAATGTTTTACCAATGATATATATTAACACTGTTATTATTCCAAAAGTTAAAAGCAATGTAAGTTTATATTTAAAAGAAAAATACCCTAATGAGAATTTTGAAATCATTAGTATTGAACATGAGACCGGTGAACCAAATGGTGTTTGTGATTCTTATAAAGGGTATAAAGTTATTGTTTCGCCACAAAATAGTAATGAAATTTATGAAGTTGTTGCTTATAAAAGAAACAATTATAACAAATCAGATTTTTGGGATAATTATTCTAAATAGGATATAGTGTTATAATAAAAAATAAAAGGTGTTTAAAAACACCTTTTTATATGGTAATATTATAATGGTGATACTAGATGGGACAGGTATATGTTTTTGGACATAAAAATCCTGATACAGATTCTGTTTGTTCGGCTATTGCTTTAGCATATTTAAAACAAGCACTAGGGGTTAATGCAGTGCCTAAAGTAATTGGTCAAATCAATCGAGGAACTAAATACGTCCTTGATTATTTTCATGTAGATACACCATCTTATTTAAATGATGTTAAAGTTCAAATAAGTGATTTAAAATATTTAAAAAAAGGTTATATTCGTCAAAAAAATAGCATATATGATGCTTTTGTTTTTATGAAAGAAAATAATCTTACAGCACTTCCTTTAGTAGATGAGAATATTCATTTAGTAGGTTATGTATCACTTCATGGACTTGCTAATTATTTGGTTGATAAACAAAAGATAGAAATTAATTCTAATATAGACCATTTAACAAAAGTATTAAATGCTAAAAAAATAGTGGGCAATGATTATGAAATAAATGGTTATGTATCATCTTTAACATTTAGTGATGATACAAAGCAAGTAGATTTTAATTTAAATGATAATTCAATTGTTATAGTAGGTAATCGTACTAAAATAATTAATAATGCTTTAAAGAATAAAGTAAAATTATTAATTCTTACTAAGGGAAGAAATCTTTCTAAAGAGGAAACTATATTAGCAAAAGAAAATAGTGTCAATGTAATTGAAAGTAATTATTCGGGTTTTGATATATGTAATAAGATTATATTAGCTAATTATGTTGATAATTTAAATATAAATGATAATCCTATTTCATTAGAAATACATAGTTATTATTCTGACTTTGTTAATTTAATAAAAAGGTATCCGTATACAACATATCCAGTAGTTAACTCTGATAATGTTTGTTTGGGTGTTATAAATACTAATATGATTTCTAATTATAATAAAAAAGATGTAATATTAGTGGATCATAATAGTTATGAAGAATCTATTGATGGACTTCATGAAGCTAATATACTAGAGATTGTTGATCACCATTGTCTAGGAACAATTGGTACTACAATACCGATATCTTTTATATCAAGACCAGTTGGTTGTACAGCAACAATTATATATGATGAATTTAGAAAAGAAGGAGTTAAAATACCTAAAGAAATAGCAGGAATGCTAGTTTCTGCTATAATATCTGATACTTTAGTTTTAACATCACCAACAACTACTGATGAAGATGTTAAGGCTGCCGAAAGCTTAGCTAAACTTGCAGGAATCGATTTACAAAAATTCGGTAAAGAATTATTTAAAGAATCTACTTCAATTAAAGGATTATCTATTGAAGAATTAATTAAAGGTGATTTTAAAACATATCAAATAAATGGTGGTACTTATGGTATTGCAGTTATTACTACTTCTGATTTTGATGAAATAAAAGATGATATTCCTAAATATGTTACTAAACTAAATGAGATGCACAAAACATCATATGATGGCGTATTAATGTTTATTTTAGATATATTTAAGGAAGGTAGTTACGTATTATTTGATGATGATATGAAAGATGTTATATCATCAGCATTTAGTATTAATAATTTAGTAGAAGGATATTTTATTAAAGGATTAATATCAAGAAAAAAACAAATACTTCCGGCAATTATTAAGGAATTAGAAAAGTAATTGAGAATGATAATTACTATATGATATAATAATTTACAGGTGATGTGTTATGTATTGTCCAAATTGTGGATTTAAAAATGAAGAAGGTTCTGTTTATTGTGCAAATTGTGGAACTAATATGAAAGTTAGAACTACAATTGTATATCCTAATGAGGAAACAGTTAATAATGAAAAATATAATCCATGGGCTATTGCGGGCTTTATATTAAGTCTTGTTAATATCCTAATTGGAGCTACTTTTATACCGGGAGTATTAGGGCTTATTTTTTCTGCCATGGGTAATAGTCAAATAGCTAAAAATGGTGGAAAAGGAAGAGGACTTGCAATAGCTGGCTTGGTTATTAGTATTATTTCTCTTGCTGGATATTTCTTATTATTTGCATTAGTCTTTGGCTTAGCTGCTTGCGCTAGTTGCTTTGTACTTGTTTAAAGACCTTTATTAAGGTCTTTTTTTATGCTATACTATTTTATGATAGGATGTAGGGTAGTATGGCTAGTTATAGATGTATTGCATGTGGTTATATTTATAGTGAAAGAAAAGAGAAAATATCTTTTTCAGATCTTCCAAATAATTGGAAATGTCCTTTATGTGGGAGGAAAAAATCACAATTTGAAATAGGTGATGAATTTACTAATAAAGAAGTCTTAGAAGTTATAAATAGTGATGTAACCCCATATAATGCAGTTGTCATCAATAAAGATAACCCTTCGATAGAAAGAGTAGAAGGTTGTATTAATTGCGGTATTTGTACAAGAACATGTCTTCAAAGAGAAAACATGGGAGATTTAAAATGCTTAAATTGTGTAGGATGTGGTCAATGTATTTTGACATGTCCTAAAAGAGTATTGCAACCTAAAAATAGTATCCATGAATTCTTAAATGCTAAGAAGGATAAGAAAATATGTATAGCGTATGTTGCTCCTGGATCTAGAGTTAGTATTGGGGATAAATTCGGTTATGAGCCCGGTGCACTTCTTGGCACAAAACTTGTTGGTTTATTAAAAAAACTTGGCTTTAAATATGTATTTGATGTAACTTTTGGTGCTGATTTAACTATAATGGAAGAGGCATCGGAATTAATTTACCGAATAAAGAATAAAAAAACACTTCCAATGATGACTAGCTGTTGTCCGGCTTGGGTAAGATATGCTCAAATATTTTATCCTGAGTTATTATCTCATTTATCTACAACTAAAAGTCCAATTGCAATTGAGGGCTCTATTGTTAAAAACTATTTTACTAAAATAAAGAATATCGATCCTAAAGATATTTATACGGTAGCAATAACTCCTTGTACTGCAAAAAAATGGGAAATACTGGATCCACAATTAAATGATACAGATTCAGTTATAACTATCCATGAATTAACAGAATATTTAAATAATACTAAAATTGATTTTGATAAAATAAAAAGAAAACAATTTGATAAGGTAATTGGTAGCGGAAGTGGCGCTGGGCTTATCTTTGGCTCTACTGGTGGAGTTATGGAAGCTACTATTAGAACAGCTCATTATTTACTTACAGGAAAGAAACTAAGAAACATTAATGTAATAAGTGTAAGAGGGTATAATAACTTAAAAGAAGCCACTATTAAAATGGGGGATATTACATTAAATGTAGCTGCTGTTAATGAAATATCTAATATTAAACCTATTTTAGAGGATATTAAAAAAGGTGTTTGTAAATATGATTTTATTGAAGTAATGAATTGTCGTGGTGGTTGCATTGGCGGTGGTGGACAACCATATCATAAAATTAATGAAGAAGAATTCATTAAGGAAAAAAGAATGAGTAGTTTGTATGAAAAGGACTTACATATGAAAATAAGATCTGCTTATGCAAATCCTAGTGTACAAAGAATATATAAAAATTATTTAGGTAAACCACTTAGTCCTTTATCTGAAGAACTATTACATCGTAATTATCAAATAAAAAAGTAAGTTTTAAACTTACTTTTTTTATATAACAAATACTAGAAAATAGTATACTGCAAATGATAAAAATAATAATACACCTTCTAATTTGGATAATGTTCTTTTGGATTCAGCAAAAATGAATAATAAGAATGCTGATACAACAAGTACTATTAAATCTATAGTTTGAAAACTTGAAGGAGTAATGGTTCCAAATATCGCTACAGGTATTCCTAAAACTACGCAGATATTAAAGATATTACTTCCAATAATATTACCGAGTAATAAATCTTGTTCACCTTTTACGGATGATACTATTGTTGTAACAAGTTCTGGAAGGGAAGTACCAAAGGCAATAATTGTAAGAGCTATAATTCTTTCACTTACTCCAAGTGCCTTTGCAACAGAGGTTGCATTATTAACAACTAAATTGCTTCCTAAAATAATTCCACCTAAACCAATTATTACAAGAAGAAGTGATATCCATATATTAAATTTAGGTTTTTCATCTTTATCATTTTCTTTTTTTTGTTTAGCTAAAGCAACTAGATAATATACAAATATTATAAAAAATAATAGTATTACTATAGCATCAGATCTAGTAAATTGATTAACGCCATTATTTCCTAATTTTACATCAAACATTAATACTGCAAGTAGTGTTGAAAGCAAAAGAGCCATAGGTAATTCTTTTTTTACTGTATTGTCCTTTATTTTTATTGGATGAATTAATGCTGCAACTCCAAGGATGAGTAAAACATTTAATATATTACTTCCTATTACATTACCAAGTACCATATCAGTGCTTTTATTAGCAAGAGCACTCATTGAAACAGCAAGTTCTGGTGCGGATGTGCCAAAGGCTATTATAGTAAGTCCTATTAACATTTTAGATACCTTAAAATTCATTGCAGTAGAGGAAGCTCCATCTACAAAAAAATCAGCTCCCTTTATTAATAAAACAAATCCTAAGATTAATAATAAAATATTTATAATCATATTAATTACCTCTAATAATAGTTTAACACGCAATTTGTCAATTAAACGTATATTGTTTACAACTTTACATCAATAATAATTAAGTGCGTTAATTCATATATTATTTAGTATGAAAAAAATATTGTTAATGATATGCTTATTACTTAGTTTTAGTAAAGTTAATGCTATAAGTTCTTCCAGTTATATTGTTTATAATATGAGCAATGATGAAATACTAAAAGGTAATAATATTCATGCACCTAGATTAATTGCCTCCGTTAGTAAAATATTAACTTGTATAATAGCAATTGAGAATAGTGATGTAAATGATATTGTAACCATCGATTTGAACTCTTTAAAAACTACCGGAAGTAGTTTATATTTATCTTTAAATGAAAAGATATCCATGAAAGATTTATTATATGGACTAATGATGAGAAGTGGCAATGATGCCGCAATGGCAATAGCTTATCACATATCTGGATCTATGGAATCATTTGCTAATCTAATGAATGAATATGCTAAAAAAATAGGTATGAATGATTCAATATTCTATAATAGTCATGGATTAGAGTTATCGAATGGGTTAGGCAATTTATCATCTCCATATGATTTAGCTATTCTCACAAAATATGCTATGAAAAATCCTTTATTTAGAGAAATATTCCAAACAAAAAAATATACCTGTAAGACAAATATGAAAACATATCATTGGACTAACAAAAATAAATTACTTAAATATGATTATGTTAAAGGTGGTAAGACGGGGTATACATTAAAAGCTAAAAGAACTTTAGTAACTACTGGACTAATTCATAATCAAGAAATCGTTATAGTAACATTAAATGATCCAAATGATTTTAATGATCACAATGATATATATAATTCTTTATTAAATAACTATGAATATTATAAAGTATTAGACAAAGATTCTTTTTTAAATGATTTAAAAAATTTTAATGTTGTTGATAATTATTATATTAAAAATGATTATTATATTTTTATTAACAAGAATGATAAGAAGAATATTGAAATAGAGTATCATTTTAATAAAGATAATAAGAATGGATACATAAATATCTTGTTAAATAAAGAAGTAATTCATAAAGAACCATTTTATTTAAAAGACAGAGAAGATAAATGGTATCAAAAGATATGGAAACAAATTTTAAACTTTTTTAAATAAAATATGATATACTCTTTTTGGAAAGAGGTTTATATGGAAAGATTACAAAAAGTAATTGCAAGTAGTGGATATACATCAAGAAGGAAAGCTGAGCAATTAATCATTGAGGGAAAAGTATCTGTAAATGGTAATATTATTACTGAACTAGGTACTAAAGTAAATCCTACTGATATAATTGAAATTGATGGCCATATGCTAAATAAAGAAGTAAAAAAAGAGTATTATCTATTAAATAAACCTCGTAATGTAATAAGTAGTGTATCTGATGAAAAGGGAAGGACTACTGTAGTAGATTTAATAAACACGGAAGAAAGATTATATCCAATTGGAAGACTTGATTACGACACAACGGGTTTAATACTTCTTACTAACGATGGTGAACTTGCTAATCACCTAATGCATCCAAAGAATAATATTCCAAAAACTTATCTAGCCAAAGTTGAGGGGCTAATTGATAAAGAAACTATTGATAAATTAAAAAATGGTGTAGTAGTTGATGGAAAAAAAGTTAATATTGTAGATTTTAAAATAAAAAAGCGTGATTTAGATAAAATCACGACATATATATCAATAACTATAATCGAAGGAAGAAATCATATAGTAAAGAATATTTTTAAAGAATTAGGTTTTGATGTTATGAAATTAACCCGAACTAATTATGATTTCTTAGACTTGGGTAATCTAAAATCAGGTGAATATCGAAGTTTATCAATCAAAGAAGTAAAAAGATTATTTAGCAAATAAAAAAGCATCATTTGATGCTTTTTATTTTTTATGACAAGCGCAATCATCACCACATTGGCAATCATCGCCACATTTACATTCATCACCACAGTCACAGCCTTTTTCTAGTGATATAGCACTAACTGGACAAGATGAAATAGCATTTTTAAGTTCATCAGTATCAAAATTGTCTTGTTTAATAACTGATGATTTACCTTCGTCATTAAAATCAAAGTGTTCAGAATCGATTGCAATACAAGCACCACAACCGATACAAGTATCAGAATTTACATTTATTTTTCCCATATATCCTCCGTGTCTAATTATAGTCAAAAATAGAGCAAAAATCAATAATTGCTTTTCAAGAAAAATCATTTATGTTAATATTATACTGAAGAGGTGTATGATAGTGGAAACAATAACAGATAACCATACTAGCAGTTCAAGTGTTCCGCGTTCAAGAGCAAGTAGAAACGAGCAACTATATAAAGATATTAATAAAATGGAACTTCAAAATTATGAAGTAAAAAGTAATGCTACTGTTCTTGGAGATAATCGTCGAAGCATAGATGTTGATAAAATTAAGAGTATCTTAGATACTCATTATAATGATGCACCAAAAAGAAGAACTATTGCTATCGAAGAACCCGAAAAGGAAACACCTAATCCTATTTTTGAAACTAAAGAATACGATATTAATGTTGTTATAAATAAAGCTAAAGATCAGAAACATGATGATATAAAGGAAGATCAAAATAGCAAATTGCATGATACTGAGTTTAACATATTAAAGAATTTAGACCTTGATGAAGAAGAACCTGAAGATAGAGCTATTAACCCTGAAAAATCTAAAGAATTAGAAACTTTAATAAATACAATCAGTATAAATGAAAAAGAAATAGAAAAGGCAAAACACCAAGAAGAAGAGGTAAAGACCGTTAAAGAAGAAACTGATTATTTAGATACTGGTAGCGATGATACAGAAGAAGACTTATTTGCAAGTCTACTTGGTGGAGATGATACTCAAGTAATTGAAGGTAGTTCATCTGAATTAGATAAAGAAATAGATAAATTAAAAACCGAAGGTATAGATATAGTTAATAATTTAGAAGAAAGCAAAGAAGAAGAACCACCTAAGGAAGAACCTAAAGAAAAGAAAAAAGACAAAGATAAAGAAAAAGTTAAAGAGATAGAGAATAAACAAGAAGATATTGACAGGAGCTTCTTTACAAAGAGCAACGCAATCAAGAAGAAAGATTTTGAAGAATTTGAAGATTTAGCGGATGATGAAGAATCATCAAATACATTTGTAAAGATATTTATAGTAATCCTATTAATTATCTTTATTGCAGGAATAATAATATTAATTAAATCATTTATTTAATTAGAATGATAAAAAGAAAGATTAAATATTTTTTAATAACAATAAGTTTAATCTTTTTTTTATGCTTATTTTTATACTTTCAATATTTAAGATTAATTAATCCAAAGATAATGACTATTTCACAAGATTATATGAAAAAAAATATATATAATGAAATAACTAAAATATCTAGTTTTATTATGAATGATATAGATTCTTCCCAAATAATTAATATCTATCAAAATAATGAAGGAGAAATATTATATGCTAGTTATAATTTAAAAGAATGTTATAAATTATTAAATAGTATTTCTAGTGGAATTAACAAGGAATTACTTCTAAATGAAATAATAATTAAAGAACCATTTTTTATTTATAGTAATTACGCTATTCTTTCTAATTTGGGACCCCAAATTAATGTTAGAATTAGGTATATTAATATGTCTCTTTCTAATATATATACCAAAATAACAAATTATGGAATGAACAATGCTTTAGTAGAGGTATATGTAACAATTAATATAAAGGGAAGAATAATTACACCGGTTAGTAACAAGGAAGAAACTATAAAATATGATATGTTAATATCATCACTAGTTATTAATGGAAGAGTACCGTCTTTTTATGGGGGAACTATAACTACTAGTAGTAATTATTTTGATATTCCAATTTTAATTTAGTTGTGCTATACTCAATAGTAGGAGAGTATATGGAAAAGGCATTTATTAATGATGCATATGATTATGCTATTAAAATGTATCTTAAAGAGAAACATAACAAAGAGGGAATTAAATATAATTCCTTTGCTGTCGTTGTAATAAGACTTTTAAATATCATATATGATGAGTTAGATATTTTAACACCTTTTCAATTAAATGATGAATCTATTTTTTATAGTAACTTACAAAAGTATGGGTACCCTATGGAAAATATTGTGGATTTTAATAATACTTTCCTATCTTTTTATCAAAATGAAAATAAAAGAGACTTTATTAAGATTCAAAAAATGCTTATTGATATGTATGCAAAAAAGAAAATATCTTTAAATGTAAGTGATGAAGAGATTAATCATTTTAAGAGTTTATTATATACTCCAAATGCCAAAAATCCTTTGATTGCATCATATAATTTCTTAATGGCAGATAATCCAAATGAAATATTAGATTATTGTAATGAATCATTTGATAAAAATAATAAAATGAAAATTGAAAAGGCCAAAGAAACCTTATCATATGATGCTTATGAAACATTAAAGATTAGCTTATCTGATATTGAACAAATGAGTGCTGAAGAACTTGAAAGTGTTAACAAACAAGTTTATAATCATTTTAGTATTAATGAAAATGCAATTAATAAAGATTATCTTTTAGATAAAGCAATTGATGAAATGAAAAATCCTAAGCCAGTATATTCTACTGGAAATGGATATGTTGATATCTTATTTATTTTAGCTATTATAGCTACATTAATAATGGTAATCTTTATTATTACACTAGTTATTGCTTAGGGGAGTTTATATGGAAATTAAAATTAATAATCACAACTATGAAGTTATTAAAAATGAAAAAGATGCTATAGATGTAGATCTATTACAAGAAAAAGTTACTGAATATTATGATGATTTTGATTATATATTTGGTGATTGGGCATATGGTAAATTACGTTTGAAAGGTTTTAATGATAAAGGTAATAAAAATTTTAAACCTTTAAATGATTATCGTAATATAGATAAATATATTAAGGAATGTTGCGCTTATGGATGCCGACATTTCATATTGAAAAAAAAGGACTAATTTGTTATACTTAGTTTATAGTAGAAGGGATTGATAAAAGTGGGTAGAGTAAGAGTAAATTTAGCAAGTGGAAGTATATTTGAAAAACCATTAATAACATGTTTTAAAGGAACAAATGGTACTTATATTGTTTTAGATAATGAAACAAATGGTTCAATGGGACTTCCTATTATTTGTATTGGAAGATTAGATGGAACTACAATTAGTAAGATTGTTGATCCTACTGAATGGGCTTCAGTTAAGGAAAACTTAAAAACAATAATTGCAGGTACAGCGCTTCCATATTTGGCTGTTCCTGAAACATTAAGCGCAAATGATGAATTCTATACCCAACTTACTTTACCAATTGCCTCATTTGATTTATTAAAAAATACATATCAAGTAGAAAGTGCTCCAGTTGAAGCTGCACCTGCTTTTCAGGTAGAACCAATCGTAGAACAACCAATGGCTGATGTATCACCAATCGGTCCTGCATCACCAATAGATATTTCTCCAATTGGTATGCCGGATATTCCGGTTGCACCAGAGCCTGTTGCATCGCCAATTCCAGAACCAATTCCGGAACCGATACCAGAGCCAACACCTGTTGTACCTCCAATTGAAACTACACCAGTTGAGCCACCAGTAGTAGAGGAACAACCTGTACCTCCAGTTGAAGAAGTACCTATGGCAATGGATTTTACAACTACACCAATAGAGCCGGCTGAACCACCAGTTAGTGAAATCCCTGTTAGTGAACCGGTTACAACTGAACTTCCTACTATTGAAACTCCAGTAATGGAAAGTTCTGCAGTAGTATCTCCGTTTGAAATGGATAATTCTATTGTTCCAGATAATACTTCAAGCATTTCTGATCAAGATTTACAGGATATGAAAGCAACATTTATGAAATCTTGTGAAAACATGTTTGATGCTTTAGTAGAAAAACTTAAAAAATAGGTTATAAAACCTATTTTTTTTAATATATCTATAATATGAAAGATTTTATTAATTTTTATTATGGAATAAATATAGACTCTATAAAGAAAGAAAATGATTATTATAGATTTGATTATAACGGAGATATTTATTATTTAATACCGTTTAATCAAAATGCAAGTAGAATTAACTATTATCAAGATTTTACTAATAGATTATTAAAATATAATATTCAAAGTCATATAATAATGATTAATAAAGACAATAATTATATATCTAACATGGAAGATGTTAATTATATATTACTAAAAACTATTAATAAAAATGATGAAATATCAATAATAGATATATATAATTATCAAAAGTTATTTTTAAATGAAAAAATAATGCCTAATAAAAATTATACTTATTGGTCTTCATTATGGGCAATAAAAAATGATTTTTTAGAATCCTCTTTAAAGGAATTAAAGAAAGATAAAATAATTGATTTATCTTTTGATTATTACATTGGTTTAAGTGA
>JAEEGL011623626.1_pt1 | contig 20384 bp, 16 predicted proteins | sample 9134231 | NCBI WGS metagenome assembly JAEEGL01 (sample SAMN16246548, study PRJNA631951) | gut metagenome | biome: gut microbiome; feature: rumen; material: fiber-attached | host: Bos | place: Iran: Karaj | collected 2018-10 | reverse complement strand
CGTACTTGAGGAACTCCTCGCGCGTCAGGCTGTCCTTGCTGATGCCCTGCTCCTTGAGACGGGCGACCACCTTGCTCTCGGTCGCGATCGACGCGTGGTCGGTGCCGGGCACCCAGCAGGCGTTCTTTCCGTCCATCCGCGCCTTGCGGATGAGGACGTCGTTAAGCGTGTTGTTGAGCACATGGCCCATATGGAGGATACCCGTCACGTTGGGCGGCGGAATGACGATGGTATAGGGTTCCCTTTCATCGGGTTCGGAATGGAAACACTTGTGTTCCAACCACCATGCGTACCACTTGTCCTCGACTTCCGCCGGATTGTATTTCGCAGAAAGTTCCATAGATGTATTCAATCGTACTTCACAAGAATCATTATTCTGACAAAGATACATTATTTTTCACTAAATTTGTCGTGGCCGGGCGAATAATCTCCCGCCCGCGCCCACAAAACGAAAGAACCATGGAAGAAAAGAAAGAAATCAGCCTCGAACTGAAACCGGAAATCGCCCGGGGCGTCTATTCGAACCTCGCGATCATCACGCACTCGCACAGCGAGTTCATCATAGATTTCGCCACCATGCTGCCCGGCCTCCGCAAGCCGGACATCTCCAGCCGCATCGTCATGACCCCCGAGCATGCCAAGCGCCTGCTGCAGGCCCTCATGGACAATGTCACGAAATACGAGTCGCAGTTCGGGCTCATCAACCTGGGCGGCAGCCCGGCGCCTGAAAACGGCGGCACGTTCAACCTCGGCGACCTGCCGCAGTTCGGCGGCAAGGGCGGCACCAAATCCTGAGCCATGGCGTTGGATTTCAAACACATCCGCGCATTCACCTTCGACATTGACGGAGTCATGACGGACGGGGGCATCCTCGCCGACCTGGAAGGGAACCTGTACCGCACGTTCGACGCGAAGGACGGATTCGCCGTCCGGATGGCCTGCATGAAAGGCTATCCGGTGGGCGTGCTCACGGGCGGCCGCTCGCAGAGCATCCGCAACCGGTTCCGGACCAACGGCATCGCCCCGGAAGACATCTACCTGGGCTCCCGCGACAAGATGGCCGACTTCGACGACTTCTGCCGGCGGCACGGCCTCTCCCCCGGCGAAGTGATGTACTTCGGCGACGATGTGCCCGACATCGGCGTCCTGCTCGCCGCGGGCATCGGCGTGTGCCCGTCGGACGCCGCCGAAGAAGCGAAGCAGGCCGCAGACGTCGTCTCCGCCCGTCCCGGCGGGAAGGGCGTCGTGCGCGAATACATGGAAAAAGTGATGAAGGAACGCGGCGACTGGGAATTCGACGTCGCCCTGTACAAGAAAATGTTCTGACCATGGATATGCCCGCAGGCAAGCGGCTGGTGCTCGGAAGCAATTCCCCCCGCCGCCGCGATCTGTTGGAAGCCCTCCGGCTTCCGTTCACCGTCGATGCGGAGACCTCTTTCGTTGAGTCCATTCCGCCCGACACGCCCCACGAGAAGATCCCGACGCTCATGTCGGAAGGAAAATCGCGCGGGTTCCACCGCCCGCTCTCCGAAGACGAGATCCTCGTCACCGCAGATACCCTGGTCCTGTGCGGGAATGAAGTCCTGGGCAAGCCCCGCGACCGCGAAGACGCGATCCGCATGCTGCACCTGCTCTCGGGACGGTCGCACCACGTGATCACGGCGGTCACCCTGCGGGACGCGCACCGGATGCACACGTTCTCCGTCTCGACGGAAGTCCGCTTCGGAACGCTGACCGACGAGATGATCGTCTGGTATGTCGACCACTGTGCTCCCTTGGACAAAGCCGGCGCATACGGCATCCAGGAGTGGATCGGCTATGTCGGCATCCGGGGCATCGACGGTTCCTACTGGAACGTCGTCGGCTTCCCCACCCACCGTTTCTACCAGGAACTGCTCGCTTTCATCGGACCGGAAAAGGCCTAGTGCGACAACAATGTCCGGGTCATGTCGTCGAGCATCCGGAAGAGCGTCGGCGCCGTCTGGGGCGTCACGCTGCCGCACATCACGGCCGCGCCCATCGCATCCGGCACGTCCGAAAGGGTCTTCTGCAGCGCCCTTCCCTTCCGCGTCAGCTTGACGATGGTCTGGCGCCCGTCCTCCCTGCCCTTCTCCCGTACGAGGATCCCTTCCTTCTCCATCCGCTGGAGCAGGGGCGTCACCGTATTGGTCTCGAGCAGGAGCTTCCCGGCGATGTCATTCACCGGCTGCGCGTCCTTCTCCCACAGGACCAGGAGCACCAGGTACTGCGGATAGGTCAGCCCCCGGGCCGACAGATACGGCCGGTAGGCCTGTGTGAGAAGGCGCGAGACGGTATAAAGGCGGAAGCAGAGCTGGTTCTCCAGCCTGAATTTATCTTTCACCGGATCCATCAGAGCAGCGCGAGGATGTCCTTTTCGATCTTTTCCGGCTTGACGGCCGGACCGAAGCGCTTGACGGCCGTTCCGGTGCGGTCGATCAGGAACTTGGTGAAATTCCACTTGACCGCATCGCCGAAGGTTCCCTTGGCCGCGGCCTTGAGGTACTTGTAGACCGGATGGGCGTGCTCTCCGTTCACCTCGACCTTCGACATGAGCGGGAAGGTCACGCCGTGGTTGATCCGGCAGAACTCGGCGATCTCCTCGTCGCTGCCCGGCTCCTGGTGGGCGAACTGGTCGCACGGAAAGCCGATGATGACGAGCCCGCGGTCCCGGTACTTTTCATACAATGCTTCCAACCCGTCATACTGCGGCGTGAAACCGCACTTCGAAGCCGTGTTGACAATCATCAGCACCTTCCCTTCAAACCGGGCGAAATCCACTTCCTCCCCTTTGTTGGAAAGGGCCTTGAAATCGTAGATCCGCGCCATCGCTAAAGCTGCTTGACGAGCCAGTTCTGCAGACCGATCTCCTCGATCAGCGCGAGCTGCTGCTCGGACCAGTACATGTCTTCTTCCTCATCGAGGGCGTAAGCCTTGAGGATGTCGTACGTCTTGAAATCGTCGGCCAGGGAGGCGGTCACCTGCATCAGGACGGGCACCTGCTCGACGGAGACGGCCAGGTCGGCCTTGATGAAAGCCACCGGATCGGAGATGATTTCCTGCGCGGGAGCGGCTTCTACCTTGGCTTCCCCGCCCAGATCGATGATCCGGTCGATGAATTGGTCGACATACCCCATTTCCTCTGCGGCGTGGTCGGCGTACTTCTGTCCGAGGACGCTATAGCCCTTGGCGGCGAAAACCTTGCCCTGAACTTTGTGTGCAAGCGACTGGGCGGCGAGGCCGGTCGCGTAGGCCTGCAAGACCTGGATTGATTTCTGTTTGTCCATGATTCCGTGTATTTTTAAATTTATATCGTTCACGATACAAATATACGGTTTTTTCTTCACGATGCAAAAAAACCGAAAAAAAATCAGGTTTCGCTCCTTTCGCCCACCCGCTTGGGAATCCGACGGGCGGTTCCGATCGCACCGGAAGGACAGACAAGAAGGCAGAGGTGGCAGCCCACGCACCGGGCGCCGATGACACGCGGAACGCGGTCCTCACCGAAGGTAAGCGCCTGGTGCCCGCCGTCCCGGCAGGAGACATAGCAACGTCCGCATCCGATGCAGCGGCTGCGGTCGACGGTCGGGAAGACGAAAGACTTCCTGTCCAGGTCGGAAACCCGGACGAACTGGTCGAGGGCCTCCCCGACGATGTCTTCCAGCGATGCGACGCCACGCTCCGCCAAACAGGCCTGCAGACCGGCGACCAGATCGTCGATGATCCGATAGCCGTATTCCATTACAGCCGTACAAATCTGCACGTTACGGCATCCGAGCTGAATATATTCCAAAGCATCCTGCCAGGTCGTGATGCCCCCGATACCGGAAAGCTGCACCGAACGGGTGTGCGGATTCTTCGCAATTTCCAGGATGAACCGCTGCGCGATGGGCTTGACGGCCGCGCCGGAGTAACCGGAAACGATCCGCTTTCCGGCGACCTCGCCGCCCATCGTGACGGACTTGATGGTATTGATGGCGGAGATGCCGTCGGCGCCGCCGAGCAGCGCGGCCATCGAGACCGGCGTCATCGTCGCGATGTTCGGCGTCATCTTCGCGATGACGGGAATCCCGACCGACCGCTTGACGTAGGACGTGTAGAACGCGACATGCTCCAGGCTCTGGCCCACGTCGCTGCCCATCCCGGCCAGACGCATCTGCGGACAGGAGAAATTGAGTTCGATGGCGTCGACGCCGGCTTTCTCCACCTTTTTGGCCAGACGGATCCACTGTTCGTCCGTCCGCCCCATGATGGAGGCCACGACGACCTTGCCGGGATAATTCACCTTGAGGCGGTGGAGGATGTCCAGGTCTTCCTCCAGCGGATTCTCGGAAAGCTGCTCCATGTTCCGGAAACCGGCGAAGGAGCCGTCGGGGCGCTTGACGGCGTCGAAACGCGGAGACACTTCGTCGATCTCCTGGATGCACAGGGTCTTGTAGAAGACGCCGCCCCAGCCGGCCTCGAAGGCGGAAGCGACCATCTCGTAGTTGGTACAGACCGCTGAAGAGGCCAGGAAGAACGGATTCTCGCAACGGATGCCGCAGAAATCGATGCCGAGCGGAAAATCAGGAGTCTTTGCGGGCGCCGCGGGGAGCTGCGCGAACAGTTCCCGCAGGCGGATCGGCCGGTCGTAATGGATGCAGGCCCGTTCGGCCGCTTCCAGGTCGGATTCGGAACAGGAAGCCACCCAGCGGCCCGCGAGGGCGGCATTGCCGAAGCGGATGGCACGGACGGCGCGCGCAGGGTCGCCGCTCCCGCACGCAGCGGTGCAGGGGGCTTTTTCACAGAGGAGGCAGCGCGCGGCCTCTTCGTGGATATGCAGTTGCCGTGTCATGCCTGTCACTGTACAAAGGTGAACGGATGGACGCCGGCGGGAAGCTCATAGTACACCTTCCCGTCCGCGCGGCAGATTTCCTTGAAGGAACCGTCTTCCAGGGCGGCCGGCTTCTTCGCCTCCTCGGGAACGGCGATGACGCCCGTCGTTCCGACAGGCAGGGAGACCTGCCACTCCATGCGGCCGTCTTCCTTGCTCCAGGCGCTGCGCACCGGGCCGTAGGGAGTATCGATGGTGGCGTCGGCGGAAGCCAGGTCGATGTCCCAGGCGCAGGTGTCGAACAGGACGCGCTTGTATCCGGGCGCCTCCGCCATCGGACGTATGCCGGCGAGGTCCTCATAGAAATAGATATCGAAACCGGCCTGCATCGGATGGCAGTGCGACACGGCGACGACGGAGGGAAGGCTTGATTCGCAGACGGGAAGCGACTCCCAGAGGGTCGTCGCATCGGATTTCTCCCACATGTACGCGAAACTGTAGTTTCCCTTCTTCGTGAAGGTCTTGTATGCGAGCGGAGCCTGGCCGTTGCGCGCGAGGGCGGAGCCGATCCGGCAGAGGCCGAAGATGCCGCAGTTAAAGAACCGGCGGGCGCGCTCCACGTGCAGCGCAGCGGCGGAAGCGACCTCCTTCTCCTTCCCGTCCGGGCAGAGGCCGAGGTCCAGGGCCATGGCATCGGCGGTCTGGGATCCGAACGACTCGAGGATCGGATTGTAGAACTTGAGGATGAAGGCTTCCTTCACCGCCTTGCGTTCCGCGGCGAAACGGGCCTGGTCTTCCTCGATGCCCAGGATGCCGGCGACCTGCTCCATGATGCAGAGGTCATAGTAATGGAAGGCGGTCGAAGTCAGTTCCACGGCCGGAGCCTCGCCGTACGTGGGACACCAGTCGCCAAGACCGGTGTAGACGATGTGCCCGATGGAGATGTCCGTCAGGTAATCCGCCCACTGGGCCATCGAGGCATAATACTTCCCGAGCGCGTCTACGTCGCCGTCGTACAGGTACAGGTGCCAGGGCAGCTGGACGATGGCCGTGCCCCAGTCGGGGGAAGCCACGCCGCACAGCCGCTTTCCGGGCGCGATCATGTACGGGATGCCCGGAGCCTTGTCCGTATAGTAGAAATAGCGGTTCTTGTACTTGTGGTGCAGGGTCTTCGGCTCGAAGCGGGCGGCGCCGGAGCAGATGTCGTCCATGTATTTGCGGATGAAGTTGTCCATGTCGTAGCCGACCATCGCCATCTTGATGTAGGCGTGGCTGTCTCCGAGCCAGCCGCACTTTTCGCGGGTCGGGCAGTCCATCGGGACGCCGACGATGTTGCCCTGGACGGTGCGCAGCGCCAATTCATGGAGCTTTTCGAGCTGCGGCTCGGCGCAGGTGAAGGAAGCCTTCTCCCGCAGGTCGGTATGGACCAGGACGGCCTGCAGCCAGTCTTTCGCAGGGGTGACGGATTCCGGGCAGGAGAGCTCGGCATAGCGGAAACCGTGGTAGGTGCCGCGCGGGTTCCATACTTCGAGGCCCTTGCCGGCGCAGATGTACTCGTCCGTCTGGATCGGGACGACGGCGATGCCCGTGGAGCGGAAATCGACGCCCTTGCCCTCGCCGTAGACTTCTTCGCCCGTCCGGACGGTCAGGCGGGTTCCTGCGGGCAGGGAGACGCGGAAGCGGACTTCCGCCGTGTTGTTGGTGCCGAAATCATAGACCCAGGTGCCGGCCTCCGTCTTCCAGAAGCGGACGGCGTCGAGGGTCTCCTGCAGGCGGATGGCAGGATGCAGCTGCGCCCGGAGGGACGGCGGAACGCCCTGCGTGGCCTTCCTGCAGGACTGCCACCCCTCGGACGGGGCACCGGCCTTCGCCCAGCCCGGAACCTCGAGGCGGGCGTCGTAGACTTCGCCGCTGTAGACGTTCGACTTGACGACGGGGCCTTCCTTCCACTGCCAGCTTTCATCGGTGACGAACGTCTCCGACTTGCCGTTCGCATACTCGACCAGCAGTTGGAGGCGGAGCATCGGCTTGCCATAGCTGAAGTCGGCGAAGACGGAATTCTGGTTGAACCAGCCGTCGAACAGCATGACGCCCAGGCAGTTGGTCTTCCCGGGAAGGATACGGTCCGTCACGTCGATCGCGCTGTAGAGCGCGTACTGCTCATAATTGGTCTGCGCCGGATCGAGGACGCGGGTCGGATCGGCGTATTCGCCGTTGACGAAGAGGTCGGAGGCGCCCAGGCCGCAGACGAAAGCCGTCGCACGGACGACCCCTTTCCCGACCTGGATCTCCTTGCGGAGGAGCGGCAGGCGCTGCGCCTTCTCCGTATCATAGGTAATCCACTCCGCCGTCCAGGCCGCATCGGAAAGCGCCGTCCGGAAGCGGGCCGGTTCCGACCAGGCGGAAGCCTTTCCCGCGGCGTCCCAGACGCGGACCCGCCACCAGTACGTCGTGGCCGGAGCAAAAACGGCGCCTTCGGGGAGGATGCCGAACTGACGGTCCGACATCACCTTGCCGGAACGCCAGACGTCCGCCTTCGAGATCGTTTTCGCGCTCCCGGAGGCAATCTGGATTTCATAGGCGGTCTGCACGGCCGCGGCGGGATCCTTGCCGGCGGCAGCCAGTTTCCAGCCCAGGGAAGGCGTTTCCACGCCGGAGGGGTTGTCGAGCCGGTTGCATTGGAGCGAGACGGGTTTCAGGCCGGAGGCCGCCCAGGCACCTGCGCAGACGAGCAGGGCGGAAAGGGTAAGAATCAGACGTTTCATCATGCTATCGTGTTTCATTGTATCCATGCGTTCTTACAAAGATAACAAAAGATTGGAATTGTCCTGAGAATCCGCTATTTTTGTTTTCATCAGAACATGATTGCCATGCGCTCCTTATTTATGATCCTATCCGTCGCCGCCGCCGTCCTCTGCACGGGCTGCACGGGCAAAAACGTGATTCCTCCGGAAGGCGTCGAAATCGACCGGGTGCTCTCCGCCGTCAATGTCGGCTTCAAGATGCTGGAGCAGGACGACGTCCTCTACCTGTCCTATTACGATTCGCTGCACCGGCTGACCGTCGCCACGTTCGACACCCGGACGGGCGCGCGGGACCATGAAATCCTGCCGACGGAGATTACCTGGGACAGCCACAACTACATGGACATGGCGTTCGACGCCGACGGCTTCCTGCACCTGTCCGGAAACATGCACGCCCAGCCCCTGAAGTATTTCCGCTCCACCCGGCCCTACGACATCCACACGCTGGAACAGGTTCCGGAGATGACCGGCGAGGACGAAACCCGGGTGACCTACCCGGTCTTCATGAAAGGCCCGGACGGTCGGCTGATCTTCCACTACCGGATCGGAGGAAGCGGCAACGGTTCGGAGATATACAATGTATACGATACCGGAACGAAGACATGGAAACGCTTGCTGGACAAGCCGTTGATGGACGGGGAAGGCTTGATGAACGCCTACATGCAGGGGCCGGTCCTCTCCAAGGACGGCCGCTACCACCTGATCTGGGTATGGCGCGACACGCCGGACTGCTCCACGAACCATACCTTGTCGTACGCGCGCAGCCGCGACCTCGTCCACTGGGAGACGGTCCGCGGCGAGGAGACGTCCCTGCCGATCACCATCGGGAAGACGGGCTTCCATGTCGATCCCACGCCCGCCAAGGGCGGCCTCTACAATCCCGGCATCAAGCTGGGCTTCGACGAGGACGGGACGCCCGTCATCGGCTACCACAAGTACGACTCCGCCGGAAACAACCAGCTGTACGCCGCCCGATTCACGGACGGGGAATGGATGATCCGGCAGCTGACACACTGGGATTACCGCTGGCAGTTCGAAGGGAACGGGACGATGAAGAACGAAATCAGCATCTCGAACCCCGTGTACATCGGAGACGGGAAGATGGCCTTCGGCTACCGGCACGTCAAGGAGGGCGCCGGCGAGGTCGTCTTCGACGCCAGGACCCTGGAGGCGACGGGAACCCGTCCGGTGCCCCCCGGCCTGCCTGGGGAATACACCGCCGTCAAGGGAACGTTCCCCGGCCTGATCCCGCACGTCCTCGTCTGCGGCCGGTACCTGCTCCACTGGGAGACGCTGCCGACCAACCGGGACCGCAAGCCTGCGGGAGAACTGCCGCCACCTTCTCCTTTGATGCTATATAAACTTGATTCCAAATAAATTACAAGCTGCTATATGAAACGATTCTTCATTCTCGCCGTCGCCGGTCTGCTCACGGCAGCCTGCGCGGCCCCTCCGACCGATTACGCCAGTTACGTCAATCCCCGCATCGGATCCGGCGGGCACGGACACGTCTTCGTCGGCGCCAACGTCCCCTTCGGCTTCGTCCAGATCGGCCCGACCAGCATCCCCACTTCCTGGGACTGGTGCTCCGGCTACCATGCCAGCGACAGCACCGTCATCGGTTTCAGCCACCTGCACCTGTCCGGAACGGGATGCGGCGACCTCCTCGACATCGTCCTGATGCCGGTCACCGGTCCGGTCAATCCCGGACGCGGCACGGAAGGCGACCCGTCTTCCGGCATGTGGTCGTACGCCGACCGGACCCGGGAGATCTGCGAGCCCGGATACTACAGCGTCCCGCTTGAACGCTACGGCATCGTGGCGGAGATGACGGCCACCGCCCGCGTGGGCTTCCACCGTTTCACCTTCCCCGCCTCGGAGGATGCCGAACTGGTCTTCGACCTGGAGAACGGCTCGGGCGATACGGTGCGCGACGCCGGATTCGAAGTGGAAAAGGATGCCGACGGACGCGTCACCGCCATCGGCGGATGGCGGCATTCGATCGGCTGGGCCAACAACCAGAAGGTCTTCTTCTGGGCCGAATTCTCCCGTCCCGCCGAAGGATTCGAGATCGTGGAGAATCCCGTCAAGCTGCGCGGCGAGAACACCAAGCCGGTCTACGGCCACTACCGCCTGGGCAAGACGAAGAAAGACGAGCAAGTGCTGGTGAAAGTCGCCCTCTCCCCCGTCAGCATCGAAGGGGCGAAGGCCGACATGGCCGCGGAACTGCCCGGCTGGGACTTCAAGGCGACACGCAAAGCCGCACGGGAAGCCTGGAACGAGGCGCTCGCGAAGGTAGAGGTCACCGGCGGCGGGAAAGACAAGACCATCTTCTATACCGCGCTCTACCACACGATGGTGGCGCCGTCGGTGTACAACGACGTGGACGGGAAGTACCGCGGTTCGGACGACAAGGTCTACGACGGTGATTTCCAGAACTATACGACATTCTCCCTGTGGGATACCTACCGGGCTGCGATGCCTCTGATGACCCTGATTCATCCGGAACGCTGCAACGACATCACCGCCGCCTTCTATCACATCTACGAACAGCAGGGCGACCTGCCCGTCTGGCATCTGATGAGCTGCGAGACCGACTGCATGGTGGGCAACCCCGGCCTGATCGCCTTCGCGGACAACATCGTCAAGGGCTTCGACGGAGGGCTTTCCAAGGAGCAGCTGCTCCGCGCGATGACCGAGACCGCCACCCGGACCGACCGGGGCCAGGACCTCCGGATGAAGTACGGCTACATTCCGGCCGACCTGTTCAACGAAGGCCTTTCCTATGACATGGAATACGCGATCGCGGATGCAGCGCTGGCCGAAGCAGCCGGCTTCCTCGGCGACAGCGAAACCGCCGCGGCCTACCGGGAGCGGAGCCACTCCTACCGCCATTTCTGGGATCCGGAAACGCAGTTCATGCGCGGGCGCAACGCGGACGGCCGCTTTACGGAACCGTTCAATCCCCTCTACTCGAACCACCGCGCCTCCGACTATACCGAAGGCACCGCCTGGCAGTACCTGTGGCTCGTCCCGCAGGACCTGGACGGCCTTGTCGGGCTGTTCGGTTCGCGGGAAGCGACGCTGGCCAAACTGGACAGCCTGTTCGAAGCCCCGGACCGTGTCGAAGGCGAAAAGGCGTCGGCGGACATCTCGGGCCTGATCGGCCAGTATGTCCACGGCAACGAGCCGAGCCACCATATCCTGTACCTGTACAGCATGCTCGGCGAACGCGACAAGGCGGCGGACCGGGTGCGCCAGGTCTGCGACGAGATGTATTTCGACGGTGATGAAGGCCTGGCCGGAAACGAAGACGTGGGCCAGATGAGCGCCTGGTATATCCTCTCCTGCTTCGGCTTCTACCAGACGGAGCCGGCGAAACCGCGCTTCTGGTTCGGCGTTCCCCGCTTCCCGAAGATGGTTCTGCAGGTGGCCGGCGGCACCTTCACGATCACGGCGGAAGGCCTGTCCGACGAGAACCGCTACATCCGCGGCATCCGCCTGAACGGCGAGCCGTACGACCTCCCTTACATCTCCTACGAGGACATCGTCAAGGGCGGCACGCTGACTTTCGAAATGGGAAAATAAGATGGGAAGATACGCAAAAGACACCCGGACCGTCCTGACGCTCGACGCAGGCGGGACGAACATGGTCTTCGGCGCCATGCGCGGCGAAGAATACATCGGCGAGCCCCTGACCCTCCCCTCCCGGGCGGACGACCTGGACCTGTGCCTGGACACGATGGTCCGCGGATTCCGCGCTGCGGCCGAATCGGCCGGCAGCGCCCCTTCCGCCATCAGTTTCGCCTTCCCCGGGCCGGCGGACTACCCCAACGGAATCATCGGCGGCTACCTGCCCAACTTCCCCTCCTTCCGCGACGGCGTCGCGCTCGGGCCCTTCCTGGCCGAAAAATTCGGAGTGCCCGTCTTCATCAACAACGACGGTGACTTGTATGCCTACGGCGAGGCGCTGGGCGGCGCGCTGCCGGAGATCAACCGCCGGCTGGCGGAAACGGGAAGCGCCAAGCAGTACCGCAACCTGATCGGATACACGTTCGGCACCGGATTCGGAATCGGCTGCGTCATCGACGGCAAGCTCAACCGGGGCGACAACTCCTGCGTGGAAACCTTCTGCCTGCCCCACAGCCTCAAGCCCGGCATCATCGTGGAAGACGGCGTCGCCGTGCGGGCCGTCAAACGCGTCTACGCCGAACGGTCCGGCATCGACGATCCGGCACTGACCCCGAAGGACATCTTCGACATCGCCGAAGGGAAACTCCCCGGGGACGCGGCCGCCGCGCGCGCCTCATTCGAAGAGATGGGAACGGTCGCCGGCGAGGCGATGGCCCTGGCCGCCCAGCTCGTCGACGGACTCGTCGTCATCGGCGGCGGCATCACGGCCTCCGCCAAATACATCCTCCCTTCCCTGCTGAAGGCCATGCGCGGCACCGTGCGGACCCTCTCCGGCGACACGATCGGCAAACTGCAGATGAAGGTCTACAACCTGGACGATGCGGCCGAATTCGCAGCGTTCGCACGCGGGGAAGCGCGGGAGATCCGCATCCACGGAACGGAAAAGACCGTCACGTACGATCCGCAGAAAAGGATCGGCGTGACGATCTCCAAAATCGGCGCGTCGAAGGCGATCTCCATCGGCGCGTATGATTTCGCCCTCGACCAGCTGGACCAAGCGCGCTAGAAGCGCCAGCTGACTTTCAGCATCCAGTTCCGCGTCGCCTGCGGGAAGACGCCGGCTTCGACGTAATACGGATCCTGGGCGCCTCCGTCCTCAGCGACGGCGCCCTGCCAGGCCCGGTAGACCCAGGCGCTGGCGTAATACTTCGCATTCAGCAGGTTGTTCACGTAGAACGTCAGTCCCAGCTGCCCGCGGCGCAGGTCGAAGGCGTGCGAGAGGGACAGGTTGCTGACGAAGAAGGCCGGAATGCAACGTCCGGCATTCTCCGTATTGTCCCAGTACTGCCTGCCGACATACTTGCCGTCCAGCGAAAGGGTCGTCGTGCGCAGGGAGCTGCGCTTCCCGGCGAAGGGTTTGACGGTCAGCGCGCCCATGCCGGTCAGCGAAGGAGACAGCAGCATGTTCACCCGGTCGTACTCCTCCAGAAGGTAACCGCCGTCCACCCAGTTCTCCAGGGAAGCGGTGAAATGCTTGATCCGGTTGGTGCTGAGCGTGGCGTTCGCGTCCAGGCGGAAATAGTCGGAGGGCTTCCAGGCGCCGGCGAGTTCGACACCGCGCCGCCAGGCACGGCCGATGTTTTCCTTGATGGCGTACCCGGATGAATTCAGCCGGCCGGTCTCGAGCAGCATGTCGTCGTACTCCATCAGGTAGAGATTCGCCGATGCGGACAGCGTACGGCCCGTCCAGGCGTATCCGGCCTCGATGTCGAGCATCGACTCCGGCTTGATCGGGATCTGCTCTCCCTTGATGTTCTCCTTGATGTCGCCGCGCCCCGGCTCACGGTGACCGACGGCGGCGGAAGCATAGAACTTGTGTCCGGCGGCGGGAAGGAAGGTAATGCCCGCCCGCGGATTGAAGAAGGTCCACATCTTGTGGTAATCCATCGGGATGGCGCTGGCCTTGTCGTCACGCCCCGCCAGGATATAGTCCACATTGCGCAGCTGCAGGTCGGCGTAGAGGAAACAGCGCGGCGAGGCGGCGTATTCCGCACGCAGATAGGAGCTCAGGTCCCACTTCGTTCCGCCGTACCGGTACCACGCGTCGGCGGCGTTCAGGGCGGCGTAGTCATAGCGCGCCCCGGCGATCGTGGACTTCCAGTCCATCTCCCCGGAGACGGGGGCCGGTTCCAGGACACGCGCCCAGAGCATCTCCCCCCAGTGGTTGCCCAGGTACTCGGAGAAGTAAATGCCGCCGGTCAGGTCCAGCGCGCCGCTGCGGTAGCGCATGTCAGACTTCAGCACGTACAGGTCGTTGTCCATCGCTTTGCGGTAGATCAGGTCGGATTTCTTGTAATCCTTTCCGTCGGCGCCCCGCATCGGAGAAGGGAAGCCGAATTCCGCGAACTTCCTGCCCGTCTTGTAGTATTCGTCGTAGCCGTCTCCGCGCGTGTAGTCCGCCGTCGTCGTCCAGACGAGGTCGTCCGTGACCTGACGGGTATAGTTCAGCTGCAGGTGATGCTGCCGGTAGTTGTCGGTCTGGTTGTCGTAGTAGCGGATGGCGCCGCCGTCGTCCTTGTATTGCCCGGCGGCATTGAAGCGGCGGTCGGTTTCATAGACGGCGGGATCGATGCCGTCCCAGGTGATGCCGCTGTGCTGGTCGCCGACCAGATAGGTCAGACGGAAGGAATTCGCCCCGCGCAGCCATCCCAGGACGGCGAAACCGGACTGCGCGCGCACGCCGGCATTCCGGATGTATCCGTCCGTCCGCGCACGGGACCAGGCGAACTGCGCATAGAAACCCGACTTCGTCAGGCCGGTGGATGCGGCGACGGTGGCCATCCCGGTGTTCCAGGAACCCGTCGTGAATTCCACCGCCGCGGAAGGCGACACGCCCACGGATGCGGTGCTCATGTTCACGCTCGCTCCGAAGGCCCCCGCTCCGCTCGCGGAGGTGCCCAGCCCGCGCTGCAGCTGCACCGAAGAAAGCAGGCCGGTCAGTGCCGGGATGTTGACCCAGAACACTTCCTGCGACTCGGCATCATTGAGCGTGATGCCGTTGAGGGTGACATTGATCTGCGACCCTTTCACGCCGCGAACGGTCATCGCGGAATTGCCCAGTCCGGTACCGCCTTCATTGTAGGTCACGACGGAAGGCTGCAGGTTCAGGTTCATGGGCAGGGACTGGATGGGATTGGCGTCACGCAGCTGACGGCCGGAGACCATCGTGTACGTGACAGGAGAAGACGCGTCCGCCCGGGAGGTGGACACGAGCACGCTGTCCAGCTTTTCCTTCTTCTCCGAATCTTGTCTTGCGGCCGGCGCGGCTGCCGTCCAGGCGGCCGGGGCCATCAGAAGCGGCAGGAACGCCGCGGATAAAATAAAACCTCGCATAATAACGAATTTTGAATTGATATTGATGCAAGGGGGTGCCTTCGACAGGCACAATGAGATGAAACGCTTCCCTACGGCGGCATTACCCGCATCAGGTTCATTGGGTATGATCTCAACCGGGAAACCCGGTACCCCCGCTGTTGTTATTTCTGTTTTTCTCCGTTTCTATGTCTTTATTTCTTCTCCACCAGTTCGACTTCGTACAGTTTCTTCCAGTATTTCCCCGTCAGGTAAGTCTTTTTCGAGACGGGGTCGAACGCGATGCCGTTCAGCACGTCCGTCCGGTCGTCGCGCAAACGGGCGGGCAGCAGGCCGGAGCAGTCGACCGTCGCTTCCACGACGCCCGAGGAAGGATTGATGATGACGATCATGTCCGTCAGGTAGACATTGGCCCAGATCTTCCCGTCGATCCACTCCAGTTCATTGAGCATATTCACGTTGCGACCGTTCATCGTAACGGTCACCGTCTTTTTCACCTGGAACGACCCGTCCATGAAATACAGCCGGGAGGAGCCGTCCGAGGCGATCAGGGACTTCCCGTCCGTCGTCAGGCCCCAGCCCTCGCGCGGATAGCGGGCCGTCGACTTGTAGGCCAGCGTAGCCGCATCGTAGACGAAGGCGACCTTGTTCTTCCAGGTAAGGATATATAGGTTCCCGTCCAGGACGACGGAGCCTTCCACGAAATACTTTGCATCGAAATCGAAGCGTTTCAGCGCCTTGCCGGTGGCAAGGTCGACCTTCCGGAGCGTGGACTCGCCGTACTGCCCCGTCGTTTCGTACAGCCCGCCTTCATGGAAGAAAAGGCCCTGCGTGTAGGAATCCTCGTCATGCGGGTAGTCTTTCACGACCTGGATGCGGTAGTTCCGGACCTTTCCCTGGGCGCAGGATACGGGCAGGAGCATGGAAAGCAGAAGCAGGAAGGCGGCGAGGGGCCGCAGGGTCCCGGCCTTTCCGAAGATGTATGGCGACTTCCTTTTCATCGTACGCTTCTGAATACGGCCCCAAAGGTAGGAATTTTTTGTATTTTTTCCTACTTTTGCAGCCCGGTCTTTCCCCGTCCGCATCAGCGGACCGGCCGGGGCGGGACTTTGACGGAACGGCAAAGTCGTGGAGCCGGAAAGGCCGCAAGGGGTTTGGGGGCGGCTCAGCCCCCGATTGAAATAAGGTGGGGCGATCTGTCGCGCCTTGGCTGCGAAGCCGGGGTGAGGAAAGTCCGGACAGGATAGGGCACCCCGCTGGGGAAATCCCAGATGGGAGCAATCTTATCGCACCGTAACAGAAAACAACCGCCCGGGCAACCGGGCAAGGGTGAAAACGCGAGGCAAGAGCTCACGACGTAACGGGGCGACCCGTTGCGGGTACGGTGCCGGGGCCTGCAAGACCAAATATACCGGCAAATGAGGACGGCCCGTCCGATGCCGGGGGGTAGGTTGCGAAGATAAATGACAGATTCAAAAACAGAAACCGGCTTACGGCCCCACCTTTTTTTATTTGACGAACCCGCCGTTCGCCGCGCACGTCGCCTCCACGTCCAGCGCCTCCGCGAGGATGACCACCGGATTCAGCACCGTATAACCCGTCGACGCCTCGATCTGCCACTTGCAGGTCTCGCACTCGCAGCAGACCACGTCCGGAGACAGCGAATGGATCTGCTCGAAGAGCGGACGCCCGATGGCCTGCGAATAGGGGTAATTCTCCTTCTTGAACCCGTAAGTCCCAGCCATTCCACAGCATCCGGAATCCAAGACTTTCAATGAGATACCTGGAACCATCTGAAGCAATTCTTTCGTAAAGATGCTCCAGCCGAGCTTCTCCATGTGGCAGGGGATGTGGTAAGCGATGCGCGATGCATAATCCTTCCGGAAAACCAGTTTGACCCGGCCGCCGTCAACCTGCTCGAAGAGGAACTTCTCCGCCAGGGTGATCGCGTCCCGCACCGGCGCATTGTCCACCTCCAGGACACCGGGATATTCATCCCGCATCGTAAACGCGCAGGTGGAAGAAACGGCGACCACGGGAAGTCCCCCGGCCACGGCCTCCGAGAACACCTTCACATTGTGGCGGGCGTTCTTCTCCGCATGCCGCCACAGGCCGTTGGCCATCAGCGCCACGCCGCAGCATTTCTCGTCGAGGAGACGCACGCCGATGCCCACGGCGTTCATCAGCCGGACGAAGGCAACCCCCGTCTCAGGATGCTGGAACTCCGTCGAACAGCCGCGGAAGAAGGCGACCTGGCGATGGAAACGGTCCTGGTAGGGGGCGAAGTCACTGTGGAAGATCGCATCGAATCCTTTGCTCCGGTACTTCGGGAACGTCCGCTCCTGTTCGATGTCCATCATCACGTCCATCACCTTCTTGACCGGGCCCAAGGAGACCATCTTGTTGACGATCGGGGCGAACGGACGGGCAACCCTGCCCATGAAATCGGTGTTCGCCAGCACGCGGTCCCGGAGATCGGGCGTATCGTCATTGAAACGGCGGCGTGCGCTCTGGATGATGTCCGCAATCTTGACGCCGGACGGGCAGGCCACTTCGCAACGCTTGCAGTTCAGGCAGTATTTCAGGCTGGGATCGTAGTAGAACTTGTCTTTCAGGCGCAGCCGCTCCCCGTCGGGACCGGCCTGCTTCGGGCCCGGGAAAGCCGGATTGACGCCGAGGACCGGACAGTAGGCCGTACAGACCGTGCACTTGATGCACTGCTCGAAATGGTTGATGCTATTCTCCGACATTTTCAGTCCGTTTTAGAATATCCGCAGCGATGTGCATGGCCGACATGAGGGCGACACCGGCGCCACTCCCCTCCTGCAGGGAATTGCATCCTGCCAGCTGCGCGCCGGCCACGTACAGGTTCTCCACGGGACGGCCGTCCTTCAGGCCGCGGAAGCGCTCGTCCGTTCCGATGCCGTAACCCATGTAGGGCTGCGCCTGGAAGAACCCCCGGTCCACCCAGGAGGAGCGGTCCGCGCCGCAGGCGATGTCGAGTCCGAAGACCGGATCCGAAAAACCGTCCGGATGCGATTCGATGCCCTTTCCGAAAAGATGCCCGCCTGCGTGGACGAAGGTGTCCGCTTCCACGCCGGGCGCGCCCAGATTCGCGGTATGGACGCAACGGACCGTCCCGTCGGACGCCCATTCCGGATCGCAGGCGGTGTCGCCCATGAGGAACGTGCCACCCGCCTGGATGAAGGCTCTCTTCAGGAGGCGCTGCACGCGGATGCCGGAGACGGACGGCGGCATGGTACCGACATAAAGCACCTGCGCGGGAATCATTTCCGCCACCCACTCGTTGATGATCCGGTCTTCCAGGCCGAACACCTCCGGCACGATGACGAGGTCTTCCCCGTCGAGGAGCGCGCGGACTTCCCTCCCGAACTGCTTCCAGTTGGCCTCCCGGTTCAGGATCCGGGCGATCCCGACGGAACGCATCTCGCCGGGGCCGTTGCGGAGCGCATCCAGGAACGGAAGGTGCACGGAAACGCAGCGGCTTTCCACGCCCCGCCGGCGCAGGCCGTCCGAAAGCATCTCCGGATAGAAGTCGAGGAAGCCGTCCAACGTCACGATCAGGGCGCGTTTCCCGTCCAACGCATCGTCATTGGGGAAGAAAGGCACGTCCTGAAAGGCCAGCCAGGCCCGTTTGAACGAACCGGAGGCCGTCAGGCGGAATCCGTTCCTGTGTCCGAAACCCTGCAGCGGGATGCCGCAGGATGCAAAGAACGGAACGGCGGACTCCGCATACGCCTCCCAGCGCTCCCGGCCGATCTTGCGGTACGGATGCGCGGGATCCAGGGTGGAGAAAGCCTCGGAAGGATCGTCGACCGGCGCCCCGTCCGGGGTGCGGCCCAGGAGCCCGAACGCTCCGGAAGAGAAATGGAGGGCGTTCTGCCCGGCGGAAACCATCAGGCACTTCTTTCCCCCGCGCTGCAGCAGGATGCCGCAGACCAGGGACGAAAGCCCTCCGCCAATCAATACCGTATCGAATCTCATAACGTGTCGTCCAGTCCCAGTACTTCAGCATACACCCACTCCGTGAAGGACGTCTCCCGGAGCGTCTCCCCCCACGCAACGGGGACGATGCCCCGCCAGCGCTCTTCGATGAACTTCCGCGCCTGCGTGCGGGCAAGGGCGGGATCCGACGCCTTGCGCGCCAGCCGGGCCGCCGCCCGGCAGGAGCAGAGTTCCCCCTGGCAGGTTCCCATCCCCACGCGGGTCCTCCGGCGGAGGTCCGTCAGCGTATGGACATCAAGGTGCGTCAGGGCGGCGTCCACCTCGGAGACGGAGACTTGCTCGCATTCGCAGACCAGGTCGCTGCCACCGGCTTCCTCTTCCTGCGGGAGCGAACCGGCGAGGGCGCCCGCACGGCCCAGCGCAGCCTTCTGCGTAAGCGTAGGCGCATTCCATACTTTCTTCAGCACCTTCTCGATACCGCCCTTCTCGGATCCCGGGAGCGGCACGGCGGCCGTCTGGCAGGCGATGTCGCGGTGCAGCTTGCGGCAGACCATGTCGGTGGCATGCTCCGCCATCAGGCGGTAGGTCATCAGTTTGCCGCCGGTGATGGTGACGAACCCCCTGAGCCCGTCACGCTTCTCGTGGTCGAGGCAGACGATGCCGCGGCTGATGTTCCTGCCGGACGGGTCGTTGTCGGCGGAAACCAGCGGGCGGACACCGGCATAGGCGCGCAGGATGCGGGTCTGCGCAAGGACGGGCGCAAGTTTCACCCCCTCTCCCAGCAGCAGGTCGACTTCTTCGGGCGTGACGCTCAGGCGGTCGCAGTCTTCATAACGGACACGGTCGGAAGTCGTCCCGATGACGCAGACCGTGTCGCCGGGAACGAGGATGTCGGCGTTGGCCGGTTTCCGGCAGCGGTTCAGCACGATGTTGTTCACGCGGTGCGCGAAGACGAGCAGGGACCCCTTGGCGGGGAACATGCCCACGTTCACCCCGGCCAGCGAAGCGATGTGATGCCCCCAGATGCCGCAGGCGTTGACGACGACCCGGGCATGGAAGGAAAGCTTCTCTCCACTTCGGAGATCGACGGCCTCGACGCCTTCGACGGTATCCTGGCGGATCAGCAGGCGGGTCACTTCCGTATAGGTGCGCACGTGCGCCCCATGCAGTTTCGCATCCACGATGTTCGAGGAACAGAGCCGGAACGGATCGACGGAGCCGTCGGGGACGCGCACGGCGCCGATGATGTCGGGGTTCACCGCGGGCTCGGCCCGGCGGGCCTCCTCGGGGTCGACGACCTCGGCCTTGATGCCGGCGGCCTGGCAGGCCTTCACGAAGGTTTTCTGATAGCCCGGGTCGTCGTCCGGAAGCGTGAGAAAGAAGCCGGAGGTGTCGTCCACGCAATGGCGCGCGATCTTCTTGAGGATCAGGTTCTCCCGGATGCACTCCGCGGCGGATTCCCGGTCGGTGACGGCGTACCGGGCGCCGCTGTGCAGCAAGCCGTGGTTCCGGCCCGTCGCCCCGGTGGCGATGTCGCTGCGTTCGAGAAGCAACGTCCTCAGACCGCGCATGGCGCAGTCCCGGGCGGTACCGGCGCCGGTGATGCCGCCGCCGACGATGATGACGTCATATTCGGGAGCGACGTCCATCATCTCCTGTACTTTTCGATCTGCTCACGCAGGCGTTTGGAAAGGCTGACAGGGAGTTCCTTGTCGGAACGGTCGAGCCATTCCAGGGCGAGGTCGGACTGCCCGAGCATGAAGCAGGCCAGGGCGATG
>JAEEGL010006023.1_pt1 | contig 20384 bp, 15 predicted proteins | sample 9134231 | NCBI WGS metagenome assembly JAEEGL01 (sample SAMN16246548, study PRJNA631951) | gut metagenome | biome: gut microbiome; feature: rumen; material: fiber-attached | host: Bos | place: Iran: Karaj | collected 2018-10 | reverse complement strand
TCTGGGATCGATGATCTTCACTGCGTCAGCAACGCGGCCATACTGACCACAAGCCTTCTCGTATGCAGTGTTGGGATCGTCACCCTTCTTGATGAAGTCGGTCATCTTTCCGAGGCTGACAAACTTATAACCGATGATCTGGTTCTCTGCATCCAGAGCGATGCCGGTAACGTAACCTTCAGCCATCTCCAGATAACGAGGTCCCTTTGCAAGCGTACCGTACATGGTACCAACCTGGCTTCTAAGACCCTTACCAAGATCCTCAAGTCCGGCGCCAACAGGCAGACCTTCCTCGGAGAATGCACTCTGGCTGCGGCCGTAAACGATCTGCAGGAAGAGCTCTCTCATTGCGGTGTTGATTGCGTCACATACAAGGTCAGTGTTCAGAGCCTCCATAACGGTAAGGCCGGGAAGAATTTCAGCAGCCATTGCTGCGGAATGAGTCATGCCGGAGCAACCGATGGTCTCAACGAGAGCCTCCTGAATGATACCCTCCTTAACGTTGAGGGAAAGCTTGCAGGCACCCTGCTGAGGTGCGCACCAGCCTACGCCATGGGTAAAACCAGAGATGTCTTCAACTCTCTTTGCCTGCACCCACTTTGCTTCTTCAGGGATGGGAGCGCAGCCGTGATGTACGCCCTGTGCCACGGGACACATTTCTTCAACTTCCTTTGAATAAATCATGTGAAATCTCCTTTCGATGTTCTCTATTTCATGATACTGTCCCAAGTCTCCTTAGAGTTTGACAAAAAAGTATCATTATCTCGATTATTTTCTCACGTTTACTGAAAAAAAACAAGCATTAACTCAATGATTTCGAGACTTTTTTATGTTATTTTGACTTGCCGCTTTTATAGAACTGGGAAGCCGTTTGGAATTTCTGATAAAGAGACCCCTGATTGTTTAATTGCTTGACGATATTAGTCCTTCTTCCAACGAAATCCGACAGTTTACCCATGTATTCGTCTGAAGAAATACTCCCGTCCGCCACCATGGTAAGACCTTTTTCCCAGCTGGCCGTCAATTTCGGCTCTAAAAGCGGCTTGATCGAGCCCTCGACCACGTCGTAGATCATCTCTCCCATCAGCGTCGGCGTGAGCACCTGCGTCTTCTTATTCAAAGCCAGATACTCAATGTTCACCAGTTTTTTCAGGATTTCCGCCCTCGTCGCGCTGGTTCCGATGCCGCTTCCCTTGATCTGGGCCCGAAGTTCTTCATCTTCTATAAACTGACCCGCATTTTCCATGGTCAGGATAATGCTTCCGGAAGTATAGCGCTTGGGCGGTTTTGTCTCGCCTTCTTTTAATTCATAGGACTTAACGCCAACCTCTGCGCCTTTTTTCAGTTTCATCAAAAGCTCCATAAAGGCTTCATCGCATTTCAACTCCTGTTCACCTTCGCCGTCCTTGTCCCCGTCTTTATCCGCATCTTTTTCCGTAGCTTCCGCATTCTTTGCATTCTTGTCATCCGCGGAAGCGTCCTTCTTGAATGAAAATGCGGAAACCTTTAAGAATCCCTCTTCCACAAGCACCTTGAAGTTTGAGAAGAACCGTTCTTCCTTGACCTTTACCGTCAAAGCGAATTTCTGATAGGTTGCCGGCGGATAGAAAATGCTTAAAAACCTTCTGACTATGACTTCATACACCTTCGCATTTAAGGGTGACAGGGAATTCAAGTTACCAAGTCCCTGCCCCGTCGGAATGATCGCATAGTGATCCGTGATCTGCTTGTCGTTTACGTATCTCGTCTTCGCAATCCCCTTGTAGCTTCCGTTTTGCAGAATTTCATTGGCAAATTGCGATACAAGTCCATATCCTTTCAGACCGCCAATGTTCTTATGAATTTCCTTTGCAACGGCTGTCGAAAGAACTCTGGCGTCCGTACGTGGATAAGTCACCATCTTCTTTTCATACAATTCCTGGATAATCTGTAGGGTCTGATCCGGACTGATCTTAAAGTATTTTGAACAGTCATTTTGAAGCTCTGCCAGATTATAAAGGAGCGGCGCGTTACGGTTTTCCTTTTTCTTTTCAATGGATTCAACAATGACGGGACCTACCGGCTCTTCTTCCAAATGCGCGATCAATTCCCTTGCACTCTTTTCTTCCTTAAATCCATTTTCCTTATATAGGAGCGGTGACATGAAATACGGTGATCCTTCCACGGCCTTCCACTCACCGCTAAAGCTCTTTCCCTCCAGCAGGAAATTACCGATCACGCGGTAAAATGGTGTCTTTACGAAATTCCGGATCTCCCTCTCACGGTTCACCACCATGCCTAGCACGCAGGTCATAACGCGGCCTACGCTGATCACTGCCTTATCGCGCTTTAGGTAATCCTTCACGGCATAGCCGTATTTTAGCGTCAATGCCCTGGAAAAATTGATTCCCATCAGATAATCTTCCTTCGCGCGAAGATATGCGGCATCACTGAGATTATCATATTCCGAAAGATCCTTCGCTTCACGGATTCCCCTTAGGATTTCCTCCTCCGTCTGGGAATCAATCCAAACGCGCCTTCTTTCCTTCCCCTTAACGCCGGACATCTGTTCCACAAGACGATAGATGTATTCTCCCTCTCGTCCCGAGTCCGTGCAAACATAGATCCTCTCCACGTCAGGGCGCTTTAAAAGGCCACTGACCACCTCAAACTGCTTTGCGGAGCTGGCAATGACCTCATATTTGAATTCCTGCGGCAGAAAGGGAATGGTATCAAAGCTCCAGCGTTTTAACTTCTCGTCGTAAACCTCCGGATAACTCATGGTTACCAGATGTCCGACGCACCACGTGATCACAGAATTCTCGGATTCCACGTAACCGTCAAATTTACGCATATTTTCTTTCAGAGCATTGGCAAATTCCCTTGCCACGCTAGGTTTTTCTGCTATATATAAATTCTTACCCAAATCTTTACCTCGCTGTCTGACTCCTTAGTAACGTTTCCGCCTCGGCAACGGAAAGAGGCTTCCCGCACAGGAATCCCTGGACCACGTCGCATCCGATGGCGTGTAAATATTTATATTGTTGTTCCTGCTCGACGCCTTCCGCAATGGATTCAAATCCAAGGGATTTCACCATGTCAACGATGGATTCCGTAATGATCCTGGTGGCGGAATCCGTAAGTACCGTGTCGATAAAGGACTTATCGATTTTTAGCGTATTGATCGGAAGCTTTTTTAAATAACTCAGGGAAGAAAATCCCGTACCGAAATCATCTAGGGAAATACGGATGCCTTTGCTCTGCAAAAGCCGCATCTTTTCACGGACAAGATCAAACTCCTCGATCAAAATACTTTCCGTCATCTCCAACTCAATAAAATAAGGATCCACCTTGTATCTTTGCAGGCATGCAAAAAGTCTGTCCACAAAATCATCCTGATTAAACTGCCTTGCGGATACGTTGATGGACATAATGAATCTGGCGTCAAAACGCGTTTGCCATTCTCCATATTGGCGGATTGCCTCTTCCACAACCCAATTGCCAATAGGGATAATGGCTCCATTCTTCTCGGCGATCGGAATAAACGTGCTCGGGCCAAGCTCCGCCTTGTCGGCATCGCGGAAACGGATTAAGGCCTCCATGCCGCGCAGCTTCTTGTTGCCACTGTAAAACTGCGGCTGGAAATATAGTTCAAATTCCTTACCATGCATGGCTTTCTTGAGCTTTGATTCCACTTCAAGGCCAAGCCTAAATTCATTTAAAATCGGTTGATCAAAATAGACAAACGCATCTTTTCCACTGGTTTTCCCCTTCAGAAGAACGATTTCCGCGCAGTTTACCAAATCTGACGCAGTCTGAGCCGCCTCAGGATATTGCGCAACGCCGATGGTTACGCTGATCACAACGTTTTGATTCATGCTAAGGTAGAAGGGATGCGCAAGTCTTTCCGTGATGGCCCGGTGAATCTCATCAACGGTATAATCATCCTTTGGATCATAGACTGCAAGACAATAGACGTCGCTGTTCAGATGACATGCAATGAGATTTTCCTGCTGTAATTCCTTCAAAAAGGCGCCCAATTGCTGGATCAGCTCATCTCCGCAGACCATGCCTAATCCATCGTTCACCTTATGGAAATCATCAATGTCGATCATCATGACGCTAACGACTTTATGATTTGTTTTTGCTTTTTGAATAAACTCGCCCGTAAGGCGGATAAAATAGTTCCGGTTATATAGACCGGTGCTTACGTCGTAGAAGGAATAATAGTTTAATTCCTCTGACTGTAATTTATGCTTAGTCACGTCCAAGATGGAGATGACCTTACATTCCATGTTTCCCTTTGCGTCATAAACGACGCGGGTCTGAAACTTAAACCAAGTTTTCTTTTTTCTGCAAAGGCATTCTAAGGAAGCTGATTCCTTCCCCGATTTCTCAAGACAGATCAGTTCCCGCAGGGGAAACGCATATGGTTCGTCAACGACCTCATACAAACGCTCAAGATCACGCTTGGTGCGTACGTCAAAGTCGAAATATTCCGACCAGTTACCGATGGTAATGATCTCACTTTTTGACGCATCAAGATAAAGGAATGTACCTCCCGTCATTTCACAGATCAGGCGATACATCCTGTCTCTTGCACTCAAATTTTGATTCATTGCCTTTAACAGATCCATCTGATAGCCAGTTTCGTTCATGCGTTTTCCCCCATGCGACGGAACATATTTGAATCTCTTAAACCTTATTTTTTAGTGATGTAACCCTGTGCCTTCAAAAGCTCTGCGCAAAGCACTGCGCCACCTGCCGCGCCGCGGATGGTATTGTGGGAAAGGCCTACGAACTTCCAGTCATAAACCGTATCCTCGCGAAGTCTTCCTACGCTTACGCCCATGCCGTTCTCATAATTTACGTCCAGGTTCACCTGAGGTCTGTTGTCCTCCTCAAGATACTGGATGAACTGCTTGGGAGCACTGGGAAGGGCAAGCTCCTGGGGAACGCCGGAAAAGCTCTTAAGCTTCTCGATAAGCTGCTCCTTGGTTGGCTTTTTCTTAAATTTTACAAATACTGCAGCCGTATGACCATATAATACGGGAACGCGGATGCACTGACAGGTGATCACTGGCGTCGTTGCGGGAACGATGGCGCCGTCCTTGATCTCACCCCAAAGACGAAGGGGCTCCTTCTCACTCTTTTCTTCCTCGCCGCCAATGTAAGGGATGATGTTCTCTACCATTTCGGGCCATTCTTTAAAGTTCTTGCCTGCGCCGGAAATTGCCTGATAGGTGGTTGCAACAACTTCGTAAGGCTCAAACTCCTTCCATGCGGTCAATACGGGAGCATAGCTCTGGATGGAGCAATTCGGCTTAACTGCAATAAATCCTCTCTTGGTGCCAAGACGCTTCTTCTGGAACTCGATCACGTCAGCATGCTGGGGATTGATCTCCGGAACCATCATGGGAACGTCGGGCGTCCAGCGATGTGCGCTGTTATTGGATACAACGGGCGTCTCGGTCTTTGCATATGCTTCCTCAGCCTTCTGAATAGCTTCCTTGGTTCCTTCATAAGCACTGAATACAAAATCAACCTGTGAAGCAACCTTCTCTACTTCATCCACGTTCATCACGATAAGATTCTTAACGGTCTCAGGAATGGGAGTATCCATCTTCCAACGATCACCAACTGCTTCCGCATAGGTCTTGCCTGCGGAACGAGGGCTTGCAGCAACTGCAACCACTTCAAACCAGGGATGATTCTCAAGAAGGGCAACAAATCTCTGCCCAACCATTCCCGTAGCACCTAAAATGCCAACCTTCAACTTTTCACTCATAATCTTCTCCTCGCCTTCCGTCGTCTTTTTCCTGAACGACTCTCTTCACGGCTTTTGGCCGTTTTCTTTTTATCGTAAACGCATCTCTGCGTCAACTCACGAATTTATCAAACCACTCTTAGTTCTCTGCCAAGAATTGTTTGCCTGCTGCGATCTGTTCCTTCATTGCCTCGGGTCCCGGCGCTCCGGTTGTCATGCGCTTTTCAACGCAAGTCTTTAAGGAAATGGCGTCATAAACGTCAAAATCGAACTTGTCGCAAAATTCCTTTAACTCCTCAAGACCCATCTCTTCGATGGAAATGCCCTTGTCAATGCATGCAAGCACGATTCTTCCAACGATTCCGTGAGCATCCCTAAAGGGAACGCCCTTCGTCACAAGATAATCTGCCAGATCCGTGGCATTTGTAAAGCCTTTCATTGCGCTGGCTGCCATGCGTTCCTTGCGGAATTTCATTGTGGAGATCATTCCGGTAAACAGCATGAGGCAATTCTCAACGGTATCAATGGCGTCAAACGCCATCTCCTTGTCTTCCTGCATGTCCTTATTGTATGCAAGCGGAATTCCCTTCATGGTGGTCAAAAGGCTCATCAGCGCGCCATATACGCGTCCGGTCTTTCCACGTACAAGCTCTGCAATGTCAGGATTCTTTTTCTGCGGCATGATGCTGCTTCCGGTAGAATATGCGTCATCAAGTTCCACAAACTGATACTCGTTGGAGTTCCAAATGATGATCTCTTCGCTGAATCTGCTCAGATGCATCATTACTGTGGAAAGTGCTGCCAAAAACTCGATCAGATAATCCCTGTCGGACACGGAATCCATACTGTTTAAGGTAGGACCGTTAAAACCTAACAGTTCCGCAACGCATGCACGGTCCAAAGGATATGTCGTTCCTGCAAGCGCTCCCGCACCCAAAGGACAATAATTCAATCTTTCATGAATGTCCTTCATGCGAAGGCGGTCTCTCTTGAACATTTCAAAGTAAGCACCATAGTGATGGGCCAGGGTTACGGGCTGTGCCTTCTGTAAATGCGTAAATCCCGGCATATAAGTCTCCAGGTTCTCTTCCATAGTCTTGAGGATCACTTCCATCAAGTGATTCAACAACAGATCCACGTCCAGAACCTTTTGTCTCACGTACAATCTCATGTCAAGCGCAACCTGATCGTTTCGGCTGCGTCCCGTATGAAGCTTCTTCCCGGCATCGCCAATGCGATCAATGAGATTCGCCTCGACAAAGCTATGTACGTCCTCATATTTGTGATCGATCACAAGCTTTCCGTCGTCAACATCCGCCATGATTTCCTTTAATCCGGAAATGATGGCGTCCTTTTCCGCGTCTGTCAGTATACCCTGCTTTGCAAGCATGGTAACGTGTGCCATGCTGCCCTGCACGTCCTGATGAAATAATCGTTTGTCAAAACTGATGGACGCATTAAAATCATAAACCATCTGGTCTGTTTCCTTCGTAAAGCGTCCGCCCCACAATTGTGCCATTTCACGTCTCCTTAGTTAAGTCTCGAAAATGTTGTTAAATATTTTAACACAGAAGGTCATAGAATGCAACTACGGATAAAAAAACTTCCCACGACCAATTGCTTGGCCGCGGGAAGTTGCAAATTCAATAATTTTATTGCCTTCCTAATTACTTGTCGTCGTTGTTCAGCTTCTCCTCAAGCTTCTTCATAACGTTCTGAGCAAAGAAGCGACCGCCGATGCCAAATGCAACTGCGAATGCGATGCAAAGTGCAGCGATGATCATGATGAAGGTGTAGTTAACGATTTCAGGAGCAATATTCAACTGGCTCAGGCTGATGAATGCAGCAAGAACGTAGATGGCAACCTTTACTCCAAAAGCAACGGTCTTTGCCTTGGGGAACTTCTTTACGATAATCTTCTCCAAAGCGTTTGCGCATACCAGTGCAACGGTAACAACGATGATAACGCTGATAACTGCAGGCAGGTAATCAATAACGGAATTACCAATTCTGGTAAGTACGGACAGGTTCAATACGTTGATTGCCTGTACGATGGTAATGATTACAACGATCACGTAAACGATATTAGCGATCAGGGAAGAGAACGTGGTGTTCTCGCCAAGCTTAACGCCAGCCTTATCCTGCAAGGTATCAACCTTGAGCGCAACCAGAATGGGAGCAAGCAGATCCTTGATCAGCTTAGCAATGAAGAAGCCTACGAACAGGATGATGACTGCACCGATCAGATTAGGAATGAATCCAAGGAAGGAACTTACAAGACTATTAATGGGGCTGGTTAGGCTGCTAATGCCAAGCTTACCAAATACAACAGGCAGGAACATCAGGAATACTACAAAGAACATCAGCTTGCCAATGAAGTCAACGGCTTTGTCCTTCGTCTCGGTTTTGATTCCCCACTTCGTAAGGTACTTCTCGAGCTTAATGCCCTTCAACAGCTTTACGACAAGGTTCTTCACAACGGTTGCAAGTGCAAATCCAATGATTAACCAAAGAATTGCTGCAAGTACGTTAGGAATGGCATCAAAGAACCCAAGAATGTGTGATTGGATTCTCTCTCCCAATCTTTCAAAAAATTCTTCCATGATACTTCTACCTCCTTTATCCCTCTAAATAAAATGTTAGGATAGCCGCTAAGCTATCCCTTTTACGTCAGCTGACTTTATCAGCCGAGCTGAAAAAGGGACTTGAACCCTCGACCCCTTCATTACGAGTGAAGTGCTCTACCAACTGAGCTATTTCAGCGTACAACTCATTTAACATTCTAACAATAGCTATTATATACTGAACCATATGAAATTGCAAGACCTAATTTTTGCAACAGTTTACACAACTTATATTTTATCAGCCATGTTATGGATCTCCGGATCCTCATATTGATCCATAAAAGTACGTCCCAATTTCTCTTTTTCCTTTGCAAAGCGAATGCCCGATAATTCCGTAAATACGCTGACTACCTTATGAAATTGAAGCTTCGGGAAGAAATTCAGGATCTCCATCGGCACCGTTTTGTCGAACTGAAACACGTCAGGAAACAGCGTTTTGTAGTCCAATTCGTCCCTGGGATGTATCTTAAAAAATACAATTCCTTCCTTCTCATAGCGTTCCTTTAAGTCCCTAAAGATCCTCTCGCGCACGTCAAGAGTACAGAGCGGCTCCGTAAGGATCATAACGTTCGTACCGCCATTCTCCGTTGAAGCAATGCGCTCTTCCAGCTTTTCCAGGTCTTTGACGAAAACCTTTACAAAAATTTCCTTTTGTTCCTCCGTCAAAGTCTTTTCCAAGCCTGCCCTTGGAACCTCCTTGTACTTCTTAAACGGGTATTTGATTACCGACACGTCGTTTACTTCCATGTCGATGCAGTATTTGCTAAAGCCATCCTGAATAAAGATCAGGTTCAGATACATGCTGAAAAACTTTTTAACGCCAAAAAATCCTCTGTTGTCATAGCGTGCAAGAATCACGGCGCCCTGATTGTTCAGGCCGTCTTCCAATGCATGATACTTGATCTTGTTTTGATTTAAATAAATGCCAATAGGATCCGAATCACAAAAAACGTAGATTTCATCATATTTCTTAAAATCAACGGGCACGTAAGGCGCTTCCAGCTTGGCGAACTTACGGGTAAAGATAATGCGGTTTGCCATGTTCGCAACGACGTTTCCCTTATCCGTCCGATACTTCGCCAGTTCCGGGAAGAAATCGTCCCTCTTCTCGTCAAACTCATAAACTTCCTTGAAAACGCCGTTTTTTAAAATCCTGTCCTTAATGTCGCCAAAGTCATTCGACATCTTACTCAAAACAACCGTCGCATTCCCATTCTGCGCATCGCCAAGCGCAAATTCCTTTAAGTATGACACGTACAAATGATAAAACGTGTGACAAACGTAAATCCTGCCTAAGCCCATTTTCTTTACCGCTTTCTATTTTTTGATCCTTCCCATGACAAGCACGTCCTCGTAATGGCCATTCACGAAATTATGCTCTTTCAAACGACCCTCGCAGGTAAATCCGGCCGCTTCATAACACCGGATTGCAGATTCATTGCTGGCATGTACGTGCATGTAGGTCTTATGGAAATTTAAGTGTTCAAAGCAATAATCAGATAATGCCACTACTGCATCACGCCCACAGCCTTTGCCGCGTGCGGAATCATCCCCGATCCTTACGTACATTTCCACGTTACCGTTGACGCGGTCGAATTCCTTTAAGCCAATCGTCCCAATGCATCTTCCCTCGAATTCAATGGCAAAGATTTTGGGCTCTTTTGAAAGGCACATATTTTCGAACCATTGATCATGCTCGCATTCCGAAACGGGCCAAATCGTCCCCATCTTATCCCTCAAGTCTTTTCTGTTCACCCACTCATAGATCAGAGCCTTATCTTCTTTTTTTAAGCCGCGCAGTTTTACGATCTTTCCCTCGATCATGTCTATTCCTCTCTTACGTCAGGCACCTTTTATGATTGCTCCTGCAATCCGTTTTGCGCCGTTTCCGTCCACAAGCGACTGCATTTTCAAAGTTAGCCTTTCCCTGACACAGGGATCAGACAATTCCTTAATTCTCACAAATGCCTGATCCAATGCTTCCTCCATGCCTTCCCTTACGTCACCGGCATAAGGCATGATGCCAAGGCGGTCAAATGCCTTACACTGTTCTAATTGATTATCTGCCATTCCATAGGTGATTGCCGGCGTTCCGCAGGCGCAGGCCTCATAGAGCGTCATTCCACCTGCCAAAACGGCAAGGTCTGCATTCCATAGGAGCGCACTCATTTTGTTTGTATTCACGTAAATCTTAATCTGATCGTTCTCTAAACGCCTTAATTCTTCCTTCCTGGCATTCAATGCGCCAACAATCACTTCAAACCTAACGTCACTCAAGACCGGTTCCTTCGCCCATCTTCTGAGAAAACATCCCAGAAAATCATAGGGATCACTTCCTCCGGAAGAGATCAAAATGGTATTTAATGATTTGTTTGTTTGTTTCTTGGACAGTCCCTGGAATTCCTTCCTGAGCGGCACAAAGGCGGGTCCAAGAAGGGCTTTCCCAACGCATGCCATATAGCTTGGCGGCGCGATCATACCATTGATCAGATTCGTGCAATGCCCAAATCCCATAAACCCTAATTCGTCAAAATAAGTGATGCTCACGTGACGGCTCAGCTCCCGGAAGTAGTTTTCCGTAACCTGATAACTGTCCACCAGTATCTTTTGAATGCCATAATGCTTCAAAACCTCCAAAAGCTTTGGCAATTCCTTTTCCTTGTCCTTCCAGTCGGCGTCAAGGATTTCGAGCTGCACTCCTTTGTTTTCCAAGAAGGGTTTTATGGCATCATCGGAAGAAATAAAGAGACACTCTTCTCCCATGGCCATGATTTCTTCCGCGATCACGAGACATCTTGTGACGTGTCCGGAAGCTATGATGTTGTTTACGTCAGCGCGAATGGCAATCATGATTTCTTCTCGATCATATCAAATGTCAACGGGGTTCCAAATGCTATGTCAGCGCTGGCCTTCTTACCAATAAACTCGGGGTAAAACTTAGGCTTTACGCCGGCAGCCGGCCTAACGGACTTTACGTTATCCCAAGTGAACGTCTCTCCCTTTCTGATCGGAGCGGACGCAAACAGGGATTTTCTGTATTTTACGTTTCCTTCTTCCTGGCTGGTGGGTCCGTATTTCACTTCTCCCACGGCCCTTTCCGCCTGACGGATGGCTTTCACCATCTCGGCGAACTCTTCCTTCTCCATGGAGAAGGCGGAATCCGGCGTTTGAATCTTTCTGCTCAGGCAAAAATGCTTTTCGATCACGCTGGCGCCAAGCGCCGTTGCGACAACGGGACCCACGCTCCCAAAGGAATGATCCGAAAGACCGTACAAAACGCCAAAGCGTTCGCCCATGTCTTTCATCGTCATCAGCTTCATCTCATCCGTAACCGCAGGATATGAAACCGCGCACCGTAGCAGGACAATGTCTTCATTTCCTTGATTTCTGATGGCGTTTACGGCATCCCAGATCTCTTCCTCCGTCCCCATGCCGGTAGACATGATGATGGGCTTGTGCTTTGAAGCAACGTACTCAATCAGCGGTACGTCAACCAATTCCGGAGAAGCGATCTTATAAAACGGCACGTCCAGTTTTTCGAGATAATCTACTGCCGTGTTGTCAAAAGGCGTGGAAAACATATCAATCCCAACCTTTTTTGCCTCGGCAAACAATTCTTCATGCCATTCCCAGGGCGTATATGCAAGGCTGTATAGCTGATGCAAAGTATTTTCTTTCTGCCAGGGACCGCTTGTGATCTTAAAATAGGGGTTGTCACAATTTAAGGTGATCGTATCGGCAGTATAGGTCTGAATTTTTACGCAATCAGCGCCTGCTTCCTTGGCCGCGTAGATAATGTCCTTCGCCCTTTGCAGGTCACCGCCGTGATTTGCGCTCATTTCTGCAATGACGTAAACCGGGGCCCCTTCCCCGACCAATGTCTGATTTAATCTGATCTTCATGAATTCTTTTCCTTCATCATGGCATATTTAATCTCAGCGATCTTCCAATCCTCAAGAGTGTCAATGTCCTGTACTTCCGATTCCGGGAACACCTGTGCATAGGTTTTCTCCGTCACCAGGGAACCCTTTTCCAGGAAGGTTTCCGTCTTAAAGCAACAATACTGACCGCAATCATGATAATAAGGCTCCAGGTCCTGGCTGCGGCAATTCTTGTATTCCTCATGAAAGAAGCCAAGCTTTCCGTCACGCACGTAAAACGCGCGCTGCGGCGGGAAGGAAAACCGAACCACGGGCAACACGGAATCCGCATTCATTTCCTTCAAAAGCTTCATTCCGTCCCGAAGCTTCCCTGCCGTGATAAACGGCGCCGTCGGATAGATCACGGCTGCCTCCGTAAAGGTCATGCCCCTCTTTTGATACTCCGTCAGAACCTCCCGGATCGCATCAGCCGTGGTTGCAAAATCAGATGACGTTTCCTCACTTCTCATGAACGGAACCTTAGCTCCGGCCTTTCTTGCGATTTCGGCAATCTCCGCGTCATCCGTTGAAACCATGACTTCATCAAAGGCTTCCGAGGCAATGGCCGCCTCGATCCCATAACAAAGAATGGGCTTTCCCATGAATTCCTTAATGTTTTTATGCGGGATCCGCTTACTTCCGCCCCTGGCGGTGATAATTGCTATCGTACTCATGCTTCTTCCTTGATCTTTTCGTTTAATTCGCTAAAGGTATAATTGTTTTTGTCAGAAATAATGGCGTAAGTCTCATCCTTTCCAACGTTAAACAGCATGTCAAAGATGGAAAGATAAGGTACAAACGGGCGGAATGCCTGACGATATTGCACGCCCTTGTAATCGAGATACCAATGATTTAAGCCTTCCTTCGTAAAGGACGGGATGTCCACGTAATTTTCACTACCCTTATTGGAAAGATACGTATCACATTTTAGTTGCTTTGTCATGTCGACAAGCAGATCCGTCTTTGCACCCTCAAACTGAAAATCCGTATCATAATAGATTTCCGTCTTAATCCCTAAGTCCTTTAGAATAAAGTTCATAACATAAATATCCAATTCATTTAAGGAATTCCATTCCTTGGAATAGAGATCCTCAAAGAATCCAATATAGTCATTGTAAAAAGGCGTTTTCTTGTAATTCAGCTGGATCGTGGACAAATGCTTTTGGCGCCAATTCTCCGTATTGTTGATCTGGGCTTCCGAAATCTTCTGGTCAAACTTCCCCTTCGTCAATACCGGAACGGTCAATACGATCTCGCCGTTCGCGCCGCGAAGTCGGTTACGGTTCTGCCAGCTCTTTTTCTCCAACTGAACATTGCTAACGTAAATAAACTTATCTGAAAATAGAATTTTGCCGATCAATCCCGGATAGGGTAAATAATTCGGCTGATGACCACTCAAAATCATTTTTTAGGGCCTGTCCTTTCTGTATTATTTTGCTTCGGTCTTAGCAGGAGTATCCTTCAAATGCACGTCCATCTGAGGGAATGGAATCTCAATGCCATTCTTGTCAAGCGTAAGCTTTGCCTTCTCCGTGAGATCCCATTTTGCCGGCCAGTAATCTGCGCTCTTCACCCAACAATGCATCAAAAGCTTTACGCCGCTGTCTTCCAGCGCGTCAACCACAACGCGGATCACCTGCTCTTTCAAGGTATACTCACTCTCTTCGAGCATTTCCTGCAAAACCTCCTTCGCCTCCTGAATGTCAGAGCCATAGGAAATCTGAAGCGGTATGTCAATTCGTCTTGTCTTCTCAGCAGTTACGTTGGTGATGCTGTTATTGGCCAGATTACCGTTTGGAAGTACAATCAGCTTGTTATCTACGGTCTGAAGCTTTGTGTAAATGATCTGTATCTCCGTTACAAAGCCTTCTTTACCCGTGGAATCAATAATGTAATCGCCAACTTTAAAAGGCTTGACCAACAAAATCAAAATGCCTCCGGCAAAGTTTGAAAGACTTCCCTGAATGGCCAAACCAATGGCAACGCCGGCAGATCCAAGCAGTGCCACAATGCTGGCCGCATCAACTCCCAGCCTCGAGGCAATCATGAAGCCCAAAACAACATAGAGTGCCACCCTTAAGAAAGAGACAACAAACGTGATGACGCCTCGTTCCGCCTTGGCTTTCTCCATAGATCTTTGAACTAGTTTAAGTACTAGCCTGATCACGCGAATGCCAATCAGTAAAATGACGATCGTAATCAGAACGCGAAGCAATAATTGGATTATGGAACCGCTTACCCCAGTTGTAAAAAATGCATCTAATTCTTCTTTTGTCAATTTAATCCACCTTCTTTGCCTTTTTGCCGTCAAGCTTAGAGGATTCTTCCCGTACCAGATTCATGGCGTCTGCCGTGTTATTCTTGGCCTTTTCGAGATTTTCCTTTGCAAGCTTCTCAGCAATTTTCGCTTCCTTCATCTGTCTTTCCAGAAGGCGTGCACGCTCTGCCGCCTGAACCGCAGCGTCCTGTGCAAGTTTTTCCGCTTCCTGCGTGAGGCGAAGCGCTTCCTTCGCAGCGATCAGCGCCTTCATTTCTTCCCTGCGCTTTAAATCTGCCTTGCTAAACGGCACGTATTCCAGGATCGTCATGGAGAGAGGTGCCATTCTTACCGTAATGGATTCAGCTCTGTCGTCCCATTCCACCTCCTGTGAAGAAATGGGTTTCGGATTTACCAGTCCGCTTCCGTCATACTCCTTACTGTCCGTATTCAAAAGCTCCTTATACTTTCCGGGAATGGGTACGCCCGTCGTGATCACCTGCTCAATGCCTGAATAATTAGCGATCACCAAAAGCACGTCGTCCTTCTTCTTTCCCCTTCTTGCATAGGTCAGATAACAGTCATTTGCGGAAATGTTATTGATCCATTCAAAGCCGTCAGGATCATTGTCCAGTTCATATAAAGGCTTCTGGGACTTATATAACGCATTCAGATCCTTCATCAGCTTATTGACGCCCTGATGGCCGGGATATTCCAACAGATTCCACTCCACGGCGCGCTCTTCATTCCATTCGTCAAATTCGCCAAGATCCTGCCCCATGAAAAGCAGCTTCTTTCCGGGATGCGTCATCATAAACGCATAGGTAAGGCGCAGATTCGCAAATTTCTGCTCCCGCATTCCGGGCATTTTACCCAACATGCTTGATTTTCCGTGCACCACCTCATCATGTGAGAATACTAACATGAACTTTTCCGTATAGGCATAGATCATGCTGAAGGTTAACTCGCCATGATGATGCGCGCGGAAATAGGGATCATATTTAATATAATCCAAATAGTCATTCATGAAGCCCATGTTCCACTTGAGGTCAAAGCCAAGGCCGTCCTCATCGAGATCCCCCGTTACAAGAGGATAAGCCGTGCTCTCCTCCGCGATGGTCAAAACGCCGGGATTGCGCTTCTTCATAATGGAATTCAAGTGCTTGATCATCTCAATGGCTTCCAAGTTTTCCTTGCCGCCATAGATATTCGGCAGCCACTCTCCGTCCTTGCGGCCATAGTCCAAGTAGAGCATGCTGGCAACGGCATCCATGCGGATACCGTCCGCATGATATTTCTCAACCCAGAATAATGCATTTGCGATCAGGAAATTGGATACTTCCGGTCTTCCGTAATTAAACAGCAAGGTGCCCCAATGAGGGTGAACTCCCTTTCTGGGATCCGCATGCTCATAAAGGCAGGTGCCGTCAAACCCGGCGAGGCCATAGTCATCCTTCGGGAAATGTGCAGGCACAAAGTCCAGGATCACGCCAATTCCCGCTTTATGCAATTCATTTACGAAATACATGAAATCTTCCGGTGAGCCATATCTGGAAGTCGGCGCATAATACCCCGTAACCTGATAACCCCAGGATGCATCCAGAGGATGCTCCATGACGGGCATCAGCTCCACGTGCGTATATCCCATCTCCTTTACGTATTTGATCACGCCTGCGGCGATCTCACGGTAATTTGGATAGGTTTCCTTATCCTTTCTCTCAAGCACGGAGCCGAGATATAATTCATAGACGCTAATGGGAGCGTCCTGCGCCTGAAATGTTTTGCGTTCCTTTATAAACTTCTGATCTTCCCATTTGAAATCATTCAAATCCGTTATGACGGAAGCCGTGTCCGGTCTAAGCTGTGCAGCATTAGCATAGGGATCCGCCTTGAGAAACGTAATTCCGTTCTTTAGCTTCATTTCGAACTTATAGTTCGATCCAACGGGAACGCCTGGCAAAAACAGTTCGAAGATCCCACCTTCATCAAGCTTTCTCATCTGATGCACGCGTCCGTCCCAGTGATTAAAATCACCGACAACGCTCACGCGCATGCAATTGGGCGCCCAGACCGCAAACAAAACACCTTCCACGCCATCGATCGTCATGGGATGTGCGCCGAGTTTTTCATAGATTTCATAATGGATGCCGTTCCTAAACTTCTCCGTATCCTCTTTCGTGATCACGGGAGCAAAACGGTAAGGATCTTCCACCTTCCATTCACCGTCATTCTCTTCGATCACCTTAAAGTAATAAGAATCTACCTTTTTGGCAGGGATCAGCGCGGCAAAAAAGCCCATTTCATCCGCCAGCTCCATCTTGGCGTCATAGGCATAATCCGCGAGCTTCCCCGTCTCCTTATCCTTTTCCTTTACCGCCCAATGAACGTATACCTCTTTTGCATTGGGAAAAAATGCTTGCACCAAGGTATTGTTCCCAGCCTTTTGCGTTCCAAGGATACGATGCGGGTCTGCAGATTCCGAATATACGATTTCTTCGATCAGAGGCCAATTCATTACTTTATACAGTTTTTTATCCATACTTCTAACCCCTTTCCTTCCGGCAGAAACACTGCCTTGTTGTCTTAGGTCAGTTTATTCAGATAAATCATGTAAGAACAGCCCGCTTCTGAGCTTTGGCTCAAACCAAGTCGACTTGGGCGGCATCAGTCTTCCTGCGTCAGCAACCGCAAACAACTCCTGAATGGAGGTCGGATACATGGAAAATGCCACGCTTCCGGGAATCTCGACACATCTTCTCTCAAGCTCTTTCAAGCCCCTGATGCCTCCGATAAAGTCAATGCGCTTGTCCGTCTTGGGATCACCGATTCCAAGGATTGTGGAAAGAAGGTGATTTTGAAGAACGGAAACATCCAGTCCCTCAACGGGATCATCACTCAAGATCTCTCGCTTAGCCTTGAGGCAATACCATCTTCCGGACAGGAACATGCCAAACTCGCCTTTCTTCTTTGGTCTGTATGGCTTGTCCTCATTCGGATCCTGCGTAATTTCAAATACTTCAGATACCTTAGCGAGGAAAGCCTCCTCGGATAAACCATTCAAATCCTTTACAAAACGGTTGTAATCGAGGATTTTCAATTCCTCGTCAGGGAACAGGACCGAAAGAAAATAATTATACTCTTCGTTTCCACTATAAGAAGGATTTGCTTCCCTTCTCTTCTGTCCAACCTTTACCGCGGAAGCACATCTGTGATGACCATCAGCAATATAGATTGCGGGAATCTTCTCAAATGCCTTCTGGATTTCGCTGATCACTTCGTCCTGATCGATCACCCAAACCCTGTGCGAAATACCGTCCTCTGAAACAAAATCACATGCGGGAGCTTTTGCCTTTTCCGCCGCAATGATCTCACGAAGCTTTCCTCCTGCACGATAAGCAAGAAAAATGGGGCCCGTCTGCATGTTGCACACGTCTACGTGGTTGATGCGGTCCAATTCCTTGTCCGCACGGGTATTTTCATGCTTCTTGATTACGTTATTCTGATAATCATCTATGGACGCACAGGCCACAATGCCAGTCTGGCTTCTTCCGTCCATTACCTGCTCGTAAAGATAATAGCAAGGCTTGTCTTCCTGAACAAATCTCCCCTCGGAAATCCATCCGCGCAGCATGCTCTTTGCCTTTTGATAAACTTCCGGCGCATAGGTATCCACCTCGGGTCCAAACTGCGTCTCAGCACGGTCAATTGCGAGGAAGGATCCGGGATTCTTTTTTACTACTTCGCAAGCCTCATGGCGGTTGTAAACGTCATAAGGAAGCGCCGCGATTTCTTTTTCCCTGCCGGGAGCCGGACGAAATGCCTGAAAAGGTCTTACGTTTGCCATAATGATTCTCCTTTTTGCCATAAAATATTCCCATATAGTATATCAAAAAAACACTCTATGCACAACCTTCTTTTTGTGTTAAAATAGGCCCATAATGAACTTTCGTTTATTACCGAATCATTTCAGAAAGGAACTATAATGATGACTGACGAAAACAGAGAAATCTTAAAGAGAATCAATAAATACGCGGAGGAAGTTTTGGGCGACATCGATCCCCAAAAGGTCCCCGTATCCATGCAGCTCGAAAAGCTGAAACCCGTCATGCAGGAAATTGCTGACGAAAAAGGAATCTCTCTCGAGGACACCTTCATCCTCTACATGGACATTCAGAGCGAGGCTTCCGTCGCCTCTGACCAAAAGCTGCAAGACCAGCTAAAGGACCTTAACATGGGCGGTGACATGCCCCTCCTGTACAGAGACTAAATCTTATCCCCTGCGCCTACTGCCTTCCCTTTCCCGGGAGGGCTTTTTTATGCTTCACTGGCGGTTCGGCCCAGGCGACATTGGTTCCCGCGGTACTTCTTCTGACGTCAGGGATTCTTGAGGCATGCGGCTTGGGGCCGGCAGGGGTTTTCAGAACAATTAGCCGGCAGCACTTAGCGAACCGACGACCGATAAGACGAAACCCGAGATTTATAATCGAGGGTGAGTCTTTGCCGAGGGCGGAAGGTGAACTTAGTGCAGTCCGAGCCGTTCTGAAAACCTCTGCCGGCCCCAAACCGCATGCCGCGAGGAACAAACGTCTAAGCGGTACCGCGAGAACCACTCCCCGTCTCTGGTCGCTCCGCAAGACTTCAACAAAAAAGGCCCTCCCGTGAAGGGAAGGCCTATGGATTATGAAGTTACTTTACGATACGAACGCGGAACACGCCGTCAATTGCCTCAAGGCTCTTAACGATGTCTGCGGGAACGGGTGCTTCCACGTCACACATGGTGTAAGCGTAATCTCCGCGAGACTTGTTGGTCATGTTGGTGATGTTGATGTTCTTTTCACCAAATGCACCAGTGAACTTCGTGATCATGTTCGCGATGTTCTTGTGGAAGATTGCGATACGGCCTGCCGCAGTGCAAACGCCCATGTCACATGCAGGATAGTTTACGCTGTTGCGGATGTTACCATTCTCAAGGTAATCGGTGATCTCCTGAACTGCCATGATCGCACAGTTGTCTTCGCTCTCCTCGGTGCTTGCGCCAAGGTGAGGGATTACGATGCATCCAGGCTGACCAGCGGTGGTAGGATTCGGGAAATCGGATACGTAACGAGCGATCTTGCCGTTCTTGATGCCCTCAAGCACGTCTGCCTCATTGCAAAGCAGATCTCTTGCAAAGTTGAGGATGACAACGCCATTCTTCATCTTTGCGATTGCTTCGCGGTTGATGCTTCCCTTGGTGGAATCCAGCAGGGGAACGTGAATGGTGATGTAATCGCAATCAGCGTAGATGTCGTCTACGTTGATCACGTGCTTAACGGATCTGGAGAGCTGCCATGCGGCATTAACGGAAAGATAAGGATCGTAGCCGTATACTTCCATGCCAAGGCTGATCGCGGTGTTTGCAACCTTTGCGCCGATGGCACCAAGGCCGATAACGCCAAGCTTCTTGCCCATCAGCTCGGTTCCTGCGAAGTTCTTCTTCTCCTTCTCAGCGGTCTTTGCGATATTCTCGTCATCCTTGTTAGCCTTAACCCACTCGATGCCGCCTACCACGTCTCTTGCAGCAAGTAGCATGCCTGCGATCACAAGCTCTTTTACGCCGTTAGCGTTTGCACCGGGGGTGTTGAAAACAACGATACCCTTTTCTGCACACTTGTCCAGAGGAATGTTATTGGTACCTGCGCCTGCTCTAGCTACTGCAAGAAGGCTGTCAGGAAGCTCCATCTCATGCATGGATGCGCTTCTAACCAGAATACCCTCTGCCTCGTTTACGTTCTGCGTCATCTCATATGCAGCAGAAAAATTCTTAAGCCCAACCTGGGCAATGGGATTTAAGCAAT
>JAEEGL016060877.1_pt1 | contig 20385 bp, 15 predicted proteins | sample 9134231 | NCBI WGS metagenome assembly JAEEGL01 (sample SAMN16246548, study PRJNA631951) | gut metagenome | biome: gut microbiome; feature: rumen; material: fiber-attached | host: Bos | place: Iran: Karaj | collected 2018-10 | reverse complement strand
GAATCCGCATCTACGTTTTCTTGGTTTTTCAGGTTCGGATTCCTCTCCGTTCGACTCGTCAATGGCGTCGAGTTGGTGAAGAGTGTTTATTGTTTCGTCGTCAAAAACTTTTGCTGGCTCCGGTTCTGGTTCGGGCTCTGGTTCGGGCTCTGGCTCGGGTTCAGGCTCGGGTTCAGGTTCGGGCTCTGGTTCTGGTTCAGGCTCAGGTTCGGGCTCTGGTTCTGGTTCAGGCTCAGGTTCGGGCTCCGGTTCCGGTTCCGGTTCCGGCTCTGGTTCCGGCTCGGGCTCTGGTTCTGGTTCAGGTTCTGGTTCCGGCTCAATCTCTTTCAGCGGTTGTTCGAAGGCAAGGAATGGGTCTTCGTCGTCAGTGTTGTAGATATGGATGCCGCTTAGGGGTTGTAGATGTTGAATAGAGTTGTCGGCGATAGAATCGGAAGTGTTCTCAAAGATGTATTCGTTGTCGTTTTTAGCTATGGTGCCGAGGTCGTTTAATTGGCATCTGCCTTCTTTGTCAAGTTTGGCAACAAGAGCGTCGGTATAGTTGCGCCACAGTTGCTCCGCGGTGTTGTTTCCCACACATTCGCGTTTGGCGAGATAGGAAATAAAACCGTTGTCGGCAGTGTGTCTGTTTTCAATGGTAAGTTTACGTTGACGGGGATAGAATGTGTTGGTGGCATTGTCAAAGAATGCTTCCGTCTCGCTCAATGCCAAAACTCCAATATGAGGAATCTCGACTTGTTTGCCTTGTTTAAGGTAGTCTACCAAATAATCGGTTAAATTCATTAATGAAAAGCAATTTTAAAATTATGATATCGCGGTGGTAGTCGTTATGGTGAGTTTGTGTGTTTTAGGCGTTGCAGTTCTTCAGTTTCAGCAAGTCTTCAGGCATATCGATGGCGACACTTTCCTTAGTGGTTTCCAACACTTTGATGCGGTAGCCGTTCTCCATCCAGCGCAGTTGTTCGAGCGACTCACATTTCTCAAGCGGAGTTTGGGGCAGCTGCACCAGTTGTTGAAGTACCTCGCGGCGGAAAGCGTAAATGCCTATGTGTTTGAAATAGCATATACGGCGAGTGCGCAGCCACATCTCTTTAGCGATGCCGCGGATGTAGGGTAGCGACTGACGGCTGAAATACATAGCCATGCCGTTTTGGTCGCATACCACCTTAACAGTGTCGGTTGAGTTGAGCTCAGCCAGGGTTTTGATTTTTTTCTTCAGTGTGGCTATCTGGCACGCCGGATCGTCGAATGCGGTGACCACGAGTTTCAGATGCTCGGCGGCTACTTTTGGCTCGTCGCCTTGTATGTTGATGATCACATCGTATTTGTTGACATCCTCACCCAGTTTCTGGATGGCTTCACCACAGCGGTCTGTTCCGCTCTTGTGATGCTTGCCGGTCATGATGGCTTCACCACCGAAACCATTGACGACATCCATAATGCGTTTGTCCTCGGTGGCAACGACGACACGGTCGACAATACCGGTGCCATAAACACCGTTCCAAACATGTTCAATCATTGGTTTGCCGTCAATCATCACTAACGGTTTGCCTGGGAACCGGGTGGAATTGAAACGCGCGGGGATTATGCCTAAAATCTTCATGATGATATGGTTTTTAATGTTAGAAAAGTCCGTTGAATTCTGCGTCAATTTTATTGATTACAACGCCGAGGTCTTCGCGGTTGTCGGCGAAGTTGAGCTCGTCAATGTCGATCATAAGCGAGCGTCCCTTGTTGTAGTCCTCAAACCAACGGTCGTATCGGTCGTTGAGGTTTGTGAGGTAGTCGAGACGGATGGAGCTCTCGTAAGAGCGTCCGCGTTTTTGAATTTGCTTTATCAACGAGGGGACCTCGCCGTGAAGGTATATGAGCAGGTCGGGTGGTTGCACAAAGGATTCAAGCAACTCGAATACGGCGATATAGTTGTCGTAGTCGCGGCTGTTCATCAGTCCCATAGCCTGAAGGTTGGGGGCGAAGATGTAAGCGTCTTCGTACAGGGTGCGGTCCTGAACAAAGTCACACCCGCGTTGTTTCATTTCGAGCAACTGTTTGTAACGTGTGTGCAGATAATATATTTGCAGGTTGAAACTCCATCGGCGCATATCCTCATAGAAGCTGTTGATATACGGATTTGAGTCCATCTTTTCGAGAAGCACTTCATAGCCGTAATGCTTTGCGAGCTTGTCGGTGAGAGTTGTTTTGCCAGATCCTATGTTGCCTGCTATTGCGATATGCATGACAATAATGATATATATTATTTTCACTCTTCATTTATACGTCAATATGCAGTTAGCACTTGAACTATAAATGAATAGCATTAAGAATGAGTTGTTTTCAAAAAAGCAAAATTACATATTTTTTTTAAAAATAAAAACCGAAAAACAAAAAAATGTGAACGGGAGTTATATTTTTTATGTAATTTTGCATCTGACAAAATAACGAGAAGTTTAACATAAAAAATTGATTTAATATGTCTTTGATAAAATCAATCTCGGGTATCAGAGGTACCGTGGGCGGCAAAGCCGGCGACGGACTGAGCCCTCTGGACGTGGTGAAATTCACTGCCGCTTTTGCAACTTTCCTTCAGCGTGGCAACGGTAATCGCAGGCTGACACTCGTTGTTGGTCGCGACGCCCGTCTTTCGGGAGCCATGGTTGACCGCCTAGTGGTGGGAACACTCATAGGTATGGGAGTGGATGTGATAGAGACAGGGTTGAGCACAACCCCAACTACCGAGATGACTGTTATAGACAAGCATGCCGACGGTGGCATCATTATCACCGCATCGCACAATCCGAAGCATTGGAACGCGTTGAAACTTCTCAACTCAAAAGGCGAGTTTATCGACGCCGCCGAAGGTAACGAGGTACTGCGTCTCGCCGACAGCGACGAGATATGTTTTGCCGAGGTTGACTATCTGGGCAAGGTTACGGAGGATTTGAACACTATCGACGCACATATACAGAGAGTTTTGGCACTTCCTTTGGTTGATGTCGACGCCATCGCAAAAGCCAATTTCCGCATAGCTGTTGACGCGGTCAACTCGACGGGCGGTATCGCAATACCGAGATTGCTCCGCGCGCTGGGAGTCAAAGAGGTGGTGGAACTCAACTGCGAACCCACTGGAATGTTCGCCCATAATCCGGAACCGATTCCGCAGAACCTTACAGAGATAGCCTCCGTTGTCCCGCAACAGAAATGCGACCTTGGCATTGTTGTTGATCCTGACGTGGACCGTTTGGCGTTGATATGCGAGACTGGTGAGATGTTCGGTGAGGAATACACACTTGTGTCGGTCGCCGAGTACGTATTGCAGCATACTCCGGGCAACACAGTCTCCAACATGTCGTCGACCCGCGCATTGCGCGATGTGACCGAGAAGATGGGTTACAAATACGCAGCTTCGGCGGTAGGCGAAGTCAATGTTACAACATTGATGAAAGAGACCAATGCTGTTATTGGCGGTGAGGGCAACGGTGGAGTTATCTATCCGGCGCTTCATTACGGCCGCGACGCCCTTGTCGGCGTGGCGCTGTTTCTCACCAATATGGCCAAGCGCGGCATGAAGGCTTCCGAGCTCCGCGCCACCTATCCCGAATATGTCATTTCGAAGAACCGTAAAGACCTTACTCCCGATATGGATGTCGACGCCATACTGAGGAAGATGGCGGATAAGTACAAAGGCGAGAAGGTGTCGACCATTGACGGTGTGAAGATTGACTTTGCCGACAGTTGGGCTCATCTGCGCAAGTCGAATACCGAGCCAATCATCCGCATCTATTGCGAGGCGCACACCATGGAGCAGGCCGACGCCCTTGCCAAGCGTATCATATCGGATATCGAGTCTTTTATGTAAGAAAGTTCAGAAATTGTTCTGAATAGTTTCTTTAGTTATTTGTGGTCGCCCTACGAGTTTAAAATCTTTAGCTGTTTCTGAGATTTTTGATACGTTCGAAGAGCTCTGGAAAGCGGTTTTCAAGCGACACGGGGCGTCCATTCTCTAGAAAGCAGTGTGTGCTGGTGGCAGTGCAAACAATTTTCCCCTTGGAGCGCATGGTGTAGGCGAAGATTATTTTAAGAGGAGTGGTCTCCGCGACCGATACCTCTATCTCTATGGTGTCCTTGAAGGTAGTGGTGCGTTTGTAGTGGCATTCAACCGAAACCACGGGAGAGACTACACCGTCGGACTCCATGTGGTCGAATCCGAAACCCAATTGGTCCATCCAGTCCACACGCGCCTCCTCCATGAAACGGATATAGTTGCTGTGATGGGTGATGCCCATGCGGTCGCACTCGTAGTATTTTACTTCGTGTATGTAGGGGTGAATTTCCATCGTAAAGCAGGCTTTATTTTATCGTTTTCAGGAACTGTTCGGCGCACCATAGTTGCCATTTTTGGTTTCCTGTCAGGCTCTCCATAGGAATGTCGGAACGGAAGCTGCCGCCTTTTTCAGGCCCGTCCCAGTTTTTGAAGACAGAATCCACAGGTCTAGGCATGGGTATCTTGAATGGTATCTCGAGTTCAGGATATTTTATCGCATAGAGTCCGCGCACCAGGTATTTGGGTTCACCATTCCGAACCCTTTCCATGTCGAGAGGCTCCGCCATCACCAGTCGGGCATAGGGGTCGTAGTATGGCATCCATGCCGCGCCGAAGGCGTTCATGTAGGAGCTGCTGCTTTCTATGGAAAAGACCTCGTCCATGAAGCGCAGCACATCTATTCCGTTCGCACCCTCCCTGTATTTCTCGAAGAGTTCCGATTGGTCAACGGGGTTGTTGAGTACCAATTCGGGATTGAGGAATGTGTAGCGTTTCACGAATGCGTCAAAGGTCCATACAGGGGAAATCAGTTTGTCCATCCCTCCAAAGATAAGGTCGGCGCTTTCGCCGACAATCATTAACTGCACGCCGTCTTTCTTCGACAGCTCGGCCGCTTTGTATATTTGAGGTTCGATAGAGTGAACTGGGGCGAACTTGTATCGCATAACAATGGGGGTGAACTTTTCGTAATCCTCCATTGTTATATCGATAAGGTGATGGATTAGTTTGAACTTTTGGCAATATTTTTTCGCTCGTTCCACATCGGCGTCGAAAACGCCCGAGACCGAGTTGAATGTATAGGCGTGGCTGCCGGGTTTGAGATATGCCGCAAGATTGGCGCTGTCCATTCCTCCAGAGAGAAGAATCCCAATATTGTCGTACTTTGCATACAACTCGTCGAACTGTTTTTGTATTTCTCTGTCAATATCTTCCGATGTCTTTACAGGTATCCTGTTTTCCGGTTCCACGGGACGGAAGTTTTTGTGTTGGAATCCTTCGGCAAAATCGACGCCGTCTTTCCAAATATAGCGGAAAGCAATATATGAGCTTAGACAAAAATCTTTGTTTACCATGATTCTGTTGTTGTTTTGTGTTTTAAAAGGTGTATTGATTTTTTGTTAATTGACGGTTTGTATGCGCGCTGTCAAGATATTTTGACTTGTTCTCAAACTGTTGTTTATGCAGTTATTGTCACATGTTGTAGCTGTATTCCGATTTCGGATGCAAAATTACATAAAAAATATTTTTTTCACATTTTTTATATTTTTTCGCCAGATGATAACATTCTTCTAAACTGACGCTGTGAGGTAAAGTCCACGATCTGACTGAAAATGTATTTCCCTTCATTCATCTGTCCGAGTTTTTGAGTATAAACGCAAATATACTCAATTCAAATCGCGGACAGCTGTACTCCACTTTAAATGACTGTAATTTAGTAGCATGAAAAATGACGTTAACAAAATTTAAGAAATTTAAATAAGAAAAAGTCTAAATCTCTGAGAAAAAACTCGTACTTTTGTATGGTGACATAGTGGTGTTTTTATTTGTTAAATACCGCTAAATTGCTAAAAGTTAGTATTTTGCACAAGTCGTTATGTCACATTTTTTTTAAAAATTAACAGGTCAAACTTTAGTCAAATAATTATTCATGAAAAAAACATTATTAATTATTGTTGTTCTCTTGTTTGCAACAAATTTACAATCACAGACAAGTTTATTATCTGATTTTTTCACACCAAGTTCCATAGAAAAAACGATAATACGGGAATACGTTTCCCCATACACCATCAGTTATATCAAAACCAAGACTGACAATTATTTCTGTTACTCGGATGAAACAAACACATCGGTTCTTCTGAAAACAAACAGCAAGTTGGATGTGAACGATTTTGTCGTGGACGCCGATTCGGTGTTTTTCTGCGGTACTACAACAAACGGAGAAGGTTTCTTGGGCTATTTCGACATATACGATTTTTTCTTCGGCTCCAACGGTTACTCTGTTGACAACCACCCAATCACCGTCTTGCAACAGCAGATATCCAGCTTAACCAAGATGGTCTCATATACAAATATGTATAATGTCCGCAATATGGTTGCCATCGGCACAACTTCGCTAGGCAATTATTGTATTGTTAACGTGTATCGCACCGCAAATGGATGGGATTATAGCTGTGGAGTGTTGGGAACATCTGTTGATGAAAATATGCTCGATATAGCACTGACGGACAGTTATGTTGTCACCGCAGGTTTTTCGTTGCCCAACAGCCAGAATCCACGAATACAGTATCGCGTGTATGACAGAAACGCAGTTCTCACCAATGTTTTGCCAGATCTATGCAACACCTCGCTTGTCTATAGAGACGTCAGCAATCAATACAGTTTTGCTTCGGACCAGATTGCAATAAAACATGCAACCACTAATTTCATTTCCATCGCTGCGTATTGGAAGTATTATAATGGCTCCCAGCAGGTGATTGTCGCTCCTGAGCCCCAGGGCACTTATATCGGATTATATCAGGTTCACTCATTAAAGCAAAATAATCATAATAATGGATCTATACTCATACCCCATAGTTATGTGAATGGCAATTGGAGACTGTGCGGTTTGACAACGTGCAGAACCCCAAACCAATCAATCAATCTGTTAAATTACATTGAGAACCCTACAACACATATGTTGCAAAGTTTTGTTTTTGAATTGACATATAATATAATAGCAAACGGAATAACGGTTCCTTGCAGGGCAATTGACACTCTTTTCTTTCAAAGCATCGACTGGCTGAACAACAGCCAATATGTTATGAACGGATACAAAACCGCCACCAATACTGCGTGCCTTTATAACATAGGGACACTGGGAGCAAACAACTGCCTACCTCCAACAAACCTCGAATCAGAATCGGTTTCAATGTCGCAATCAACAGTGCAAAATCCTTATACATTTGGTTTTACAACGGATTTATTTAATATTATGACCGCTACAAAACAGACGCAGAAGATTTCGATTGACTGTATGCAATAGCCTATTGACAACACAAACAACATAAAAACATTTATTATGAAAAGAATAGCTTTGCTTCTGATGATTGTGATGATGAATGTGTCGTACTGCCAGGACACATTGCCCGTGATACCGTTCGGCGACCGCAAGCCCGATCTCTATTACTGGGACACCAACTGGGTGGACCATTACCAACATCTGCACCCAAACACGGAAGTGTATCCTTATGAAGAAGCAACCTTTGGTTTTACTCCAACCTATTTAGGCCGAGCGTGTTTTGCCGACGAGCCTCTAAATGTGATCGGCATAGCCGGTGTGGTCGATTTTCAAATTGTAGTAAGCGGTGGATATATCTCATGTATGGATACCACGATGGAAGGTCGTGTGCCGGAATACTTCATGATGTATGACGGAAATTTAAATCTGTTGGCTCGAGTCCGGTGGGACAATAAGGAACCGACATACAGGATGGAGTTCCGGAGTTTGGGAAGGAGAGACACAATGGATGTGTACGAGGCATATTTCGATTCCATTGACCCCGTGAGCGGCAAGATCGAGCCGATTAGCGTAGGGGTTGAGGGGTTGTTCTATGTCGGTGGTACACAGTATAATAATCTTGTGTATGGAAACAATTTTGAAGCAGGTATTTGTTCACCATTATTTGAACATGTCTGTACAAAATATTGGGGATATGACGTGCGTGACAGCATTGCCCCGACACCATATCCCAATTATTTTATAACGAGACCATTATGGCCATGCGCATGTCATTATATGGACGGTCCTATAGGAAACTCTCCTGATCTCTTGGACACAACGGCTTTTTTTTATCATACTACCAACATTTTTTGGTGTTTCTTTCCGATATTTGACACCACATCCCCGACTCCGGGTGGAGACACCACGACGGACAGCTGCGCTGTCCCCACGGGGTTGCGCGTGCAGATATTGTCCGGAAACAGCGCTATAGTGCGCTGGGACCACAGCGACGCGGGAATGTGGGAGTTGGCTGTATGGCGCGATGGGGACGGTGAAGAGAGCGCCGCGGTGACGCAGAGCCAGGTTGAGGTTGTGGATTTGGACGGATTGGATACCGGCGTAGTGTTTGTGGCGCGACTGCGTGCTGTCTGCGACAGCGGCAATGCCAGCGAATGGACCGATACCATACATTTCAGCATTCCCGGAAACGCCAGCGGCGACGTCTCGATAGAGGAGGATGTGGTAGGGCGTTACACATACATGATGCCCAATCCGGCGGGCGACAGGGTAACACTTCTATCGTCGTTCCGGATGCGCAAGGTCGAATTGTTCAATATGGAGGGCAAACGGATAGCCTGTCACGAGGCAGACGGATTGTCAATGGCACTGGACCTGTCGGGGTATGCCTCCGGCACTTATATTGTCCGGGTAAGCACCCAGTTGGGCGTGACAACAAAACGACTGATGAAAAAATAAACCATGTCTTTACCCAACCTTTACATTTTTGTACATTATAATCAGGATGGTTTTTATTTATTGGTCGAACAAATGTTTGTGCGTGAGCTTTTTCCGATTATTCAGTAATGGACCGAGTTGAGATATAGGTATAACAAAAAAGCGATAGAATTTGGTGATTCTATCGCTTTGGTACCGCATATCGGAGTCGAACCGATGATCTACTGCGTGAGAGGCAGTTGTCCTGGACCACTAGACGAATGCGGCAGGTGTTATTTGATTCCGTTTTTTTTCTCTCGAAATCGGTTGCAAAAGTACAACAATTTTTTGAATGTTTGGCTTTTGTTTAAAAAAGTTTTTTATTTTTTAGTATAATTGGTTGATAATTAAAGATGAATGAATATAATTAAGTGGTGCTTTTTTGCCCCAAAAGAGCAAAAAGCACCACTTTTTTTGATGGAGATTTCCAAAAATAGCCTCTGTTTCTTTACGCCATATTTACTGCGTAGATATGGCTCCGGCTCGGCCTTGAGAATGAAATTCTCAGGCGCTCGCTTTACGCCATATTATGGAAGACGTTGACGACGTCGTCGTCGGCTTCGAGGCGCTCGATAAGTCCGTTGACATCCTCCTGCTGTTCAGGTGTGAGTTCACGCATGGTCAGAGGGATGCGCTCGAATTTGAACGACTTGATCTCATAGCCCTTGTCTTCAAGGTACTTGGATATGGGACCGTAGTTCTTGAAGTCGGCATATATCATAATTTCGTCCTCGTCGCGGAACACCTCGTCGATGTCGCAGTCGATAAGTTCAAGCTCCAGCTCGTCCATATCGATGTCGTCGCGCCATGCGACGACGAAGCTGCACTTGCGCTCGAAGAGGAAGTCGTTCATACCCATTGTGCCCAGCTCGCCTTTGCCGCGCACGAATGCGGCGCGGATGTTGGCTACGGTGCGGGTGGGGTTGTCTGTGGCGGTCTCCACCACGAAAGCGGTACCGTGTGGGCCTTTGCCGTCGTAGACGACCTCTTTGTAGGCTGACTTGTCTTTCTCGGTGGCTCTTTTTATGGCGCGTTCCACGTTCTCCTTTGGCATACTCTCGCTCTTGGCGGTCTGCATCAGCAGTCGCAGACGCAAGTTGCTCGACGGGTCGGGACCGCCGGCCAATACTGCCAGTTCTATCTCTTTTCCAATTTTTGTGAAGGTGCGGGCCATGTGTCCCCACCGTTTCAGTTTTCTCGCTTTGCGGTATTCAAATGCTCTTCCCATTGGGTGAATTTTTAGAACTTTAACGTTAACCTTAACTTTAACTAAGAATGTGACAGTTTGGTATATTTATATATCAAAAGATGAAGCGACTGGTTAAAGTTAACGTTAAGGTCAAGGTTATTATCTAAATCAGTCCTCTGTTGCGTTTCAGTGGTTCGACGCTGGGCTCTTTGCCTCGGAAGTCGATGTAAAGTTTCATCGGGTCCTCGGTGTTGCCGCTTTCAAGCAGATGGCGGAATTTCTTGGCCAGCTCGGGGTTGTAAAGGTCGCCGCTCTCGCGGAATGCCTCGAAAGCGTCGGCGTCGAGGATGGCGGTCCAGGTGTAGCTGTAGTAGCCTGCCGAGTATCCGCCGCTGAAGATGTGCTGGAAATAGGGGCTTTTGTAGCGGCTGATGATTTCAGGAATGAGTCCTATCTTCGCCATTGCCTGGTCTTCGAAGTCGGGCAGCACAATCTTGGTGGGTTTGGTGATGCTGTGGTAGTCCATATCCAACAGCGAAGCAGCCAACAACTCGGTGTTTATGAATCCTTGGCCGTAGGTGGCGGCGGCAGCGATTTTGGCTATCAGGCTGTCGGGAATGGCCTCGCCAGTTTTATAATGCTTGGCGTATTCCTTCATCACCTGTGGGTGGCGGCACCAGTTCTCCATCACCTGGCTGGGCATCTCTACGAAGTCGCGGGGCACGTTGGTGCCGCTGATGGAACGGTAGTGGCACTTGCTCAGAATGCCGTGCAGGCAGTGACCGAACTCGTGGAAAAGTGTTTCAGACTGGTCGAAGTTGAGCAGCGACGGCTTGTCCTTGGTGGGTTTGGTGAAGTTGCATACCATCTGGATGATGGGGATGACGTTGTTGCCGTCCTTGTCGATGTATTGCTCGCGGAAGTTGGTCATCCATGCACCGCTGCGCTTGCTCTCGCGCGGGAAGAAATCCATATAGAGGATGGCGATGACATTGTCGCCGTCCAGAACCTCGTAGCTGATGGCCTCGGGATGGTATTTGGGCAGCTCGTTGTTCTCGCGGAAGGTGATGCCGTACAGCTTGTTGGCGACGGTGAAAGCCCCTTCGCGGACATTGTCGAGCGAGAAGTAGGGGCGTATCTCATCATCGTCGAGGGCATAGCGCTCCTTGCGCAGTTTTTCGCAATAGTAGCGCCAGTCCCACGGCTGCAGTTTCTCTCCGGGGTGGTCTTTATCAAGCATCTTCTGGTACTCGTCGCGTTCCTGTTTGGCCTTTGCGAGTGCCGGTTCCCAGAGGTCCATCAGGCATTTGTATACAGCCTCCGGTGTCTTGGCAAGGCAGTCGTCGAGGGTGTAGGCGGCGTGGCTCTCGAACCCCAGAATCTGGGCACGCTCGAGGCGCAGGTTGACGATACTGTCGATTATGGCTCTGTTGTCGAATTTGTCGCCGATGCAGCGGTTGGCGTATGCCTCCCACATCTCACGGCGCGAGTTGCGGTTGCTGCATTGCTGCATGAAAGGTTCCCAAACGGGCATATGCAGAGTGAAGACCAGGTCGCCTTTTTCATCCTTTTCCGCATCGTTGATGAAAGAACCCGACAGTCCTTCAGCAGGATTGCCCTCGTCTTCTAAAACAAGATTGTTAACGGTGAATTTGTAGGCGTTGGTGGCGGCAAGCACGTTGTTGCCGAAACGAAGCGTCAGTGACGACAGCAGGCTGTTGATTTCACGGAAGCGATCCTGCTTGTCGGCGGGGATGTTAGCGCCATTGCGGACAAAGTTCTTGTAGGTCTCCTCTGTGAGGCGCAGCTGTTCGCCGGTCAGTCCAAGGCTTTCGCGATGGTTGTAGACAGCTTTGACGCGCTCGAAGAGCTTGGCGTTGAGCATGATGTCGTCGCCGTGAGCGGCCATTTGGGGCGTCACCTCTTCGGCGATTTTCTCCATCTCTTTGGAATTGATGCACTCGACCAGGTTGAAGAACACGCCGCTCACCTCGTTGAGCAAGTCGCCGCTCTGCTCGAGGGCTTCGATGGTGTTTTCAAAGGTAGGGGCTTCGGAGTTGTTGACGATGGCATCGATTTCGGCCTTCTGGCGTTTCATACCCTCCTCAAAGGCAGGTATGTAATGCTCGGTTTTGATTTTTGTGAAATCGGGGATGTTGTAGGGAGTGTTCCATTCACTGAAGAAAGGGTTGTCCATTGTGTTCTTGTTTTTGCACGCTGAAACCAGCAGTAGTGCGGCGCAGCTGAGGATGAGTATTTTTTTCATATATTATTGAATGATAATTTCAGAGAAGGAATGCATGGGATTAAGATGCCCACGATGGTGTTATTCGATTTTCTCAATAGCTTTAAGAACTTCCTCGAACGTGTCGGCGCTCAGCTTTTTTGCCAGGATTTTCTTGTCTTTGTCGAGCAGGTATATTTGGGGAGTGGTCTCGATGTCGTAAACCTCATGCCAGTCGATGTTGGCTTCGCCTCCGTCGATGTTGATCCAGTCGAGGTGGTGGGTTTTGATGAACTCGTGCCATTTGGGTCTTGTCGGTTCGTCGGGTTCGCTCAGGACGGCATAGGCCGCGATGTCACATTTGTCGCGATATTTGGCGTAACGTTTGTATAGTTCGGGGATGGCGGTCTTGCAGTGTCCGCATGTTGGTGACCAGAAGATGAGCAGGGTGTATTTATGGTTCAGATTGTAGAGGCTTTGCACCTGTCCTTTGTCGTCGCGCATGATGAGGGGTGGCGCCGGTTTGCCGAGGAGCAGTCTCTCCCAGGTTTCGGCGCGCTTCACATTGTTGTCGACGGTGGTTGGCGACATCCAATCGCACTCGCCGGTAGCTATGTATTTCTTCACCATGTGGACGTATATGGCGTCGTAGCTCATGACGTTGCTTTGCAGGTATTTCTCGGCGATGGTGTGGACGAGATAACGGAAATTCTCCTTCGACGGGCGCGCTTTGTCGATAAGTTTGTCGACATATTCAATTATAGTCTCGGCAGGTGCGTTTTTGAGGCAGACATCGAGATAGTCGGTGAGTCGTTTGTGAAATACCAGCTCGGGGGTGCGTATCATGGCGTCGTCGTCGAGACGGGTGTAGTCGAAGTAATGATCCATATAGTACTCCCAGCGTTCCCTTGTGCTTAGTTTGTTGCCTTTTTCGTCCTCCGCGGGCACCGATGGCTCGCGAGTGGCATTCATCAACAAGGCGAGCATGCTGTTGGGGTTTTCGTTGATGAAAGCGATTTTGATGCTGTCCATGCGCAGAATCTGTTTTTTGCGGAATTCCGCAAAGGTGGCGCTGTCGGCGCCCGAGGCTTGGACGGAGTCGATGGCTTTGTATATGGCCCGGTTTGACTGATGGAATTTAAACAACAACTCGTTCTCTTTCGAGCCTTTGATGTGCATGTTGTTTTGCCACCCAGGCTCTTCTGTGTCGAAGTGGATGTTCAGTTTCTCGTTGTTGTAAACAGCGAACTCCACATAGTTGCCCGCTGGGTTGGTGAAGAAATAGAGGCCTGGTTTAAGCACACGCTCTTTGTTCTCGAAAACAAACATTCCCTTTGGGGAGATGCGTGCCGTGTCGAAGGCGTAAGTGCCGCCGGCATAGTAGTTGCCGAGATACATTATTGAGTCCTGGCATCCGTAAATAAACAATGTGAAACGATAGCCTTTGTAAGGCTCTTTGTTCTTGGGCGAGGCCGCCATGACGCTCTGCATGGCCAGTAGGGAGATGCCCAGGCAGAGGATTATTGATAATCTAAGGTGTTTCAAGGTCTGAAGGGTTAAAGGGTTTAAAGTTTTAATGGTTGTAGGCTACATGAATACATGTTGACATTGGATGATCACAGTATTGAAAAAGAGTAGGCATAGAGGTGAAAAAAGTTTTAAAAAGAATTCTAAAAAATCTTAAACCGAACTCATAACGTTTAAAAGTTAAAAATCGTGTAACGGCATCAAAAAAAATATCGTGGTTGTCTTTTGTCAAAAAAAAATAGTATTTTTGCAAACTGAAAAATATGTAGATGTATGAAATCAAAAATACTCCTAGCGGCTGCTATTTTTATGGTTTTTAGTGTTGTGGCCAAGGCCCAGCGTTTCAATCCTGATGTGATGGAAGAGCATCTAAAGGGTCCGGTGAAGTCGGTGCTTACCACGGTACGCACACCTCAAGGACGTGTGGTGGGCCATCCTGTGCGCAACAATTTCAACGAGAATGGCTATTTCACGCAGAACATGTATTATGATACGATAGGCAATCCGGTAATCATAGTCAGTTATGTGTACGACAGCAAAGACCGCCTTGTCAAGGACATACGCACACATGAGCCATACAGTGAGTTGCTCTCACAGACAACATATGTATACAACAAGAAGGAGAAGACTATTACCGCCGAGATGTTCGGTATTGCCGACTCGTTGGAGGAGAGCAATGTGTACAGGTTTGACAAGAACAATTTCCTGCAAAGTGTCGCGACATTGGATGCAAATGGCAAAGAAGTGGCTTTGATTAAATATGAATACAGTGAAAACTGCAAATATCCCCAGTTTGTGACTTATACGGAAGGGGAGAACGCGATATACAAGGGAACGGAAAAATTCCGTTACGACACAGAAGGCTTTCTTGCCGAAAAGTGCTCATATTATCTGACAACCCTTCGCCAAGCATTCCTGTATACATATTATTATGACGAGTATGGAAACTGGACACAGGCTTATGTGTACCATGTGACTCCTTCTGAAGGATATCTTTATCAGGTTATCACGCGCCAGATTAGTTATTTTGACTGATTTTGTTCTGCCGGTTTCTGAACCGTTCAAAATTCTGTCCAAACCAGACAATCACATCGCACAGGTGTAGCGTGTAACCGATAAGCATGTTGTTGGAGTGTAGAGAGTTGTAGTAATCATGCAGGATCGTTTTTCCCATATCGTCCAACTCGACGGTATGGGAATTTTTGTTTGCCACATACAGGATGTTTTTCACCAGTTGCGCTATTACCGGTGGCAGCACATATTGTCCGGGTTTGCCATATCGTACCGGCATACCCTGACCGAGATATACTTCTCGACCGGCAAGATAGAGGGATGAGTTTGCGAGATTCACCTTGTCGGGCGAGCCCATCACCTTATCGGGCAACACGCCGATTTTGTTGAATTGGCGGAAGAGATGCTCAAGGATACGACGTAGTTGAGTGTAGTAAAGGACGGCGTCGAAGTTGCGGTTCTCTTCCGGATAGTGCAGCGCCATGAGGATGTCGAGCATGGTTTTTCGGGCGTCGGGGGTGAAATATTCGTCCATGACGTCGAACACTTCGCGGTAGAGGGCTCTCACCTTGTTGTCCTTCTTAAGGGTTACGGCGTGTCTGATTGACCGGCACAGGTCGCCAAGGTCGCTTCCTTTGCGGAAGAACAGCCGTCCCCATTCACTCTCCATCTCCTCGCGTTCGCCCATGCCGATGCGCTCGATGGTCCGCTCAAAATCCGGCAGAGTGCCGGAGGAAAGCACATACCACGGGAGTGATTCCTCGTTTTGCGCAAAGATGATGCCGAGTTCGCGTACCGCTTGAAAAAGGAAGTCGGGGTCGGCCGATTGGCCGGCGTCGAGTACACAATAGGCGTCGAGCACTATGGCGGAGAAGGTGTTGAAACGGCTCTCGAGAGCCGCTTTGGCGCGATCCCAGCTATTATATTGGAACACCTCGATGTCGAGTTTGTTGCATTGTTCGATAAATCCCATTTTGTCGGGCTCCTCGTCGACCCACAGGATGCGGTAGCTCTTTTTTCTCATAATACTCTTTTTAATGTTGGAATCGGTGTTTGAAAACGAGACGATTTTATCGTTTTTTTGTTTTTATAACGATAGAAAAGAGTATAAATTGTATAATGATATTAAAAAAAACCATGTTCAAATAGGTATTGATAATCAGTGGTATGGTAGAAATTGTAGGCCGAAAAAGAAAAAACATTTTGTCGGTTTGTAAAATGTTTGTACTTTTGCAAACTCAATTCGGAAAGAAATAAACAATTTTTTATAACAATCGTTTACAAAACCACTGTTTAAAACGGCATAAAAATCAAGACAATGAAAAAAGGAATCCATCCCTCGAATTACAGACTTGTTGTGTTCAAAGACATGTCCAACGACAATATGATTCTCACCAAGAGCTGCGCCAATACCAAAGATACCGTTGTTTTCACCGACGGAAACGAGTATCCCGTTGTGAAGCTTGAGATTTCGAACACTTCGCATCCTTACTTCACTGGTAAGCTGAAGCTGGTTGACACCGCCGGACGTGTTGACAAGTTCATGAGCAAGTACAAAAGATATAACAAGAAATAATAAAAGGAAAAAAGTAGTTTGTTTTAGGTTAAATGTTAGGAAAAAGCTCTTGTGTCAAGAGCTTTTTTTATTTCTATAGCAATTGGTTGTGCCGTTGAGACTTTTTTTTGAAAGTCGAAACGAAACATTTATGCCCTTGAGACGTAAAACACTTTTGCTTTTACTTGTTATTGTCTAATTGTAAACTGAAATATGAGCAACAAATATATTGACGAACTATTCAGGGATGTGATGGAGGATGTGAGGTTGAGCTCGGCGATGATCGAGGTGGTGCCTATGGCGGAAGGTTCGAATGTTGACGACTTCCTTTTTGAGACCAATCCGGTTAGTTCCGATGTCATCCCTATTCTTCCCATGACGGGCAATGTCCTGTTTCCCGGAACGATAACGCCTATAAATGTTACCCGCACCATGTCACTCAAACTGCTGCGTTATGCGGCCGAGAAGGGTGAGTATATCGGTGTTGTGACACAACGCAACGAGATGAACGATGTGCCGGAGAGAGGCGACCTGTATGATATAGGATGTATAGCCCAAGTGGTGAAGGTGATAGATATGCCGAACAACGAAGTTGTCGGTATAATGCGAGGCTGCAGCTGTTTCCAACTGGGCGACATAGTGTCGAACAAGCCGTTCCTGCGAGGAGTCCGTCTTCCGGCTGTCAACGCCGACAGCGCGCAGGATCTTACAAAGGAGGAGCGCGAGTCGGCCAGAATCCTGTGCAAGAAATATTCGTCGTATCTCCGCTCTGTCAATCCCAACGACATTACAATCAAGACACTCAAAGAGATCCGCGGATTGCGGATGCTCACCAACTTCATAGCCTCGCATATCGACATCGATGTCGCCGCCAAGCAGATGTTGCTTGAGATGCATACTTATTCAGAGCGCATTTTAGCGTTGATATCGCATATCAAGTCGATGGAGTCGATAGAGAATCTGCGTCATGAGATTCAGGAAAAGACGCAGATTACGATGGACAAGCAGCAGAGAGAGTATTTCCTGAACCAGCAGATGCATGTGATTCAGGAGGAGCTGGGTGGTGCGTCAAATGACGCTGAAATCAATTTTATGCGCGAGCGCGCTGCCAAGATGCCATGGCCTACTGAGGTTGGCGACCATTTCAAGCATGAGATGGACAAGCTGCTTCGGACACCACAGGCTTCGCCTGACTATAGTGTACAACTCAATTATTTGCATTTGATGCTCGACTTGCCGTGGGGCAAGCGCGGCGGTGTCAATACCGACATGGCAAAAGCCCGTCGGCGTTTGGACCGCAACCATTTCGGCCTTGAGAAGGTGAAGGAACGTGTGCTTGAGATGATGGCGGTGCTTAACCTTACCGACCAGCGCAAGTCGCCCGTGCTTTGTCTTGTAGGTCCTCCAGGTACCGGTAAAACCTCGTTGGGCAAATCCATCGCGTCGGCGTTGGGCCGAGAATATGTGCGCATAGCCTTGGGAGGTATACACGACGAGGCTGAAATCAGAGGCCACCGCCGCACATATGTGGGCTCTATGCCGGGACGCATTATAAACGGAATGATTAAAGCCAAGGTAAGCAATCCGGTGTTTGTGCTTGACGAGATCGACAAGGTGCAGGCCAACAATTTCAGTGGCGACCCTATGGCCGCATTGCTTGAGGTTCTTGACCCGGAGCAGAATGTGGCGTTCCACGACAACTACCTGGATGTTGACTACGACCTGTCAAATGTGCTATTTATCGCCACGGCCAACACCACGGCAGGCATTCATCCCGCCCTTATCGACCGTATGGAGGTTATTGAGGTTCCGGGCTATATTATGGAGGAGAAGATTCAGATAGCCAAGCAATATCTGGTGCCCCGACAACTTGTGGATAATGGCTTCAAGCGTACAGATTTCACGTTCCCTGTCGAGGTGCTGAGGCGCATAGTGGACGATTATACAAGAGAATCGGGCGTGCGTCAGCTTGAGAAGATGATTGCCAAGATGATCCGCAACAGAGCCGTTATGGTTACCAGCGGGAAGGAGCCGTCAAAGAAAATAGGCGCCGACGAATTGCGCCCAGTGTTGGGACTGCCTATCCATCAAAGCGAGCGCCGCGGACAGGAGCCGCGTGTGGCGGTTGTCACAGGACTGGCGTGGACCCAGGTGGGAGGTACAATATTGTTCATAGAGGCCTGCACCTCAAAAGGCAAAGGCAATCTGACAATGACGGGCAATTTGGGCGATGTTATGAAAGAGTCAGCAACTCTGGCATACGAATACCTTAAAGCAAACGCTTCGTCGATAGGCATTGACACGTCGATTTTCGAGACCAACAATATCCATATCCATGTACCCGAAGGCGCCACACCCAAAGATGGTCCTTCGGCAGGTATTACGATGTTCACCGCCATGGTGAGCGCTTTTACGGGACGTAAGGTGCGCAACGATTTCGCTATGACAGGCGAAATCACGCTGCGTGGCGCCGTGACTCCTGTCGGCGGTATACGTGAAAAGATTCTCGCCGCCAAACGAGCCGGCATAACCGATATAGTTTTGTGCGAGGACAACCGTCGCGATATAGAGGATATAGAGCAGGATTACCTTTCGGGCCTCACGTTCCACTATATTTCCGAGATGTCGGAGATATTGCCACTTGTGTTAATTTAGTCAGAAAAAGATGATTTATAGATTATTCTTAACCGCTCTGCTTTTTTGTGCGTTAACAGTTTCGGCTGACGCTCAGGTTGTTGAGAAGTACAGCGAAAACAATTCTATCGTTAGCAGAACGCTGTCGGATTACGTGCTTCCGTCGGATATCGACGAGATGTCGTTTGACGACGGTAGGTTGCACCTGTCCGCAGGCGGCATGCTTTTTACTTCTGTGGACAACGGTGGAGTTCTGGGATTCCCAGAAGAGGACACCATAAGCCTTGATATCGATTCCAGGATGACATATTCGGTCAGACACAGCGCCACAGAGCGGCTGTATCTTACCAAGCGCGACCTGAAAGGCAACATGTACCTGTATGAGCGTTATGAGAAAAAACCGGGCAAATACGATGTGAGACGTGTAAAACCCAGTGGATTCTCGTTCACCATTGAGCATCCGGTTTTCTCGAGTGACGGCAGGGTGATGGTGTTTGCCTCCAACTGTCCTTTGGGTTTTGGAGGGTTGGATTTGTGGTATAGTGAGTGGAAGAACGACGAGTGGCAATATCCACAGAACATGGGACATCGTATCAATACGGAGGGAAACGAAGTGTCGCCATTCATATATGGTGATTTTCTGTTGTTTTCCTCAAACGGACGTGTTGGCGGTTATGGCGGTTACGACATATACTCCTCGCGCCTTGTGGCTTTGGAGCAGACAGGCGATACGGTGGTCATGTTTCCCATAGGACGTTGCCCTGTGTACAGTTTGCAGGCGCCTTTTTGTTCGAAAGGCGATGATTATGGAATGACAGTAAATGCTGACGGCATGGTGGGCTGGTGGCTTGAAAGCGAAAGCGACGGACGGCGCAGCCTTCATAGTTTCAGCGGACGATTGGATTGTGTAAAGCTGTCGGGCACTGTGGTTGGACATAATGGACAGCCGCTTGTCAATGCCAAAGTTATTGCCCGCACGCATGACGGCATGACTATTGAGACTTCGGTCGACAAGGATGGGGAATATGTTTTGTATCTCCAGCCAAACGAGGAATACGAAATGACATATATGGCTCCGGAACATTTCCAGCACCATCAACGTTATGTGGCGACACGCCAGAATGAGAACAACCTCTACTATCGTGACAATGTGGATATAGATTTGAAAGCCTATGTCATAGGTCAGAACTACCGTTATGGTGACCTTTTCGGCTCATCGGTAGGTAGCGAGCTCACCTCGGCAGGCCGGACAAGGATGGATGCCGTGGCGTTGTTCTTGATGGACAATCCCGGCCTGAAAGTTGTCGTTGTCTCATCGTTCAACCAAAGCGCCGACAGACCATTCTGCAACCTTGTCAACCAGTCGCGTCTGCGCGCCATCAGCGACTATCTTTCGTCGAAGGGAGTTCCTCTGACGAGCATAGTTACAGAGACAGGTACGAACGACAAT
>JAEEGL012881704.1_pt1 | contig 20387 bp, 12 predicted proteins | sample 9134231 | NCBI WGS metagenome assembly JAEEGL01 (sample SAMN16246548, study PRJNA631951) | gut metagenome | biome: gut microbiome; feature: rumen; material: fiber-attached | host: Bos | place: Iran: Karaj | collected 2018-10 | reverse complement strand
TTTCCAAGTTGCCTTCCCTTGTATACTTTTCCATCTCAAAGCGGGCCTTTTCCAAGTCTTCCTTTACCTTGCGGCTTCCTTCAATGGCAGTCTTTTCGTTCTGCCACTGGAGCTTCATTGCATCGCGGCGGCTTGTAACTTCCGCAATTTCCTTTTCAAGCTTTTCAAGACGCTCCTTGCTGGCCTGGTCATCCTCTTTGGAAAGGGACTGCTTTTCTATTGCAAGCTGGAGGATTTTCCGTTCAAGCTGGTCAAGTTCCACAGGCTGGGATTCAATTTCCATCTTGATGCGGCTGGCGGCTTCGTCCACAAGATCAATGGCCTTGTCGGGAAGAAAGCGGTTTGTTATGTAGCGGTTGCTAAGTGTTGCAGCCTCCACAAGTGCCTCGTCGTTTATCTTTACGCCATGGTGAATCTCGTACTTGTCGCGGAGGCCACGAAGAATCGCTATCGTATCTTCCAGAGACGGCTCTGCGCAAAGAACCTGCTGGAACCTACGCTCCAGGGCGGCATCTTTTTCTATGAACTTGCGGTATTCGTCCAAAGTTGTAGCACCAATTACGTGAAGTTCTCCACGGGCAAGGGCAGGCTTTAGAAGGTTACCCGCATCCATGCTGCCTTCCGCGTTACCGGCCCCAACAATAGTGTGGAGTTCATCTATAAAGAGGATGATTCTTCCCTCAGACTTTTTAACTTCATTTATTACGCTCTTGAATCTCTCTTCAAATTCTCCGCGGAATTTTGCGCCTGCAACAAGGGAGCCCATGTCAAGCGAAAGAAGCCTCTTGTCCTTTAAGCTGTCGGGAACGTCTCCGCTTGCAATACGGCGGGCAAGACCTTCCACAATTGCTGTTTTTCCAACGCCCGGCTCTCCTATGAGGACAGGATTATTTTTTGTGCGGCGGCTTATAACCTGCATAACACGCCTAATTTCTTCGTCACGGCCAATTACAGGGTCAATCTTGTCCTGGCGGGCAAGGGAAGTCAAGTCTGTGCAGTATTTTTCCAAAGAGCGCATCTTGCTTTCCGGGTCATTAGAATCTACCGTTTGGTTTCCGCGGACTGCCTGCAAAGCCTTGAGTGCTTCCTTGTGGCTACAGCCAAACCTTTGCAGCAAATTTCCAACAGGGCTGTCGCTTTGGGTCATGGCAAGGAAAATGTGCTCGGTGGAAAGATACAGGTCTTTTAGAGAAGACATTTCCTTTTCCGCATTGGCAATTATCTTTTGCGCAGACGAAGAAAATGACATCTGAACGTTGCCGCTCACCTGTGGGTATGAATCAAGAAGCCTTTCCACTTCGGCAAGCAAGGTCTCGCTTTGAACTCCAATACGTTCAACCAAAGGAGGAATTGTTCCGTCTTTTTGCTTTAAAAGTGCATATAAAAGATGCTCAGGGCCTATCTCGCTGTGGTTCTTTTGCTGGGCAAGGGAATTGGCTTCCTGTATTGCATCCTGTGTTTTTAGAGTCATCTGGTCGTAATTCATTTTTTACCTCCAGGGTTAAAACTTCACCTGTTTAAAAAATAATTACGAACGGTAAAAAAGGCAAGATTTTTGCCTGATTTTTTTTTAAGAAAACCTACGCGGGATTGTAGCCGCGCCGGAGGCGTTCCAACGGAATGGAGGCGAAAGCCGGAACGGCGGAAAGCCCGTAACAAGGGGCATGAAAGTTTTTTATGGGAAATGCCTGTAAAAAATGGCAGCCACGTCCAAAAAAAAATTCTAAAGCTATGTTTCCGGGAATTCTATGTTGCCGTATTCGCAGACCACATTTGCAATGCGCACGTCTTCGATTAGCTCCAGGTTCTTTTTAATTTTGTTGAAGACCTTAAGCTCGCCGGTACCGTTGCCACCGCCAAGGATTTTTAAAAGCTTGCGGCCACCTTCCGGGCATTCGTAGTCGCGGATGAACATTGCCGATGCGTTGCAGAAAACGTCTATGTCTACGACGCGCTTCCTGTCGTGAATGCTAACAGTCCAGTGCAGGCGCACACCATCGTCGTCTTCCGGCATTTCCGTACATTCGTAAGTTATCGTGTACTTTTTGTGCTTGTCTGCATGGAATTCAATTTTGTTTCCTTCAAGGCAGATAAGGACGGAAAGCTTGTCATTGTACACACCCTGAACGGCAACACATGAATGATCCATTACCTTGCCGTTTATGATGCTGGTAAAGTTTGAGGAATTCAAGTGGTAGACAGGCGAGACAAAATTCTTGCCCCAGTTTTTGTCTATGTAGCCGTAGGATTTTTTTGGCATGACAACGTATTCTTCGCCGTCAAAAATTATGCGGCCTTCAAAGGAAGTGCGTGCGCCAAAGCATGCCCAGTGGTTTCCGGCTCCGTGGTAGTCGGGGGTAAATTCTATCTGCTTTTTGAATTTTAGGCTCCATGACATGCTGCCCGCCTGGCAGAGGAGTTCAGGCTTTTCCTGTAGGTCTGCGGATGTTACGCACACGGAACCGTAGGTTGCATCGTCGGTTAGCATGCACATTTCACCGCTTGCACCGCCAACCTTTATAAGATAGTCGGTCTTGCCAAATTCAAGCTGGTTGGGGGGAAAGTATGAATTCATCTGCTTGCCGTTTTCCGAAAGCATTCCGGCCTTTACCATTGCAAATGAAGGCTGGACGAATTCTTCCGTCTGCATGGTGGTTGCGGCCTGTGTTCCCGCAAGCGCATACTGCAAGTCTGAGGCTGATTTTTTATTGCGGCTCTTGAAGCCTAAAACACATTTGTCTGGGGAAAGCGCAGGGTTCACTACATAAAATTCAATGAGGAAGGTCTTTTCTTCGCCTGTTGTCTTGTTAAAACCATTGGTAACGATACGCCACTCGTCAAAGCCATTCCTTTTTAAGGCACCCTTGAGCATGTACCGTTCATTACGGCTGATTTTCTTTACTGCCATTTTTTCCACCCAAAGCAAATAAGTTAAGCCCGAATTCAAATTTAAATCGGGTTCTTAACTTTATCTTCGGCAGAATAAAGGCTCTATTTAAACATTTTCTGCAAGGTTTTGGAAAGCTCGTCCTTGTCTGTGGGGAAATTTTCGTCAAGGAATTCAAAGCAATTCTGGGCATTGATCTGAACGTGCTCGTACCAGATTGAGTAGAGTTCCGGCTCAAAGCCTGACCCTGGATAGGGTGCACCCTGAACGTCAGAAACAAGCTGCCTTATCATTTCAACAAATTTTTCCATTGAAGCTTTTTTATCCATACTAAATACACCTACTCTTTTTATCGGTTGTTTTTATAGCATTATCTTAACATATTTTCCACGAATTTGTCCGTCATTACCGGAATTACCCTTTTTTTCCTCCTTTTTAAAGGGATTTTCCGCAATTTCTGAACCAAAGATGACCACAAATTTTCCCTTCTGAACCTTGTCCCTGCAGCGGTTTACCGCCTTTTGAATGTCTTCCGACTTTATTTTTAAAAGAGTCTTAAGCGCCTTGAAGGCAGAAGTCGGTTCTATGCCATACAGCTTCCTAAAAAATGCCAGCGCCCCCTTTGAAGACGGAGTGCGGGGAATCACTTCCGACGAATAGCAGCCGGTTATTGCCCTGTCCACGACATCCTTTGAAAATTCCTTGCCAAAGTCTTTTTCTACAGCATTTACAAGGGTATTTAAAGAGGCAAATGGATTTGGGTCGCGGTAAGTGCTGTACTTTAGGATTGCACAGTCGCTTTTTGTGCTTAGGACAACCCCATAGGCCCCGCCCTGAGTGCGAACGTCGTTCCAAAGAGTTGTTGTGGAAAGCAAGTGGGTATAGACAAACTCTGCAACAGAATCCTTTGTTCCCATACGGGCTCCCGGGAAAACATAGGCTGAATATCCTGATGCACCGGGAACTTCTATATACTCATCCTCCAAGCCTGAGCGGACACTTTTGCTGGCGGAATTAGAAGAAGACTTATTTGAGCCAAGCGTTTTAAAGCCAAGCCTTTCCGTCATTGCGTAAAAGTCGGAATCCTTATTGGCAAACTTTTTGCGGAGTGAATGAATTCCTGTTGACTTTATGAACTGAGGAAGCTCTTCGGAAAATAGAGAGAGTCCATTTTTGTCTGCAATTACGTTCACCACAGCGCCACTGTTTCTTATTTTTACCAGAATCTCGTTCAGTTTTGCAGAAAGCTTTTTTACCGGCATTGAATACAGTTTTTTTGCAGTCCCTATGGCAGAAAGACCTTCCCAAATTTCGTGCAGGGCGCAGGCCTTGTTTGTGGTGCAGGCTGCACGCATTGAAGAATAAGCGTGTCCGTAAGGAACTATTGTCGTGCGAATTGAATTGTACTGGGAAGTAACCAAATCCTTTAGCCTTGACGTATCAGAAAAATCTGTTTTCTGGATGCAGTCAGACAGTACGGAAAGAGCGTCTTTTGTGTATTCCTCAAGGAATTTTATCCTAAAGATAACCCAGTCGCGGCCGGCATAGGGCTTTTTAAGGAATTCCTCAGAGGCTTTGTAAGAAACAGGAGCGCTCTGGGGGTAAGCGCCAATTCCTGAACTTACGCACTGTATCTTGGTCTGAATCTTGTCCCAAGGCTCACCACCCCAGCCTACCTCACCCATGCACATGCAAAGGCAGGGAATGTATTCATAGTCGGCTGCACAAAGGACATCTGCAGGAAAGGCAACATGGACGTAAGTAATTCCGTTTGTGGCTTCCTTGCAGGAAAATACGGTAACACCATTAACCTCGCTTTCTTTTGTAAAGATTTTTTTATTCTTAGCAACAAGGTCTTCAACCTTTAGCGAAGGAATAAGATTCTCTTCTTTTTTACTAAGAGGCTTGCTCTGGAATTTCCTCATCTTTTGAAGGGAATCCAAGAGTTCGTCCTTGTCTGCCTCCCTGTACATCTTTTGGGCAATCTTCTTTTCCATAAGGGCACGCTTCTTGCTCCAAGCCAAAGATGCGGTTACGGTAACAAGAGAACGTTCCTTGTTTTGCAAAAGGTATTTTTGTATGAGCGAAGAAATGTAATTTGGATCGCTTGCAATTCTTTTCTTGAGCCTTTCGTATTCAGCGGTAAACAAGAGTGTATCCCAAGGCATTGCACCGTAGCCCCAGCCTCTAATGGAGCGTGCCAGTAAGGAAAGGGAAATTGGGCCAGAAATGCGTACAATCTCTTTGTTGCTAAGTTCAACTTCCATGCAGACACGCTTTACGTCATCTTCCGGAATTCCATCACGGCAAAGCTGCTCCAGTTTGGAAAGTACAAGGCTACCAACCTTCTTTATGTTCTCTGTCTTTACTCCGCGCAAGCCGCAGAAAAGCATTGGGTACTTAAGGCTTATGTAATGGCCCGTCTGAGGAGCGGCATCTTCTCCCAGCCCAGAATCAAGCAGGGCCTTTTGGACAGGGGCGCAATCATCAAACCAAAGAAGTGCGCTAAGGAACAAGGCCTCCACCTGAACCCTTACGCGGTCAACGCAGTCTGGAATTTTCCATGAGCAGATTACGCTGTTTTTTCCGTCCTTTGACTCTGAATCGGCAGGGCCGTAGGCATGGAAATATTTTTTTATCTTTACATTCTTTTCCTTTGGCCAGACAGCTTTCTTTCCGGCTGATGAAATTTTCTTTAGAATGTTCTTTTCCAAAAAATCCAGCTGCTCTTCTGTTGGGATGTTTCCGTAGAGGAAGACGCGGCAGTTTGCGGCACAATAATGCTTCTTGTGGAATTCCTTAAAGTGCTTGTAGGTAAGTTCCGGTATGAAAAGTGGATCGCCACCAAAGTCCGTAGTGCAATGGGTTCCAGCAAGCAGGGCTTCTATGGGCTTTTGCATGGCAATGGATTCAAAAGAAGAATATTCCCCCTTCATCTCGTTGTAGACAACACCTGATATGGTCTTGTTCTTTCCTTCTACATCCAGCCTTACACCTTCCTGCATAAAGACTTCTTTTTTTAGCAGGGGAAAAAAGACCGCATCGGCATAGACTCCCATCAGGTTAAAGTAGTCAGCCTTTAAAACGGAAGCTACCGGAAAAACAGTAAAGTCCTGTGTTGTGTAGGCGTTAAGGTATGTGTTTACGCTCTGGTTTTCCAAGCGGATAAAAGGATCCTTTAGCGGATATTTTTTTGAGCCACACAAGACGCTGTGCTCAATGATATGTGCAACACCAGTATTCTCTTCGTTGGGAGTGGCAAAAATAAAGGCAAATGTATTTTCCTCGTCATCATTCAAAAGATGAAAAACTTCCATGCCTGTCTTTTCGTGAACAAGGTAAATGCCGGTTGAATCACAATCAGGAACAGGAACTACGTTAAGAACCCTAAAGCCCTTGTATTTTTGGTTTGCCTGCATCATACGTAAACCTCACCGTCGTCACGTCCGTCTACGCGAAGGTCTCCGTCTTCCCAAGCACGACGCAACTCTGAGTAGAACTGGTTTGTGATTCTGTCGCAGTCAATCTTTAGAACATGCTCACGAAGCTCTTCGTCTTCCAGAATTGCCTCTGCCCTGTTTTTTGAAACGTTGCTCAAAATCTTTTCGCGGAAGGCAGGGCTCTTGCCACGGATAAGAAGGGCAATGTCCTCTTCCTGCATTGAGTGCAGCTTGTTCTGCATAAAGCGGTCGTCCGCACCAATAACGTCTTCCTCGGTAAAAAGCCTTCTGCGCAAATCCTCTCCAAGCTGGGGATCCTGGTCGAATATGTCTTCAAGGATTGCATTCTCCGCAAGGGGATCCATGCGCTTAAGAATCTGGGCAAGGACTCCGCGTCCGTCAAGGTTCTGGGTGTTCTCCGTATTCTGGGTGAGCATCTTTTCGTTAAGGCTCTTGCTGATTCTTTTCATTACCTCAGGGGCTACGGGCTTCATCTTTGCAAGGCGCATAACGATGTCTGCCTTTGCGCTGGGTTCCATTGCCTTGATTACGGCAGCGGCCTTCTTTGGTTCAACCTGGGAAAGAACAAGCGCCTGTACCGCAGGAGACTCTCCGCCTATAAGGATTCCGATTCGCTCCGCATTGGCATCTTCAAGATAGTCAAAAGGCTTTCCTTCTGGATACTGGACGGACTTTTCCAAAAGCTCCTCTGCCCTTTGTGAGCCGTATGCCTTTGTAAGGATTGTGCGTGCAGTGTCTATACCACCGCTTTCCCTTGCCTTGTCCAAAAGGGTTTCAAATTCGGCAAGAACCTGCTCTGCTTCTTCCGGCGTAACTTTCTGAACCGCGGCAATCTCCGGTATTATCTTTTCCGTCTGCTCTTCGGTCAAATGCGGAATGATTTTTGCGGCCTCGTCAACTCCAATAACAACAAGGAATTTTGCAACGCGGCGGTAAATGCTTTCCTTCTCGCCAGGCTGCTTTGGCTGCTCTGGAACTTTTACAAGCCCCCTTGAAACAAGTGCCTTTGCGGCCTCACGGACATCCTCATCCGTAGCAGAGTTTTTCTTCTTAAAATACGTGCCTGTCTTTGCGGCTATCTTAGCCTCTTCCTTTGCGCGCATGTCGGCAAAGAGGTCTGAACTTTCAACTTTGTTGCGTCTGGGAGCTGGTGGCTGATTAGCAGGAACCCTGTTTTTCTCGCGCTCCTTTGCATTTTCCAGAATAGAATCCACCTGTCTGTTGACTTTCTGAAAAACAGGCTTTCTAACAAGGGGAACATGTCCCGGCTCCTCTGTTCTTCTTATGTCGCGGGACACACTCTTTATCAAATCTTCTCCACCGGAAGCATTTTTCTCTTCCGCAGCAACATCAGGGTTTCCAATATCAGCCACTTTCTTGTAAGCATTCAGGCGCAAATCGTTTAAATTCATGGAATATATTTTATTTTATATAGCAAAGAATTACAAGTGGTTGACGACAAGAGTATCACTTCAAATTGGAAATCACAATCTGATTAGAGTCATCTACCAACCACCAAAGGTGGTGGCTTGAGGGGTGAACCGCTCAAAGCGGTTTGCCTAGCCTACGGCTACAGGCTTAACTGTTGTTGCCCATCTTGTCTGCGATCTTCTTCTTGGGCTCGGATGTAATTCCGTATGACATCCTCATCAAGTCCCACCGTCGATACGAAATATCCTTGTGCCACATAAATTGCACTTTTACCCTTTATATAACCGATTACCTGGGTAACGGAATATTTAGGGGGTATCTGGATTAGCATATGTATGTGGTCGCTCATCATATGGCCCTCGAGAATCTTACTCTCCTTCTGCTCCACCAACCGGTGCAGTTCCTCTCCTAAATCCGTTCGGATTGACCCGTACAGTTTTTTCTTTCTGTACTTTGGTATAAAAACCACATGGTATTTACATTCCCACTTACTATGGGATAAACTTTGATAGTCATAGATTTCCTCCGTGTGTAACTTTGAGCGGTTCACACATTAATTCTATGGGCTTTTAGGTTTTCTTTCTATTGCCGTAACTGCCAAGCTCTGTCAGTCCACCGCCATAGACGGTGGTTTACCAAGGATTAATAAGTAAAACTATTACCATAGCGGCATAAGACTTTGGGGCTTTCTGTATTCTAGCAATGCAGGAAGCCCTTTTTTAATATACAAGACATTCTGTGGATTTCTACAAGGTACATATCTTTTTCACTCGATAACTTCCCAGCGGCCGTTTTTGTCTGCACCGATACGCTGAATGATGCCCTGCTCCTGCATTTTTTTCATGTTGCGATTTACAGTCTCGCGGGCTAGAGATAATTCTTTTGCAATTTCTGTCTGAGAAACAAATTGATTTTGTTTTATGGCTGTAATTATATCTTGTTGTACCACTGTTAAATTTACAGTGACTTTACTGTGACTTTCGTGTGATTTTTGTGTATCATTTATAGGCTGATTTTTCTCCGAACTTTTTTGATTATCTCCGAACTTTTTGATGTATACATCATAATCAATATGGGTATATCTGTTTTTGAGTTCGTTGTTTTCGTCAAGTAGAATATTGCGGAAGAACTTTTCAAGGTATTCCGTATTCATATAAATGCCTTTCTGCATGTTCGTATAATTTGCGCGTACCAAGGCATTGCGGAAATACCAGCTGTGTTTTTCAAATGGTTCGTTGTTTACATTAAAGCCTAACGAACGAAGATATTTGATTGTAAAAACAGCGGTTGTTCTTGTATTGCCCTCTCCAAATGGATGAATCTGCCACATGTTCGCAACAAATCGTGTAATATGCTTTATAGCATTTTCTTTTGTAAGTTTGGAATAGTCAAAGTTTTTTTCTGTTTCAAAATCATATTTTAGCGTTTCTTTAATCAGGTCAGCATTGGCGTACAAAACTGTGTCACCGTTTAAAACCCATTCTTTTTTTGTGATATTGTAGTCACGGAATTTTCCAGCTTTTACTTTATAAAATACGCCTTTGAATAAACGCTCGTGAATCGATAATAATTGATTAAGAGTAAAACTAAAAGATTTTTCAGAAAGCAGTTCTGTAATTCTAGTCGAGACTTTATCTGCTTCTTCCTTGTCATCATCATCTTCGGTGCGGGATGTTTTTGATTCGTAATAAGAGTCTATAAGTTTTTTTGCTTCTTCAATTGAAATCTCACCTTCAATGTTACGCTTTGCAGTTTCATACAAATAGGCTGACGGTGTAAGGCCATCAACCTGTTGCAAGCCTGTAGCTATTGACCAGGCGATGCTTTTTTCTTTTTTGTCAGGCTCGCCTTCGCGGATGTAGGATTCAAAATCTATTTCAAAAGGATTTTCTTTTTTCATAATTTTTCAAGCTCCCAGTGTCCGTCTTTTACTCCACTATTTTTCTGATTGCCATATCCCCATTATACCACAAAAACGCTAAAAAGTTATTGGGAATTCGCGAAAAAGTTTTGCTCCAGTACAGGTTGCGGGAAATAGAATATACAAAGTTTGCAAAAAAACTCTTCTGTAAAATACGCGCAAGGGATTGGAGCCGCGCCGGAGGCGTTCCCGGTGGGTGAATTGTTAGGGGGTGTTTTTAGTGATGATTAAAATGGCACTGCGGGCAGGATGAAAAGTTTTTAGGGACAACCACCGGGAATGGAGCGCGTAAGACGCGGAACGGCGGAAAGCCCGGTTTTTGCGAAAGCAAAAATGCGCCCATAAAAAAAAGCCCTGCAACAAATGCGTTACAGGGCATTGCGATAAAGTTTATGCTATTACAAACCGTACGTGGCTATAAAGACACCGGCTGCAATTGCGGTTCCGATAACGCCAGAAACGTTGGGGCCCATTGCATTCATCAGGAGGAAGTTTGAAGGATCATATTCCTGGCCAACTTTGTTTGCAACGCGGGCTGCCATTGGAACGGCAGAAACACCGGCTGAACCGATGAATGGGTTGATTTTCTTTCCCTTTGGAAGGAAGAGGTTCATGATTTTTGCCATGCACAAACCGCCGGCCGTAGCAACAGAGAATGCCACGAGTCCAAGAAGGATGATTCCGGCAGACTCTGGGCGGATGATGTTTTCCGGAGTCATCTGGCTTCCAACGCCAAGAGAAAGCAAAATGGAAACGATGTTCATAAGTTCATTTTCCATTGTCTTTGAAAGGCGCTGTACGCAACCTGCTTCGTGTACAAAGTTACCGAATGCGAGCATACCAATAAGAGGTGCTGCAGGCGGCAAAAGGAGGATTGTAAGAATAAGGAGCATGAGCGGGAACAATACGCGCTCAGTCTTGCTTACAGGGCGAAGCTGATCCATGTGAATCAGGCGTTCCTTCTTTGTGGTAAGAAGCTTCATGATTGGTGGCTGAATCATTGGAACAAGTGCCATGTATGAATATGCGGCAACTGCGATTACAGCCATAAGCTCTGGTGCAAGCTTGCCGGAAACATAGATTGATGTAGGACCGTCCGCGCCACCGATGATTGCGATTGCGCAAGCCTGCATGATGTTGTAGTTAAGTCCAAAGATGTCCATTACGGCAACGCCAAAGAGCGTAAAGAATACGCCGAACTGTGCGGCACCGCCAAGGATTGCAGTCTTTGGGTTAGCGATAAGCGGGCCAAAGTCCGTCATTGCGCCAATGCCCATAAAGATGAGCATGGGGAAGAATTCGTTTCCAACACCAGCCTTGTAGATGATTGCAAGCATACCGTCGGGAAGGTTACCCATACCAGCACCCGGAATGTTTACAAGAATCGTACCGAATCCAATCGGGATAAGGAGAAGCGGTTCAAACCCCTTTGCAACTGCAAGGTATACAATAAGGAAGCCGACCGCAATCATTATTACGTACTGCCAGCCTGGCTTTGCGGGAGAGTTTGCAAGTTCTGCCTCGCCAGCCTTCTTTTTTGCTTCAGCTTCCAAAGCTTTTTTCTGGGACTCTGCCCTTTCCTCTGCGGTTTCCTGATGAATCATCTTGTAGATACCGGTGGACTTTCCAATGTTCCTGATGAACTGTGTTACGGAAATGTCCTTTGAACCGTGCCAGTCTTCCGTACCTACGATTACCCTTTCAAGACCTTCGCTATTTGTGGCCGCAGCAGCACTGCCGTCACTTGCCAAAGCCTTTGTGCCAAAGGAAACAACTCCAGCGGCAAAAAGCATGACAAGCATGATAAGGAATATTTTCTTGCTATACTGAACTTTTGAATTCATATCTTTCTCCAGTCCTTAGTTGATTTCTGCTACGGGCTGACCGTTTGCAACCTGGCTGCCAACAGTAGAAAGGAAGTGAACCTTACCGTCTGCGCCAGCCTTGATTTCAAGCTCCATCTTCATGGACTCAATGATGATGATGTTGTCCGTTGCCTTTACTGTAGCGCCTTCTGAAACACATGTGCGGAGCAGTACGCCTGCAACAGGGGCATTTACCTTCTTTCCATTTCCGGAAGCAGGTGCTGGGGCACTAGCCTGGGCAGCTGGAGCAGCAGCAGGTGCCGGTGCAGGAGCTGGAGCAGCCTTTACCACGCCGCCGATTGTAGCAAGAACCTGTCCGTTTGTAATCTGGGTTCCAGTTGGAACTGTATATGTGATTGTTCCGTCTTCAGTAGCCTTTACTTCAAGCTCCATCTTCATGGACTCAACGATGATTACAGTCTGTCCCTTAGAAACCTTTGTGCCGTTTGCAAAGCACTGCTTAAGCAAAGTACCCGCAACAGGAGCCTTAACGTCAACACCGCCAACTGCCACTGGAGCTGAAGCTGCAGCCACAGGAGCTGAACCTGCCGCACCGAATGCAACCGTATAAGGTGTTCCGTTTACAGAAATATTTCCCTTTCCGTCTGAAGTAACAGAATAAGAAGTGCTGTTTACTGTGATTGTGTAAGAGCCGCCCTTTGAAGAAGATTCAGAAGCAGGAGCTGCAACCTTGCCGAAAGTTTCCTTTGCGTCTACAGGGCCGTTTGCGCGGTTCTTAAAGAAGCCAGGAGCAACCTTCGGGAACATTGCATAAGTAAGAACGTCTTCCTCAGAACCGTTGCCGCCGTTTGCCTTTGCCTCTGCAACCATCTTGTCCCATTCAGGCTCAATCTTGTCTGCAGGACGGCAAGTAAGGACTTCATCCATCTTGTTCTGCTCAAGAGCCTTCTTAACAAGGTCCTTGTTTGGTTCAGCAGGAAGCTTTCCGTACTTTCCAACAAGAAGGTCGCGGAATTCCTGGGTCATGTTGTTGTAGCGGCCAAAGAGCACGTTGAATACAGCCTGTGTTCCAACAATCTGGCTTGTAGGTGTTACAAGAGGAACATAGCCTACGTCCTTGTGAACAAGTGAAAGTTCCTTAAGAACGTCGTCCATTTTGTCTGCCTTACCCTGCTGCTTAAGCTGGCTTTCCAAGTTGGAGAGCATACCGCCCGGAACCTGGGAAGTAAGGATGCGTGTATCTGCACCAAGGAATTTGGACTCAAGAGAAGCGTAGTGTGTGCGTACTTCGCGGAAGTAAGCGGCAATTTCAAGAAGGGCTTTTGTGTCAAGGCCAGTGTCGTATTCAGTGCCCTTGAGCATTTCTACAACAGTTTCCGTTGGGCTGTGGCTTGTACCCATACCCATGGAAGAAATTGCAGTGTCAAGAACGTCTGCACCTGCTTCTGCTGCCTTAAGCTCTGTGGCAACAGAAAGGCCTGTCGTTGAGTGTGTGTGGATTTCTACAGGAAGGTCGCAAGCCTTCTTTACAGCCTTTACCAGGTCGTATGCAACATAAGGCTTGAGCAAACCGGACATATCTTTAATACAGATTGAATCTGCACCAAATTCTGCATAAGTCTTTGCAAGCTCTGCATATTTTTCTATTGTATGGTAAGGAGTTACGGCATAAGAAATTGCCATCTGAACATGCTTGCCGGTCTTTTTAGCGGCCTTTGTAGCGCGCTCAAGGTTGCGTGGGTCGTTGCAGGCATCAAAAATGCGGAAAACGTCAATGCCGTTCTTTGCACAGGCTTCAACAAACTTGTCTACAACATCGTCTGCATAGTGGCGGTATCCCAAAAGGTTCTGTCCGCGCAAGAGCATCATAATCTTATTATTAGGCAAAGCGGCGTGGAGCTTGCGCAAGCGTTCCCACGGATCTTCGTTCAAAAAGCGGATACAGCTGTCGTATGTAGCTCCACCCCAGCCTTCAACTGCCCAGTAACCAATCTTGTCAATCATGGGGCATGCGGGGAGCATATCTGCCGTAGTCATGCGTGTAGCGTGCAGTGACTGATGGGCATCGCGTAAAACCAATTCGGAAATTCCAACCTTAGACATAAAAACCTCTCTATAATTTACGGAAATCTTCCATATATAATATTTTCTTGTTAAGCGAGTAAAAAAGCGGCTAAATTTTAGGCTTCTTTCTCATGGATGGCAGCGGCAATTGCTGCAACAAGGGCACCATTGTCTGCCTGGGAAGCTGCGGGGGCAATGCCAGAGGCGGCAGAAGCGGCAGAAGCAGCAGGCGGTTCAGCCTTGTCCCAACCAAAAAGATGAATCACGCCGTGAAGCAGATTCATTGCTCCGATCATTATAATCAGAAACGCAAAAACCACACACATTCCGAGCAAAGTCAAAATTCCGCTCTGCTCCAGCATCTGGGCGATAGTCATAAGTCCTCCAAAAGAAAAAACGAAAAATTCGGTTGCATACCACTATAAAGAATTTTTTGGAATTATACAATAGATGTTCTTTGATTTGGAGCCACTTTTATGGTTAAACTGTGCCCGGCACTCCGTGACCGGTCAGCTTCTTGGTAGACCCCGCTTTGCAGGGTTCCGGCTCCCGCCTCCATTGCCTAGGGTTCGGCCCTTCGACTACGCTCAGGGACCGCACCCTAGGCAACGGCTACGCCGCCCTTCCAATCGGGGCTAGGCTCTATTTGTATTCGCTGGCCACAAAAAGGCCATTTTTAACTAATTTATGCTTGCATATTCAAAAAGCAAATATAAGTCTATGCCGTCCTTGCCATAAATGCACAAAGAACCGTCCTTGTTTGCCTCATCAAGATATCCGTCCACACTTTTCCCCTCCTTGCTGCCCCCAAAAAAGAAAAGCCTTTCCCCCAAGCGCGACTCCTTGAATTCTATAAAAAAAGTGGCTTCCGGCTCAATTTCCTTGCATTCGCAGGCAAAAGCATCCTTGTCAGACGCATGGTAAAGCAAAAGAAGGTTTTCTTTTATCTCTATAAAATACCTGCACTTAAAATCATGCGAAAATTCCCCAAACAAATCATCTTCGCTTTTAACAACCTTGCCCCCGCTCTTCTCTATAACAAGCGAAGGCAAAATCCTATATACTTTTCCACCCACATGCTTCGTGCTTAGAACTTTTACCGATTCATGTGTCTCCTGGGAAGAAACCTTTGTCTTGTCTGCCTTTTTGCCTTTGCCACAAGAAAGCAAGGCCACGCTTACAAGCACCACCGCAAGTGCAGCAACTTTTCCAAAGCCTGTGATTTTCATAAAATACTCCTTTGCGTATAAGTTCGCCAACTTTTTGTGCTTCAACCAGTAATAATATCCGCGAATGGGGGGAAATTCTAGTGAGTTTTCTCACTGAAATTTTACCGAGGCCTGCATACTAATCCGGGCAGCTTTCAATCCGCAATTTTTTAAAGCCCTTAAAGGCCTTGTATAATTCCAATGCCGCATGCGTTGATGCCAAAAAACAGAACGAGCGCCGCAATCAGGATTAACGAATTCTTTACCTTACAAATTAATTTTTCGTACCACAGGCTTCGTTTGTGTCCAACCAGTCTGTTATCAGGAGGCACAATTTTTTTTCTTGTGCGGCCGCGTTAAGGATTGGAGGGGCCCGCCGCAGGCGGGTTGCGGAACGGAGTGGAGCAATGGAGGCGAAGGCCGGTTCTCGCAACGAAGTTTCAAGCGACCCCGGAAAGCCTGACCCCGCGCATGCGGGGGAACGCCCAGAGAATCTTCCAGGGATGCCCAGAGAATGCTTAGCAGAATTGAAATTTGACGGGGGATTTTTTATAATCATTTTATGCAGAAGATTTTTTTTGATTCAAGGATACTGGACAAGGCGGCAAGGGATGCTTTTGGCCTTACGGAAGACATAATGATGGAAAACGCGGCCATGGCTTTGGAAAAGGAAGTGGCTGCAGAAGAAAAGGTCCTTATTGCTACGGGGAGCGGAAACAACGGTGGTGACGGCTGGGCTCTTGCAAGAAGGATTTGCACGGCTGGTAAAAAACTTACGGTTCTTGAAGCCTTGGAGGCAAAAAGCGCGGCCTGTCTTTTGCAAAAGGAGCGGGCGCTCAAATGCGGGGTGAATGTTGTTAACGCAAAGGATGCGGAAAATTTTCTTAATGAAAATGGCAATGGCTTTGGCTGCGTGGTGGACTGCGTGTTTGGAAGCGGCTTTCACGGTGAGTTTGCGGATGAAATAAAATGCCTGATGAAAAAGCTAAATGCACTTGAATGCAAAAAGATTGCCTGCGACATTCCTTCTGGCCTTGACTCTTATGGAAATGCGGCGGAAGATTTTTTTATGGCGGACACGACGGTTACGATGGGGGCCTTAAAGCTTGCACTTTTTAGCAGCACGGCAAAGGATGCTTGCGGAAAAATTGTAATGGCAGGCCTTGGCATTGACCGGGAATTGTTTGAAAGCGGAACAGAAGAGATTGCCATGCTTCTTGAAGAAAGAGACCTTAGCCTTCCCCACAGAAAAAAGCAAAACGTGAACAAGGGGACTTTTGGGCATACGGCTATTGTTGCAGGCGAAAAAACAGGGGCTGCCCTTATTGCAGCAAATGCGGCTCTGCGTTTTGGTTCAGGGCTTGTTACGCTTGTGGCAAAGGATGCGGCAAAAAATGCGGACAAAAAAAACATTCCATGCGAGCTTATGGCAGGCGATGAATTTCCTGCAAACACAAGTGCCGTTGGGCTTGGAATGGGGCTTGGCAGGAAGGATGAAGACAGTGCGGCTTACCTTGACTTTCTTGAAAAAAATGAGGATATTCCCTGCCTGCTTGATGCGGACATTTTTTATTCGCCAAGGATAAAATCTTTTCTTGAAAAAAGGACTGCTTCCGGCAAAAAGGCCAGCGTAGTTCTTACCCCGCACCCCAAGGAATTTTCGATGCTGCTTGAAAACTGCGGTCTTGGAAAATATTCAACTGGGGAAGTTTGTGCAAATGCCTTTGAGCTTGCAAAAAAATTCTGCGCTTGCTTTCCCGGGGCAGTTCTTTTGCTAAAAGGAGCTGTGGTTCTTATTGCGCTTACGGAAAACGGAAGGGTATGCGTTTACGCCAATCCACACGGAAGCAATGCCCTTGCAAAAGGTGGAAGCGGAGACGTTCTTTCTGGACTTGTGGCTTCACTTTTGGCACAGGGCTGGAGCGCAAAAGAAAGCGCGGTAAACGCATCTCTTGCCCACGCACTGGCATCGCGCCTTGCACCATGCGACTATGCTCTTACACCGCTTGAGCTTATACAGCATGTCTGTGAACTATAATAGCAGGGAAGAATCTTTGCATAAAAAAGCACGGCAGGGATTGGAGGGGCGGGCGCAAGCCCGTTCCGGCGGGAGTGCGGTAGCGCGACCAGAGGAATGGAGGCGAAAGCCGGAACCCCGGAAAGCCCACAAAAAAATGGTAAGATGTTCTTTTCCCAAGCATTTGTAAAAAAACAAAAGTGCCGCAAGAAAGAGATAAAAATATTTACAAAAAATTGTATGCCTAACAAGGATTAACTGCCAGCAAACAGGTAAGATTCATAGATGCTGAAACAAGTTCAGCATGACGGGTTTGCATGACTGTTCAGCATGACGGGGCTGCTTGACTGTTTGGCATGACGGGGCTGCATGGCGGTTAGGACATGACTAGTCTGCATGACAGTTCAGCATGACGGGGCTGCATGACTGTTTGGCATGACGGGGCTGCATGACGGGAAGCATTATCCGCTAGGCTAACGGCCCAGCTTTTTGTCTTCTTCGTTGGCGCGGGCAAATTCACCGGCGGCTTCTGCGGCAACTGCTTCGTCCGGCGAGTGCAGGTAATCGCATTCTGGGTTGATGCAGCTCTTGTAGCTTCCGTTCTTTTTGTCGAACTTTTCTACCAGCGGCCACTTGCACTTGGGGCAGTAAACGTCTATTGGCTTAAAATGCGTGATGAATCCGCACTTGGGGTAATTTGTGCAGCCGTAGAATTCTTTTCCGCGTCCCTTTGTTTTTCTTGCAACTATGTCCCCGGTGCAGCCCGGCATTGGGCATTTTGCAAGCGGTATGCTTTTTGTGTTGTGACATTCGGGGAAGCCTGAACATGCGAGGAAGTAGCCGAAGCGGCCAAGTTTTTTTACCATGGGCTTTCCGCACTTTTCGCAGATGCGGTCGGTTGTTTCGTCCAAGGAACCCTTTAGGCTTTCCTGGCTTTCCATAACCTGGTCAACGCGGTTTTTGAAGGGCTGGAAAAAGCCACCAATCATGTTGTTCCAGACCAGGGTGTTCTGCTCTACCTTGTCCAAGTCGTTTTCTACGTCCGAAGTGAATTTTTCGTTTATAACTTCCGGGAAGGATTCAACCAGTATGCGGCAGATGATTTTTCCAAGCTGGGTTGGAACAAGCTGCTTGTTTATGCGGGTTACGTAATAGCGGTCAAGGAGTACGGAGATGATAGGCGCGTATGTTGAAGGGCGGCCTATTCCCTTTTCTTCCAGGGTCTTTACGATGGAAGCGTCCGTGTAGCGGGCAGGCCCCTGGGTAAAGTGCTGCTCAGGGTAGAATTTTTGCGTGGCAAGTTTTTCGCCCACTTTTAGGGAAGGAAGGTTTCCTGTTACCTCTTCTTTTGATGAAAGGGTCTTTATTACGTTGTAGAAGCCCTTTTCGCTAAGGCGGCTTGCACTTACGCGGAAGAGTGCATCACCGGCCGTAATATCTACGCTTGTTGTCTTGGACTTTGCGTTGTTCATCTGGCTGGAAACAAAGCGTTCCCAGATTATTGAATAAAGGCGCAGCTGGTCGTGGGTAAGGTATTCCTTTACGCTTTCCGGCGTATATTTTACGTAGGTGGGGCGGATTGCTTCGTGGGCATCCTGGGCACCCTTTCCTACCGAATATTCAATTTTTTCTGGCGGCAGTTCTGCGGGGAAATTCTTTCCAATCCATTCCCGAACGTCGTCAATTGCTGTCTGAGAAATGCGGACAGAGTCTGTACGCATGTAGGTAATAAGACCAACGCGGGTTGAGCCAATCTGAATGCCTTCGTAAAGCTGCTGGGCAACCTGCATTGTCTTTCTAGAAGTAAAGCCCAGGCGGTTTGCCGCTGCCTGCTGCATTTTGCTTGTGGTAAATGGAGCCTTTGGCCTAACGGTCTTTTCGCTTTCCTTTATGTCGGTAACAAGGCAGTCGCTGTTCTGGATTACGCTTATTATGCTCTGAACTTCTTTTTCGCTCTTAAGCTCCGGCTTTGACCCCTTGTACTGAACAAGCTGGGCTGTAAACTTTGTCTTCCCCTTTAAGAAGTCTGCGTCAAGGGTCCAGTATTCTTCCGGGATGAAATTTGAAACTTCTTCTTCGCGGTCGCAGATAAGGCGGAGGGCTACAGACTGAACGCGTCCTGCACTTAGTCCGTTCTTTACCTTTTTCCAAAGAAGCGGGCTTAGGTTGTAGCCAACAAGGCGGTCAAGCACGCGGCGGGCCTTTTGGGCGTTAACCTTTGCCTCGTCGATTGTGCCGGGGTGCTTTACGGCTTCCTTTATGGCAACAGGCGTAATTTCGTTAAAGACAATGCGCTTGATTGGTGCGGCAGTCTTTTCCGCAAGGGAATTGTAGAGGTGCCAGGCTATTGCTTCCCCTTCGCGGTCGTTATCAGATGCAAGCAGAACTTCGTCGGAATTCTTTGCGTCCTTCTGCAGTTCCTTTAGGAGCTTTGCCCTTCCGCGCACCGTTATGTATTCGGGCTGGAAATCGTTTGCTATGTCTATTGCAAGGCGGCTTTTTGGCAGGTCAATCAAATGCCCCATCGAAGCCTTTACCGTATAGGACGGCCCAAGGTAATGCTCTATGGTCTTTGCCTTAGCGGGAGACTCCACTATGACAAGCGTTTTTTTTGACTTTTTCTTAGCAGCTTTCACAGCCATTTGTACACCTCAAAACCAGCCCTTGCTAAAAAAGTTCAAGCTGTTCTTTTTTTATAGTATGAGATCCGGGTTCTGACCCCAAGACCTTTACGAATTCTTCAAAATTTTGAACCACGCAAGCTCCGTCTTCTACATAAGACTCGCATGTTCTGGCAGCCTTTGCAGAAAAAGCCCCTCCCCCACGGCTAAGCAGGGATTTCTTTGCCGCCTCACTTATGCGCACCGCTTCCGGGCAAAAGCAGCTTTTGTGGAAGACAAGCTCGCGTCCGTAGTCAAGGGCAAAGTCTGCTGTAATCAGGGCACCGCTGTTGGGTGGAGCCTGCACAACAAGCGTTCCTTGGCAAAGGGCCGCAATTATCCTGTTCCTCTGCACAAAGCGCCACTTCTCCGCAGGAACTCCGGGAGCGTATTCGCTTACAATGCAACCGCCACCCTTTAGGATGGAAGCCGCAAGCCTTTTGTTTGCGCCCGGAACTATAGTGTCTATTCCGCAGGGAAGCACCGCAACAGTAGGGGCAAGTCCAAGCTTACCTTCCTCCAGAAGCGAAACTGCACCCCTGTGGGCAAAGGAATCAATTCCGTCCGCAAGACCGCTTACCACAGTCCAGCCCGACGCGCAAGCCTGCCTTGCAAATTCAAAAGCAGCCTCTGCACTTTCACGGCAAACGCGCCTTGTTCCCACAACGGAAAGGCAGCGTTCTTTTAATACGGCCAAGTTTCCGCGGTAAAACAAAACGTAGGGAGGGTCAAAAGTTTCTGCCAAAAGCGGCGGATAGTCCTTTTCCCCATAGACAAGACAAGCAATTCCAAGCGCATCCATTATTTTAAGACTACGCTCAGCAAGTGCCGCAATCCACTTTCCCTTCCATTCAGAGCGGACAGCCCTGCCTATTATAGAAGAAAGCTCTTCTATAGACATTATCGCAAGGT
>JAEEGL012524855.1_pt1 | contig 20387 bp, 18 predicted proteins | sample 9134231 | NCBI WGS metagenome assembly JAEEGL01 (sample SAMN16246548, study PRJNA631951) | gut metagenome | biome: gut microbiome; feature: rumen; material: fiber-attached | host: Bos | place: Iran: Karaj | collected 2018-10 | reverse complement strand
TGGTTAGCATTTGCACCTGCTGTTATATTTCTTAAACCTTCACCTATCATTGTTTGTGCCAAAACTGTTGCTGTTGTTGTTCCATCACCAGCTATATCATTGGTTTTTGAAGCAACTTCTTTTACAAGTTGTGCACCCATATTTTCAAAAGGATCTTCAAGTTCAATTTCTTTTGCTATTGTAACACCATCGTTTGTTACGGTTGGTGAACCGAACTTTTTATCCAATACAACATATCTGCCTTTAGGCCCTAATGTTACTTTTACTGCATTTGCAAGTTTATCTACACCATCTTTCATAGCTTTTCTTGCATCATCCGTATACTTTAATTGTTTAGCCATTTTTTTCTCCTTTTTTGTTTCCTAAATTACTAATTACTACTTGTTATTCTAAAACTCCCAAAACATCATCTTGAGACATTATTAAATATGCAACATTATCTATTTTTACTTCCGTTCCGGAATATTTTCCGTATAATACCTTATCTCCTACTTTTACATCCATAGGTATAACTTTACCATCTTTACCCACTTTACCGTTACCTGCTGCAATAACTGTTCCTTCCTGCGGTTTTTCTTTTGCGGTGTCGGGAATAATTATTCCACCGATTTTCTTTTCTTTTGGTTCTTCGGCTTTAACCAAAATTCTGTCGCCTAATGGTCTGATTTTCATTGTTGCTACCTCCTAAATTTATATTTTTATTGTTAATTTATAACCGATCTTTTTTAGCACTCTATTTTAACGATTGCTAATTATATAACAAGTTTTTATTTTTGTCAAGTGCCTAAATTTTGCTACGCAAAATTTAGGTTATGAGTTTTTAGGTCATGAGGTTACAAGTTATTATTTTAGTAACTGATAATCTCAGAACCCTATCACTTTATAAACAGTCATTGGGTATTTTGTCATTTCAATAGGGTAAGAAATTTATTTGCAAATGCGGTAGCTGATTGAGGACCGTTTGCCGTTATTATGTTCCCGTCTATTTCCACATCATTTGCAGTGTATATTGCACCACCATTTATTAATGCAGGTTCACCATCCGGAAAAACGGTTGCTTTTTTACCTTTTAACACACCTGAATTTGCAAGTATGGTAGGTGCTATACATATTGCTGATACTATTTTATTTGCATTATAAAAATCCCATACAAGTTTATGAACAAATTTGTCTTCAAAATAAACAGAAGAACCCATTCCGCCTACAAAAAATATACCGTCAAAATCTTCAACTTTTATATCTTTTACCAACATTTGACTTTCTGTTTTTATCTTTATTTTGCCATATAATGTGCCAATAATCGTACTTGCTGTAATTACTTCAATACCGTTTTTTTCAAATATGTTTTTTGGCTCTATATATTCTTCATCTCTGAAAGTTTTAGGTGCTGTAACAAAAACAATTTTTTTCATTATTATTTCTCTTTTATAATTATTTTATTTATAATTACCGGTTCTATAGGATCGTTTGAAAAACCTGTTTCAACTCTTGCAATTTTCTTTACAACTTCCAAATCTTCCAAACTTGACACCTGTCCGAATATTGTATGATGCCCGTTTAACCATGGAGTAGTAACTTCAGTTATAAAAAACTGAGAGCCGTTTGTGTTCGGACCTGCATTTGCCATAGCAAGAAGCCCGGGCTTATTGAATTTTAAACCGTTATTTGTTTCATCTTCAAATGTATATCCCGGTCCACCGGTTCCTGTTCCTAAAGGACATCCTCCCTGAATCATAAATTCCGGAATAACTCTGTGAAACGTAAGACCATCATAAAATTTTCTTTTTGTTTTTTTACCCGTTTTCGGATCCGTAAATTCTTTTGTTCCCCGGGCTAATCCTACAAAATTTTCTACCGTTATAGGTGCTTTATCCGCAAATAATTCAACTTCTATTGTTCCCATGGACGTTTCTATAATTGCTTTCATTTGTTTTTTCTCCGTTTTTTTTGATACTTGTTTGTTTTCATCATCTGTACTATCTTTTACAACCACAGATTTATCAGAGCTACAAGATAGCAAAACAAAAATACATAATAATAACGAACATAATATTTTTTTCATAGCGCTAAAATTTTACTACAAAAATATTCCAGTGTCAATTGTGTGTAGCTGTATACGGAATATGTTGTCAAAATGGTTTAATAAATATATAATAGGGTAATTTATAAAACAGGAGCTATTCATGAAGAACATCGTAAGATTTAGTTTAAGTGCAGTTATTTTTATGTTATTTACAAATTTTGCTTATTCGGACGGAACAAAATCAGGTTGGGAATTGGAATTAAAACAATTATCTCTTAATATTACGAGTACCGAAGTTCATAATTCCTCGGATACTTTTACATCTTCAAGATTGACAACAGACTCTCAAACTTTAATACAAGGGAAGTTAGATTTTGCAGCAAATTATTTTGCCACAAAACTTTTTTGGTCTAACACATTATTCGGCGAATACGGAAAAACTTATTTAAGACCTGCAGGAGAAGAAGAAATTGTAACGGAAAATGCAAATAAAGTTTTGCTTGCAACAGATTTAACTTACAGATTATGGAAAATAGAAGATTTCTTAGGCGGATTTGAAGCAGGACCTTTTGCAAGTATAGGTTATGAAACACAATTTGATGCCTCCAATGGACAGAAATTAAAAAAAGTTGTAAGAGGCAAGGCCGGTGGAAAACTTTTTGAAGGTAAATACTTAAAACAATTATATGCTGCTTATGTTGTTGAAGCGGACTACACTTATGATCCGGAATCTACAAATACGGCTTTTGAAGCAGGTTTTAGAGTTGAAACTGATGTTAGAGAAGGTATAAAGTTCGTATGCTGGTCTTACTATAGAGACTATATGACATATTCAGAGGAAAGAATAAGCGATTTGGATTATGAAGTAGAAGCCGAAGCGAGACTTGATATAAAATTATGGAATAATCTTGCGGTTGGTCCTTTTGTTAATTATTATTGTGCTGCCGCTCAAAGATATAACAGAGTTGCAGACAATTGGTATACAGGAATTTCGTTATCATACAGTACTTTCTTTAAAAAAGCAAAAGAATTATAATTTTTATTAATAGTCAGGAATAAAATGGAAATTAAATTATTCATAGCAGGTTGTATATTCTTGGGTTTAGCAATAATAATGCAACTTGCCAAAAAGAAATTTGTAAAAACACAAAAAGCCCAAAAAACGTTTGAAAATGTTTATTCTTGGGTTGATACTTTATGGTCTGCATTAATTATTGCATCAATAATCATGTATTTTGTAATACAAGCTTTTAAAATACCTACAGGCAGTATGAGAATGTCTTTGCTTGAGGGTGATCATCTTTTTGCCATGAAATTCATTTATGGTTTTAGGGTTCCTTTCAGCGACGGTAAAAGAATTTTGCCTATAAAAGATGTAAAAAAAGGAGATGTTGTAATATTTCAGTGTCCACCGGAAGCTCTAAGTGTAATAGAAAGGGCTCAAGGTGTAAAGAAAGATTATATTAAAAGATGTATTGCTTTGGAAGGCGATAAAGTAGAAATAAAAGATAAAAAACTTTTTGTAAATGATAAGGAAGTTCAAGAAAGTTATGTAGATTATGCAGACAGTGAAATATATACAAATTTCAGTTTGTTTGAAAATCAGGAAGAATATCAACAGGCTTGGGAAAAAGGTAAATTTGCAACTTTACCACCGGCTTTTGTAAGAGATAATTTCGGTCCGATAATTGTTCCCAAAGGACATTACATGGTTATGGGAGATAACAGAGATTATTCTTTTGATTCAAGATATTGGGGACCTTTACCTGATAAATATCTTAAAGGAAAAGCTTTAATAGTGTATTGGCCTATTAACAGAATCAAACTTATTTCTTAGGAGGAAGCAATATGATTTGGTACTTATGGTTGTTTTTGTTTCTTTTATTTTTAGGAATAGAAATTATAACTACCGGTTTATTCTTTTCTTTATGTTTTTCCTTCGGTGCTTTGATTGCAATGACAAGTTCGTTGTTTGGTGCAACAAATGTAGTTTCCGCAGTTATTTTCTGTGTAGTTTCTTTAATTTGTGTAATAGTTATAAGACCGCTGATGAAAAAATATATTGAAAAATACAAAGTACAATCTAATGTAGATGCTTTAATTGGTTGTCCTGCTGTTGTTGTTGAAGAAATAAAGCCTAATAAAAAAGGAAAAGTTAAAATAGCAGGTGAAGTTTGGTCTGCAATATCCGAAGAAGAATTTAATATAAACGATGTCGCAACCGTAGTTAGTATAGACGGAACAAAATTAGTTATTAAGAAAAATATTAAATAGGAGGATAAAATGGTAGGTTTAATAATTGCAGGTGTAATTGTTGTTTTTATTTTTGCGGCAAATGCTTTAAGAATTGTTCAACAATACGAGAAAGGTTTAGTTGAATGGTTAGGTAAATATTCTTATAGTGTAGGTCCCGGACTTAATTTTATAATCCCTATATTTCAAACATTAAGAAAAGTAGATATGAGAGAGCAAGTTATGGATGTTGCTCCGCAAAATGTTATTACAAAAGATAATGTTACCGTAACTGTTGATGCAATTATATATTTCCAAATTACAGATCCAGTTAAAGTAGTTTATAATGTTGCAAATTTTGCTATGGCAGCACTCAAACTTGCACAAACAAATTTAAGAAATGTTATAGGTGATATGGAACTGGATTCTACTCTTACTTCAAGAGAAAAAATAAATAATCAATTAAGAGCTGTTATGGATGATGCAACCGATAAATGGGGAGTAAAAATAACAAGGGTTGAAATTCAAAAAATCGATCCTCCGAGAGATATCACGGAATCCATGTCTAAACAGATGAAGGCGGAAAGAGAAAAAAGAGCAAATATTTTGGAAGCAGAAGGTTTTAGACAGTCCGCAATATTGAAAGCAGAAGGTGAAAAACAAGCTGTTATATTGGAATCCGAAGCAAAAAAACAAAAGTCAATACTTGAAGCAGAAGGTAAGGCAGAGGCAATAAAAAGAGTTGCAGATGCACAAAAATATGAAATAGATACGGTTTATAATGCAATACATCAGGGCAACCCTACAAATGATCTATTAGCAATTAAATATATGGAAACTTTAGGAAAAGTTGCAGACGGTAAAGCAAGTAAAATATTTTTACCGTTAGAAACTTCGGGAGTTACGGGATCTATCGCGGGCATAGCAGAACTTTTTAAGGAAAAGAAGAACAAAGACGACAATTTATAATGTATAATTTATAATGTACAATGAATGTGTTTTTTGCATAGCAAAAAACTTATTATTTAATCAAAAATTGCTTCGCAATTTTTACCGACATTATATATTTTACATTCTACATTATACATTAACTAAAGTTCTTGAAGCCAACCGTTATAGAGACCGGCATTATCAAAATCTTCCAACACTTTATCATATTCTTCTTGAGTAACTTTTCTGTTAAGTTCTTCAATTGTATGTGAAATATTTGCAGTATGATATTGTGCCATAACACTCATATAAGAATCTTTAGAAATTTCGTTTGCTACAAATTCAAAAGTTTCTTTTGAACCTGCAATATTGTTAGGTAAAACAAGATGTCTTATTAAAATACCTTTGATGGCCAAACCATTATTATTAAATTTTAAAATACCTTTTTGTCTAAACATTTCTTTTATTGCTGTTCTGTTACGTTCTACATAGTTGTTAACTTTGGAATACTTTTTTGCATTTTCATTGGACGAATATTTCATATCAGGCATATATATGTCTATAAACGGCTCCATTAATTCTAAAACTTCTTTGCTTTCATATCCGCCACAATTTGAAAGAACGGGTATAGTTAACCCCTTCTCTTTTGCAATAAATACAGATTCAGCAACCATAGGATAAACATGTGTAGGAGTAACCAAATTTATATTATTTGCACCTTTGTCTTGTAGTTCTATCATTTTATCGGCAAGTTGTTCGGTTGTAATTGAATTACCGTTACCAAATTGACTTATAGGATAGTTTTGACAAAATACACACGATAAATTACAATTTGTAAAAAATATTGTTCCGGAACCTCTTTTGCCCGAGATAGGAGGTTCTTCACCGTAATGTAAGTTCACACTTGCAACTTTAAAATCCTTGCCGGTTCTACATACACCGATTTCCCCATTAATACGATTCACACCGCAATTTCTAGGACACAACGAACATTTTTCCATTAATTTATAAAGTTTTTTGATATTACTATTCATAACATTATTATATTAAATTTTAAGTGAACTACCGAATACTTTATTTTTTATATAATATATTAGGAAATATTTAATTTTAATATAGGAATAAATTAATGCAAAAAAAGGCAGTAATAATAGGAGCAGGCCCTGCAGGTCTTACGGCAGCTTACGAGTTATTAACAAAAACTGATATTAAACCTATTATAATAGAAGCCACAAATGAAATTGGTGGAATATCAAAAACTTTCAACTACAAAAACAACAGAATGGATATGGGCGGACATAGATTTTTTTCAAAATCAGATACAATTATGAACTGGTGGTTAAATTTAATGCCACTTCAAACAAGACCATCTTTCGATGATGTTTTATTAAATAGAAAAATCGAATTGTTTGAAGAAAAAGCAAAGGAAATTAATCCTGATATAGACGATAATGTAATGCTTGCAAGAAATCGTTTTTCAAGAATATTTTTCCTAAAAAACTTTTTTGACTATCCTGTTTCATTGTCTTTAAATACAATTAAAAATTTAGGAATTGTAAAAATATTGAAAATAGGAATAAGTTATACATATTCTTTGTTTATAAAAAAAGAAGAAACAAACTTAGAAAATTTTATGATAAACAGATTCGGCAAAGAATTGTATTTAACATTCTTTAAAGAATATACCCACAAAGTTTGGGGTGTTTGGCCAAAAGATATTCCGGCAGATTTGGGTGCACAAAGAATAAAAGGGATATCAATATTAAAAATTGTTATCTCTGCAATAAAAAAAGTATTTGCACATAACAAAGACATCAAACAAAAAAATATAGAAACTTCCTTGATAGGACAATTTTATTATCCTAAATACGGACCGGGACAATTTTGGGGACTTACAGCAAAAAAAATTAAAGAACTTGGTGGGAAAATAATTTTTGAAAGAACAATATATAAAATAAAAAACCAAGATAATAAAATAGTTTCCGTGACAGATAATAAATGGCAAGAATATAAAGCTGATTATTTCTTTTCAAGTATGCCTGTAAAAGATTTAATAAATTCTTTTGATAAAAAAGAAGAAAACGTAAATTCGGTTGCAAATGGTTTGGAGTATAGAAGTTTTATAACTGTGGGACTTCTTGTTAAAGAATTGGAAATCAAAAACAATACAAAATTGAACTCTTATAATAACAGAGTTCCGGACGATTGGATATATATACAAGAGAGAGAAGTAAAATTAGGCAGACTTCAAATATTTAATAATTGGAGTCCGTATTTGGTTAATGATTATAAAAACAGTATGTGGCTAGGGCTTGAATATTTTGCTAATGAAAACGATGATATGTGGAATATGCCCGAAAAAGAATTCATAAAATTCGCACAAAAAGAACTTTCGCAGATAGGAATAATAAAAGAAGAAAATGTTTTGGATGCCTGCTTGGTAAAAGTACCAAAAGCTTATCCCGGATATTTCGGAACATACAAACAATTCGATATTATCAGAAAATTTACCGATAAATTTGAGAATTTATTCTTAATCGGCAGAAATGGCATGCATAAATATAACAATATGGATCATTCAATGCTTAGTGCGATTACCGCAGTAGAAAATATAATTAATAATGTAAAAACAAAAGATAATATTTGGCAAACAAACACTGAAAGTGACTATCATGAATGCAAATAAAAATTTATTTTATAATAATTATATATTAAGATACTTTGCTAACTTGAAAGCCAATATGGCTTTTGTACATAACTGAAAAAACACTATAAGTAGCGAGGTCTTTAAAACACTTCCAAATGTATTAATTTTTATTAGCCTTGTAATACCGATTAATGTATAAAGAACAAAAACATATATAAGAGGAAATAAAAATATAAAATAAAGTATATTAAGTTTAACAAAATGTTCTAATACAAGTTGAATTATGGTAAAAAGCATAGAAAACAATAGGAGTTTAAAAAACTTAACATAAAAACCATCCAGAATTTTTGATGAAAACAATATTGCTATAAAGTTCGTTATAGCAAAAACTATAAAATATACTATTATTTGCTTTCCTATCATTTTACTCTCCCTCCCAAATATTCTTTTGGAATTTTAACTATACATTTTTTTACCGGTTTTAAATTACAAAGCGGAATATGAGTATCTTCCGGAAAAAGAACAACAAATTCTTCTTTTTTCAATTTAAAAAATAAATCCGGCTTATTTTTATAAAAAGTTATATCATCTTTCCTATTATACTTTTTATATGTTCTAAAACTTTTATCTAAGAATTTCCAACCTATATTATCAGTATTTGAGATAACATATTGCAAATCTACGTATTTTTTATGTGCCTCCAAAAATTGTTCTTTCTTAGGTTTTGGAGCAGAAGTTGAGACAATAGCATAGATATCTTTAGTAATACAATACCTTCCATCAACTGTTTGATTCGATATATTGTTCAATAAAAAATCAAAAATAATATCTAGTTGCGGAAAAAATTTTAAAATGTTTTCATAGTTTTTAATTGATGAAATTAACATATTATAAACAATTATATAATTTTTAAATAAATTCCGAAATAATTGAGTTTGAAACAAATAATCCTTTTTGAGTTAACGAAATATTTTCATCTTTCACCTGCAATAAATTTTTATCAATAAATTTATTAAGAATATCTTCTTTACCTTTAAATAGTTTTATATTAACACCTTCTTTCAAACGTAATCCTAACATTATTGTTTCAATATTATACAAATTATCATCTATATATTCTTTTTCAATAATATGATTTTTACCTTCATTTATTAACTCCATATATTTATTAACTTCAGTAGTATTTTTGTATCTGTATCTTTTATAATAAGAAGAAGCACTTGTGCCAAGACCTATATATTCGTTATTTTGCCAATAAATTTTATTATGTCTTGAAAACTTATTTTCTTTTGCCCAATTTGAAATTTCGTAATGATAATATTTTTTCTCTTTTAAAATATCACAGGCAATATCATACATATCTCTTTGTAAATTTCCATCCGTTTGGATATTTTGTTTATAAAATAATGTATTTGGCTCTATGGTTAAAGGATACAAAGATATATGTGCAGAATTTAATTCAAGTACATTTTTCAACGTATTATCCCAATCTTCTAAAGTTTGATTTGGGATTCCATACATCAAATCTATATTAATATTATCAAATCCCGTTTTAATTGCCATATTGTAAGATTCCATAAATTTATTATAATTATGAAGTCTCCCAAGCTTTTCTAAATGAATATTATTTGTTGATTGCAATCCGAAACTTATTCTTGTTATTCCCAAAGAATACAACAATTTCAATTTGTCTTTTGTCGTTGATTCCGGATTTAGTTCTATTGTAAATTCTTCCAAATTTGAAATATCAAAATTTAATTTTATGTTTGATATTAAATTTTCCAGACTATTTGTCGGTAAGATTGAAGGAGTTCCCCCGCCTATATAAATTGTGGTTATCTTTTCATTTTTATAGTATTGTGCTTCTTTTAATAAAGAATCTATATAGTTTGTTGAATATTCTTCGTTATACACAATAGAAATAAAATCACAATAAAAACATTTTCTCCTGCAAAATGGTATATGAATATATAATCCGAGCATGGCAGACATATTTATTCTTTTATATCTTTTTGATTTTGCTGAACTTTAATTATCTTTTTTATAACAACAAAAGTGACAAAATTAATAAATAATAAAGTAAATACAGTGATAATTCCCAACAAATGACTAACGAATACAAACAGTAATATTCCTACAACAATATCCACTAAAAATAAAACATAAAACAACTTTAATATATTTTCGTTAATAAAATTATTCATTTTATTTTTTCTTACCTCCGCCGAATCTCAATCTTTGTTCAAGCATAATCTTTTTTTCCGGTTCATAGTCGGGATTATCCGAATTTAAGCCGTAACTTCCTTTTAGAAATAAATCTTTGTTAACTTTAAAAGACATTTCCAATGCATGTTTCAAATCTATTTCTCTCTCAATTTGATCAAATGTCACGGAATAGCCAACTTGTAAAAGTCTGTTTATATTTTTTTCAACGGAATATTTCATTCCATATAAAAGCTCTGCCAATGTAGGTTCCTCATCATCTTTTATTTCAAGATTATCCTGATTAACATATCCGATACGAACATTATCCACAAGCCCAGTTTTTTTTAATACAGTATTTGCCAAAGGTGTTGCAACATTTGAACCAAGTAATCTTATAGCTTGTTGTTTAACCAAATAATCCGTACTTGTATCAAGTGTTGTGTTTTGTGTAGGATCCGTTTTTGTTAGTCTTGAAAGAGCGGTTTTGGAATCCATTGTAGGATCATTTTTAGAAGCAAATCTTATTTTCAAATTATCAGTAGGAGATCTATCAACAAAAACTTTTATTGTTTCGGCATCTTTATCACCTGCACTATAGACATCAGATTCCCCTTCACCTGTTATAAAAATTTTATTATTTATTATTTCTATTTTTGAGTTTATAATATCAAAATCCGTACCTACATACGAAACTCTTCCCTGACTTGATTCGATTATTCCATTTGCCTTTATAGTGTCTAAAGAGCCTTTTAAATTTATTTTTCCGTCTAAATACAGATTTGCAAAACTATTTTCAAAATTAGTGCTATTAGCAGACAACAAATCTATATCAATAAAAAGATTTGGAAAAATATCATCTATTGAAAAATCGGATGTTTTATTTATTTTTACCGGAGACGGGAAACAAAATTTTGCATTTTCAAGTTTTGCCCAACCGGTTAATTTTAAATCATCCGTATTACCGCATAATTTAAAATCAAATGTAGGAACCGCTTTTGAAAAGTTTGTAAGAGTTTGACTTTTTTCCATATTAAAAATTCCGGAAGTAGGTATAGGAAGTTCTTGTATAACTATCGGAATGCCTTTATCCGATGTTGTCATAGATATATCATATACTTTGGGATATAAACCGGAAAGAGTTATGTTACCTAAAATATCAACCGTACCGGAGCCTACTCTTGCCGTAAATTTTTTTATTTTCAAAAGGTTGTTTTCCCATTTAAAATCTGCAATTAAATTTTTAATTTTTTGAACATAAGAATTTGTTGTAATATTTGAAATATTAGCAGTAAGCTCACCGGTACTTATCATTTTATTCAATGTACCAGTAAGACTGCCTTTTAAATTTATTTTACCGCCTTTTGCAGAAATTTGGTCTTGAGTATATTCTTTGAATATTCCGCATTTATCATCACTAAATTCATAATTAATATTAATATCTTTATCCAGCATTTTATTTTTTAGAGAAGGATCCAACCAAAAAGGACAACTTCCGGTAATTGAAGCTTTATATTCACCTTTTTTATCTATACTAAATTCTTTTATACTTACCATATTGTCTCTCGATTGAGCATTTATATTTAATCTGCTATAAAAGACATTAAATATACTGCCATATCTTGATTTGAGATAAAAATCTATTGACGGATTTGAAATTGTTCCTTTTGCGATTAAATCAACATTAACATAACCTTCCATATCAAACGGCAAATTAAAAATATCCGTTATAATATCAGCATCTACATATTCGGTATTTGCTTTGATATCTATATCTTTTGATGAAACAATGCCTTCTATATTAAGTTGCTGATCAGCTTGTGAAATATTTATTTTTTCCAAAAATATATTAGGATATTTATTAAAATCAACACTTCCCTTTAATTTGAGTTTTTCTTTTTTGTCTGTTTCAAAATTAAACTTTTTATTATTTATTACATAATTAATCGGCAAATTATTAATTTTTCTCCTATTTAACCAAAAATCCTTTAATAAAATATCCCCGGTATATATCGAGCCATTAACTTTCTTTATCATTTTTCCATTTAAATACATTGTACCGAAAATATCAAACAGACCTACATGAGTATTAACCAACTTGAATACGGACGAATAAAGCCCCGAACTTATATCAAAATTTCCCGATATTATTTTTATTTCACTATCTTTTAATTTAACTGTACTGTCCGTAAGATTTATATTGTTTTTCTGTAATTTTATTTTTGAATTAAGATTATTAAATTTAATACTTTTTACAAATATTTCTTTACTATAAATATTTAACAAACAACTTAAATCTTTCATTTTTCCCGTAATACTGCCATCACCGGAAAAACTTCCTTTGAATGGTGTTATAAAACCTACAAATCTGTTTATGTTTCTGTGACTAAAATTTTTTATTTTTACTTTAATATCATTATCATCAATACCTATTTTCCCGGAAGCTGTCAACGAAGAAAAATTGTTTTTATCAAACAATATTTTTAAATTATCTAAAAAAGTTTTATTATTCCTTGTTGCAATTTTTGAACTGAGATCAAAAGGAATAGTATCGTTATAAAGGCCATTTACAACTTTGCAATCTATATTTACTTTAGGTTTATTTATTTTTCCATCAACGGAAAGATTCAAATTTAATCTGCCTTTAATCTTTGAATAATATTTTGAAAGTTTTGATTGAACGGCTTTAACATTTGCCGAAATTTTTTTGTTTTTAAAATTATATTTAATTTCGCCTGAAATATTGTTATTATCATCAATATCCTTTATATTTAATTGTTTTGAAGATAAAGATATATATGAGATATGTTCAAAATTCAAGTCGTTTAAACTTAATTCTTTAACATTTAACTTACCTGATATTTCATCGGTATTTTTTGAAATTGCGCCTATAAAATCAATTTGAGAATTTATGTTTATATTATCAATTTTAAAATTTTTAATATTGCAATTAATATAAGATTGCGGTGAATTCTTATTAAAATCCAGCAGAGTATTTAAATCTATAGAAGTTTTATCTCCAACAAAGGAAAATGTTGAGATATTAATTTTATTTTGAGAAATATCGGAACATATGGTCCATGTTTTAAATTTATTTTTATACAGACTTCCGTTTGTTAATTTTATATCTGACACTGTTGCCGAGTCAATTGTATTATATTTAATGAAACCTGTTGCATTGCCTGAAACTTCAGGATTCTTCCAACCTAAAATTTTAAATATATTATTCGAATCTATTCCCGAGAAAAAGAAATCAACATTACTATTTTTTCTCGGCTCGTAAAAACCTTTTATTTCAAGTTTTTTATCTTGTGTCGCTATATTACAAAGCCACGCAGGGCCATCCCTGGTAATATTTCCAATAACATCAAATTTTTTAAGTTGTTTGGATGATAAATTCTTCGCATGAAGATTTATTGTTCCGCTACTTGAATTTACTTGTCCATACAATGAAATTGTTCCATAAACATACTTGTTTAAATCCGATAAAAACATTATCTTTTTTATCGGTATATTTTTCATATCAACGGAAAGTTCACTTGTTTCATAATTACCGACAGCATATCCTATTTTCTTTTCTCTATTATAAACATCCACATTATATTTCCCGCTTGAACTTACTACTACTATAAATTCATTTTCCAAATTATGTTTACAATTAAAATTGAATTGTTCGTCGGTTTTTATAGAACTAATATCCAAATTACCGATATCATTTCCCAATATGGTAATATTTTCAACTTGCGCATACATATTAAAATCTTCATTTTTATACGTATTATATTTTAAATTTGCGGTAACAATATTGTTCGTATCGCATAAAGTGATTGTCCCCGTAGAACTCCACACGGAAAAAGAAGTATCCTTTGTTTCAAAAAACATTTTTCCGGCTTCTCCAATATACTCGACAGTCATCTTATCGTTATCTTTTATCAAATTAATTTTGGATTTACCGATTTTCAAGTAGCTTACAAATAAAGTATCTGCATCTATAGAATAATCGAATGTATTATCCAACAAATTAAATTGACCTTTACAATCCAAATCCGTTTTTATTCTGCCATCCATTGATAATTGGAAATCGGAAACTATGATATTATCTTTTAGGTCAACATTACCATATAATAAAATATCTGTTTTTCCAAAAAATATATTTGCAGATACCGATAACTTATCTTCTAAAACAATTTCCGTATCCGTAGCCTTAAACAAGTTTTCTAAATATACAATATTTGCTTTATTTATGAATATTTTTGATGAAATAATTTTTTTATATTTATCTATGAAATTTTTTTTATTTTTACTGAAGTTTGTTTTATTTGATTGTTCAAGATATGTTCTATCTTTTATAACGGTTAATTTATCAACATTTACGGCAACCAAAGATTTAAACGGCGTTCTAATATTCTTTAACAATGTTAAAGGTTCAAACCTTATGGTTGCCGTATCTATAAATATTTCGTTTTTATAATTTATATCATACAATACAACAGTTAAAGGAAATTCAAAAGAAAAATTTCTAAACTTTACTTCGGAACTTATAAATTTATTTATACCTGATTGAATAAAAGGAACATAATAATATTCTCTGAACTTATATGTTACGGAAAATATTAAAATTAATAATAAAAAATATGCGACATATCTTATTTTTTTCCACATTCAATTCTTATTTTTTTCTTTTTATAGGTTCACCTGTCGATCTTGTTAATGCTTTAAACTCTTTCAATAGTTTAGGGAATATTTTACCCGGTTTTCCATCTCCTATTGCTCTGCCGTCAACTTTAACAACAGGTATTGCTTCTGCTGCAGTTCCGGTTAGGAAACATTCGTCCGCGGTATACAAATCATAAGGAGCAATCATTGCTTCTCTTACATCCAATTTCAACTTGTTCTTTAAAAGCTCTATTGATGTATTTCTAGTAACACCTTTTAATGCTCCGGCTGATGCAGGAGGTGTGAAAACTATTCCATTTTTAACTATAAAAATATTATCACCGCTACATTCAACAACATATCCTTCTCTGTTGAGCATTATTGCTTCTAAAACACCTGCTCTTTTTGCTTCCATTTTTGCCATTATATTATTTAGGTAATTCAAAGATTTAATATTCGGACTCAATGCATCAGGAGAATTTCTTCTTGTACATACCGTAATAACTTCAAGGCCGTTTTTATACAAGCTATCGGGATATAAAGAAATTTTATCCGCAATAATAAATACCGTAGGTTTCCCACAGTTTGCAGGATCCAATCCTAAATCACCTGATCCTCTTGTAACAACAAGTCTTATATAGGCATCATCCAATTTATTTATTGCCAATGTATCTAATAACGCTTTTGTCATTTCTTCTTTCGTCATACCTATTTCAAGTGCTATAGCTTTTGCACTATCATAAAGTCTGTCTATATGTTCTTTACATCTGAATACTCTTCCGTTATATGCTCTTATTCCTTCAAACACTCCGTCTCCGTAAAGAACACCATGATCAAAAACCGATACTACGGCATCTTCTTTTGCTACAAATTTTCCGTTAAGATAAATTTTCATTTTGCCACTCTCCTATATTGTAAAATTGATATTATCCATATAATGATATATCTTTTAAAAATGCTTTGCAATTTTTTAACAAATTTTTCCGTCAACCATTTTTATTTGTCTGTCAGCCAAATTTGCAAGTTCCGGACTGTGTGTAACAACCAATAAAGTTGTTTTTAATTTACTACACATATCAAACATTAAACTTTCTATCAAGGTTCCAGTTTGTCTATCTAAATTACCCGTAGGCTCATCGGCAAAAAGTATTTTCGGATTATTAATCAATGCTCTTGCAAGAGCTACTCTTTGTTGTTCTCCCCCCGACAATTCATTAGGCATATGATTTATTCTGTCTTTTAACCCCATTGTCTCAAGCATATTCATAGCATAATCTTTTTTTTCTTTTTTTTTGTTCCATACAGGCATTAATATATTTTCCATAACTGTAAAATCCGCAAGTAAATAATGAAATTGAAAAACAAAACCTATATTCTCATTTCTTATTTTTGCAAGTTTATTTTGTTTAAAAGAAGTTATATCCGTATCGTCAATCAATACTTTACCGGATGTAGGTTTGTCCATTAATCCTAAAATATGAATTAATGTACTTTTACCTGCACCGGAAGGTCCCATTAAAGCAACTTTTTCTCCCGAATTTATTAAAAGATTTATTCCTTTTAGAACATTTACTTCTTTGGATTTCGGTATAATATAGTTTTTAATTAAATCTCTAGTTTCTATTTTCATATATTGAACATTATTATACAATTATACCCTATCTAAATCAATAAATTATATCGTATTTTAATACAATACTTGCGGTTGACACTTCAAAAAATTTATTATATAATTCTTTGGCTGTTTTGGGAATGTGGTGTAGCCTGGTTTAACACACTGCCCTGTCAAGGCAGAGACCGCGGGTTCAAATCCCGTCGTTCCCGCCAGAATTTATAAAAAAAGTCCTTTCTTTAACCGGAACGGACTTATTTTATTTCTCTAAATTTACGGAAATTTTCTAAAATGAAACAAGAAAAAGTAAACGAAATAATAAACATTCTTGATAAAGAATATGGCAACGTAGATATTGCTTTAAAATTTTCAACCGTATTTGAACTGTTGGTTGCTACAATACTTTCAGCACAATGTACCGATAAACGAGTAAATATTGTTACTTCCACACTATTTAAGAAATACAAAACTATTAAAGATTACGCCAATGCAAATATAAAAGAATTTGAAAATGATATAAAATCTACAGGTTTTTACAGAAATAAAGCCAAAAATATTATAGCAACGGCAAATATCATATTGAAAAAATTCAACGGCATTGTTCCTAAAACAATGGAAGAGCTTATAACCTTAAAAGGTGTTGCAAGAAAAACGGCAAATATAGTTTTAGGAAGCGGATACGGAATAAATGTAGGTATAGCGGTTGATACACATGTTATAAGACTTACAAATTTAATAGGATTATCCAAAAATTCGGATCCAAAAAAAATTGAAAAAGATTTAATGAAAACAATTCCGCAAAAATATTGGAAAAACATTTCTTTTGAAATACAGACTCTCGGCAGAAGAATTTGCATAGCAAGAAGACCTAAATGTGATATATGTCCTGTTAATCATCTATGCAATTATTATAAACAAACAAAACATAAATAATTGTTAAATAATTATTTTTCAAGTATAATATAAAAATCATGAAATTAAAATTCAAATATATTCTTATATTAACAATATTATTTTCCGTTTGTATTTTCGGATTAGCAAAATTTATACAAAAAACAATAAAAGAATTGCCTTCAATTTCAAATTTGGAGAACTATACTCCTAATATTGTAACAAAAATCTTTGACAGAAACGGTAATTTAATTACCGAATTGTTTGTGGAAAGAAGAGTTTTAGTTCCTCTGCAGGAAATTCCTGCCGATTTACAAAATGCTTTTTTGGCAATAGAAGATAACGACTTTTTTTCTCATTGGGGAATATCTACTAAAGGTATTTTAAGAGCTGCCGTTATAAACACATTAAAAGGAACTGTAAGACAGGGCGGTTCAACTATAACTCAACAGCTATCTAAAACAATATTTTTAACATCCGAAAGAACGATATTGAGAAAAATTAAAGAACTTATATTAACCGTTCAATTAGAAAGAGAATATACAAAAGAAGAAATATTTCAAATGTATTTAAATCAAATATATTTCGGTGCCGGAGGGTATGGAACAGAATCCGCTTCAAAAATTTATTTCGGTAAATCCGTTCGTGATTTAAACTTAGCGGAAAGTGCTTTAATAGCAGGTCTTCCAAAAGCACCGAACTATTATTCCCCTTTTAAAAATCCTGATAAAGCAAAAGAAAGAAGGGCTGTTGTATTATCAAAAATGAGAGAATTAGGATATATAAGTAAAGAACAGGAAGAAGAAGCTAATAATGCTCCCATACCGGATAAAAAATTCGAAGAAAAACAAGATACCGGTCACTATTTTATAGAATATTTAAGAATATTACTTGAACCGAAATACGGTTCAAAAGTACTTCATAAGGGCGGACTTAAAATATATACTACACTTGATGTTAACATGCAGTTAGCTGCAGAAAAAGCATTAAAAGAGCATTTAGATGATTTTGATGTAAAACAGATTCCTGTTTTTGCAAAAGAAGATACCAACCTGAGAAAAGTTCAGGGTGCAATATTTGCAGTAGACCCTAAAAGCGGGGCAATAAGAGTAATGGTGGGAGGAAGAGATTTTGAGGAAACAAAATTTAATAGAGCAACTCAAGCCAAAAGACAGGCAGGCTCTTCATTTAAACCAATTCTTTACACCGCTGCAATAGATTCAAAACTAATGACTCCCGCAACTATATTGGAAGATGATCCTATGGTGTTTACTTTCGACGGAGACAAATGGAATCTTGTATCAAGGAATTTAACTTATGTTGAGGTTCTTGCCGAAAAAATGAAGACGGAAGATCTTATAGATCCTATGAAAATTTGGTATCCCGTAAATTATGGCGGAAGATACAGAGGAAATGTTACATTAAGAGAAGCTATAGCAAGATCTTTGAATACATGTGCCGTTGACACTATAAATAAAATTTCTCCGTTAAAAGTAATTGATTATGCAAGAAAAATGGGAATAAAAAGTCCGTTGGTAAATTCATTATCTCTTGCTTTAGGTTCAAGTGATGTTACTTTACAGGAAATGGTTTGTGCTTTTTCAACAATTGCTTCCGGTGGTATAAGAACAGAACCATATTTTATTACAAAAATTATAGATAAAAACGGAAAAATTTTGGAATACAATATTCCAAAAGAACAAGAAGTTTTATCTCAACAAACATCATATATAATGACAAATTTACTTAAAGGTGTTGTTGAAAGAGGAAGCGGGTTTGCGGCGAGATCATTGGGAAGACCTTGTGCCGGAAAAACAGGAACATCAAATAACAGTGTAGATGCTTGGTTTATAGGATTTACACCTGATCTTGTTGCAGGTGTTTGGGTAGGCTATGACGACAGATTTTCTTTAGGAACAAAGGCAACCGGCGGAACTGTTGCATGTCCGTTATGGACAGATTTTATGAAACAAGCTCTCAAAGGTTATCCCGTAACCGATTTCCCACAGCCAAAACAAGGTATAGAATGGGCATTAATAGATCCAAGAACCGGATTACTTGCACTAAGTAAAACACCAAATGCTTATTTGGAAGCATTTTTAGAAGGTACAGTTCCGACACAATATCTTACACAAAAAAATTTATTAAAAAACAATTCAACCGAAGAAGAACCTGAAGAGAATGAAGGATACTAAAAACTTGGGTTGAGAGTTTAGTGTTGATAGCTGAACGACAGATTATAAGGTGATAAGGTTATGAGTTTATAACGGAAATGTATAATTTATAATGTAGAATGTATAATTAATGGCAAAAAAGCAGAGGATTGGAAGATTAGAAGATTAGCAACGACTATTTAAAATAGTCGAAAATATATTTAAAATCTAAATTTTCAATTTTTATATTTGAATACTTTTTATACAAATTATTTTTGGAATTATTTAACATTTCGGAGTGAATTCCATATCTTAAAGCAAGACTTGCTTCTATATATGCAGACAATTTATCACAAACTTCAACAAGTTTACCGTCAATTGCGTTAACTTCCGTTTTATCTATATTGTCAACTATTTTAATTTCATTATTTTTTATGATTCTATTTACGAACTCATTTTGAATAAAACTTTTCATTTCAAAATGCCAACTTTCAGGAAGTAGCGGAAGAATTCTTTCCTCAACCTGATTATTTTCAAATTCCTTTATTATATTTTCCAATCCTTCAACCGAATATTTTACCGGGCTTACAATATCTTTTGTTAATATTTCGGGCAAATCGTGAAACAACGAAGAAAAGAAATTGTTATAACATCTCTTTTCACACAAACCTATTTCCAACGAATATAAATATGCAAATATAGCAACAACAAACATATGTCCTAAAACGGTAGTTTTCGGCTGTCTAAATGCTTGTGCCCATCTTTGCTGAAATCTTAACTGTCCGCATAAATCCAAAAAACCGTAATATTTTTTATTCATTACTAATTTTTTTATACCTGTAAAATTTTGATATTTACTTACACAACTTTCTACCATATCTTTTGTTTTATCTATACCATATAACATTTGATTCCATGGATAAATAATTGTAAATTCCCACTTTGTAGAAAAATCATGTGCGGCAGATAAAATCTGTTTTTCGTAACTTGCATAATTTTCGTCAAATAAAAATTTTTCAAATCTTTTACAAAAATTATTTT
>JAEEGL012103167.1_pt1 | contig 20387 bp, 22 predicted proteins | sample 9134231 | NCBI WGS metagenome assembly JAEEGL01 (sample SAMN16246548, study PRJNA631951) | gut metagenome | biome: gut microbiome; feature: rumen; material: fiber-attached | host: Bos | place: Iran: Karaj | collected 2018-10 | reverse complement strand
GAGAATGCCGTTTTCGCACAGGCGAACGAGAGCCGAGCGTACAGCATCGGAGGTGCCTGTATCGGCAAAATTGTCGGGGAAGAAGAGCGTTCCGTGTCCCGCTTCCTCGATGCGTTTCTTGATGGAGTTGTATGTACTCTGGTCTGCCATAACACAAGTTTTGCCACAAATATATGACAAATTTGTGGCAAAACAAATAAAACGAAGAAAAACTTTTTTCTTAAAAGTGAGAATGAAAGTGTGAACAAAAAATATAACCCGCTGAAATTCAGCGGGTTCCTGTGGTGCTGGGAAGAATCGAACTGCCGACACATGGATTTTCAGTCCATTGCTCTACCATCTGAGCTACAGCACCGGTTTGGGACTGCAAAGATAGGGATAATTTTGAAACGGACAAATATTTTTACCAAATTTCACCTTTGGATAAAAAATCACTATCTTGCAGAGATTTTAGAAGTATATTACTGCCATGTTAAGAATTGCCATACAATCCAAAGGGCGGCTGAACGAAGACAGCACCGCCTTGCTGCAGGAGCTCGGGATCAACATTGACGATGCCAAGCGCAAATTCCTGTCCCAGTCCGCCAACTTCCCCCTCGAAGTGCTTTACCTGCGGGATGACGACATTCCCCAGGTCGTCGCGGCGGGAACGGCCTCGCTCGGTATCGTCGGACTCAACGAAGTGGAAGAGAAGGGTTTGAAAGTCAGAATCGTAGAGAAGCTGGGCTTCGGCGGTTGCCGCATCTCTCTGGCCATCCCCAAGGCGGCGCCCTACGACGGACCGCAGTGGTTCGAGGGCAAGCGCATCGCCACCTCCTACCCCAATATCCTGAAACGCTTCCTCGATGAAAAGGGCGTCAAGGCCAGCATCGAATTCATCACCGGTTCGGTGGAAGTTGCTCCTGCGGCCGGCATCGCCGATGCCATCTTCGACATCGTTTCCTCCGGCGGGACCCTCGTTTCCAACGGACTGAAGGAAGTGGAGCGCGTCTTCGAATCCGAAGCCGTGCTCATCAGCAACGACAATCTCAGCGAAGAAGAAGAGAAATTGCTCGCGGAAATGATGTTCCGTTTCGAATCGGTCAAGGTCAGCCGCGGCAAGAAATACATTTTGATGAATATCCCGCGCGCATCGGTCGAGGAAGCCATCCGCATCCTTCCGGCGATGCGTTCCCCTACGGTCCTGCCGCTTGCGGCGGAGGGCTGGTGCTCGCTGCATTCGGTCGTGAACGCCTCCGACCTTTGGGAAAAGATCCGACAGCTGAAAGCCATCGGGGCCGAAGGTATTCTGGTGCTCGGTGTCGATAAAATCATTCCCTAAGCGCAATGGAAACCATTCTCAGGCCCGAACGCGCGCAATGGGCTGCCCTGTGCAGCCGTGCCTGCCAGAGCGAAAACGAAGCCCTGCGCAGCACTGTCAGCGCCATCCTCGAACGGGTACGCGAAAAGGGCGATGAGGCCCTGCGCGCCCTGGCCCTGGAAATCGACGGAAGGCTGCCGGAATGCTTCGAAGCGGGCGAAAAGCAATTCAAAGAAGCGGAGCAGACGCTCAGTCCTGCCTTGAAGCAGGCGATTGCCGATGCCGCAGACAATATCCGGAAATTCCACGCGGCGCAAATGCCGCGGACCCTCGAAATCGAGACGGCTCCGGGCGTCCGCTGCATCCAGAAGCCGGTGCCCATCGGCAAGGTGGGACTTTACATCCCCGGCGGCACCGCTCCCCTCTTCTCCACGGTCCTGATGCTCGCCATCCCGGCGAAACTGGCCGGATGCGAACAGATTATTCTCTGCACGCCCGCGGGAAAAGACGGCAAAATCGCCCCCGCAGTACTGTATACGGCAAAATTCTGCGGCATCGACCGGGTCTTCTGCGTCGGTGGCGCTCAGGCGGTAGCCGCGATGGCCTACGGCACGCAGAGCGTTCCGAAAGTGGACAAGATCTTCGGCCCGGGCAACCGCTACGTCACGACCGCCAAGCAAATGCTCGGCGCCTCCGTCGTCGCGATCGATATGCCGGCCGGGCCTTCCGAAGTGATGGTTATCGCGGACAAGGACGCCGACGCCGCCTTCGTAGCCGCCGACCTGCTCTCTCAGGCCGAACACGGCCGCGACTCCCAGGTCATGCTGGTGACGGACGATGAGGCCAAGGCCGCCGAAGTGCAGCTCGAAGTCGAAAAACAGGTCCGGCTGCTGGGCCGGGCTGAACTGGCCGAAGGCGCCCTCTCGCAGAGCCGTGCGGTCATCCTGGACACGGAAGACGAGATCGTCGCCTTTGCGGACAGCTATGCGCCGGAGCACCTGATTATCAACACGAAAGAACCCTGGCGGATTGCCGGTCGCGTCCGCGCGGCAGGCAGCGTCTTCGTGGGGCCCTACACCCCGGAAAGCGCGGGCGACTATGCCTCCGGCACCAACCATACCCTGCCCACGAGCGCCTGGGCGCGCTCCTACAGCGGCGTGAACCTGGAGAGTTTCATGCGGCGTATGACGCTGCAGGAAATCAGCCGTGAAGGCTTGAGGAATCTCTCTAAAACGATAGTCGAAATGGCGGAAGCGGAGGGCCTGCAAGCCCACGCCAACGCCGTAAAAGTCCGCAGTGATGAATGAGATTGATGCCCTCGTAAGGCCCAATATCCTGGCGCTCTCCCCTTACTCCACCGCAAGGGACGACTTCAAGGGGCAGGCGGAGGTGTTCATCGACGCCAACGAAAGTCCCTTCCCTAACGGCTGGAACCGCTATCCCGATCCGCGCCAGAAGGCACTGAAAGCCCGCATTGCGCAAATCAAAGGCGTCAGCGCCGACCGCATATTCGTCGGCAACGGCAGTGACGAAGCCATCGACGTACTGATGCGCGTCTTCTGCACGCCGGGGCGCGACGGCATCGTCTCCATCGCTCCGAGTTACGGCATGTACCGCGTAGCCGCCGATATCAACGACCTGCCGCTCAAAGAAGTGCAATTGGGCGAAGGCTTCTCCCTGGAGCCTGAAAAACTGCTCGCTGCCTGCGACGGACACACGAAACTGCTCTTCCTCTGCTCGCCCAACAACCCCAGCGGCAATGCTTTTCCCACAGGCGAACTGCTGCGCATTGCGGAAGCGTTCCGCGGCATTACGGTGGTGGACGAAGCCTACATCGATTTTTCCTCGCAGCCCTCGCTGCTGCCGCAATTGGACGCGCACCCGCGCCTGGTGGTGCTGCAAACGCTCTCGAAAGCGCGCGGGCTCGCCGCCCTTCGCGTGGGACTGGCCTTTGCATCGCCGCGCATCATCGAACTGATGTCGCGCGTCAAATACCCTTACAATATCAACGCAGCCGCGCAGAAACTGGCGATGGAAGCGCTTGAAGAGCCGATTGAGGCGCATGTCGCGACGATTCTTGCGCAGCGCGACCGCCTGATGCAGGAACTCCCCCGCTTCCCCTTCGTCAAGAAGATCTGGCCGAGCGATGCGAATTTCCTGCTGGTTGAAGTGGCGGATGCGGATGCGACCTACGAGCATCTGACCCGCGACGGCATCATCGTCCGGAACCGCAACCGCGTCACCGGCTGCCGGGGCTGCCTGCGCATTACCGTCGGTCTGCCCGAAGAAAACGACCGTCTTTTAGCTTCCCTTACGAAATTATGAAGAAAGCCATTTTCATCGACCGTGACGGAACGGTCATAGCCGAACCCGCCGACGAGCAGGTGGATTCCCTGGAGAAACTGGAGTTCGTCCCCGGTGCCATCAGCGGCCTGCGCGCCCTGACCGGACTGGGTTTCGAATTGGTGATGGTGACCAACCAGGACGGTCTGGGCACCCCTTCCTTCCCCGAAAAAGACTTTCTCCCGCCGCACGAAAAAATGCTCAAAACCCTTGCAGGAGAAGGCGTTGTCTTTGACGATATGCTCATCGACCGCAGTTTCCCGCACGAGAGCCTGCCCACGCGCAAACCCGGCACCGGGATGTTCGGGAAGTATCTGGACGGCAGTTATGACCTGGGCGCCTGTTTCGTGATCGGCGACCGGGAGACCGACCTGCAACTGGCCGGCGCACTGGGCGCCAAGGGCATCCTCATCGGAAAGGAAAGCGGCTGGAAAGAGGCGGTGGAGCAGATCCGCGGCAGCGCACGGCAGGTCAGCCTTTCGCGCAAGACCAAGGAAACCGATATCAGCCTGAACCTGGACCTGGACGGCCGCGGGACTTCGCAGATCGACAGCGGCATCAAGTTCCTCGACCATATGCTGGACCAATTGGTGCATCACGGCGGCATCTCGCTGACACTCACCTGCAAAGGCGACCTGGAAGTAGATGAACACCACAGCGTGGAAGACATCGCCCTCTGCCTGGGCGAAGCCCTGAAAAAAGCCCTGGGCGACAAGCGGGGCATCGAACGCTACGGCTTCTCCCTGCCGATGGACGAGAGCCGCGCAACGGTCCTGCTGGACTTCGGCGGCCGCAGCGAACTGGTATGGGACGTCGTCTTCACCCGCGAATACGTCGGCGACATGCCTACGGAAATGTTCAAGCACTTTTTCAAGTCGCTGAGCAACAGCGCCGCCTGCAATCTTTACATCGAGGCTAAAGGCGAGAACAACCATCACATCGCCGAAGCCATTTTCAAAGCGTTCGCACGCGCACTGCGACAGGCGGTCCGCCGCGACGTCTTCCGTTACGAACTCCCCAGCAGCAAAGGAAGCCTATGACCGTCATCGTTGATTACGACGCAGGAAACATCCGCTCGGTGGAAAATGCCCTTTCCCGACTGGGCTGCGAATATATCTTAAGCGCCGACAAGGCGACCATCGAAGCCGCCGACCGCATCATCCTTCCCGGCGTAGGCAATGCCGCCGAAGCGATGCACAGCCTCAGCGCCAAAGGGCTCGTTCCCGTCATCCGCGGGCTTCGCAAGCCCGTCCTGGGCATTTGCGTGGGCATGCAGCTGATGTGCAGGCACTGCGAGGAAGGCGACGTGGACGGCATCGGTATCTTCGACTGTAACGTGCAGCGCTTCAACGCAAGTCCGGAGGCGAAAGTGCCCCATATGGGCTGGAACGCCATCGGCAACCTCGACGGCAAGCTGTTCAAGGGGATGAGCGGCGGCACTTACGTCTATTTCGTGCATTCGTACTACGCGGGCCTTTGCAGCGATACCGCGGCCACCTGCCGCCACGGCGACACGCTCTTCAGCGCGGCCCTGCGCTATGAAAATTTCTACGGCACGCAGTTCCATCCCGAAAAAAGCGGCGATGCGGGCGCACTCGTGCTGAAAAACTTCCTCGGACGATGATTCAGATCCTGCCGGCCATCGACATTATCGAAGGGCGCTGTGTGCGCCTGACGCGCGGGGATTATGCGCAGAAGAAGGTCTATGACGCCTCTCCGGTCGATATGGCGGCGCGCTATGCCGACTGCGGCGTCACCCGCATCCACCTGGTGGACCTGGACGGAGCGCGCCTTTCCTCCCCCGCCAACCTCGCGGTGCTGGAGCAGATTGCCTCCCGCGCGGAAGTGGAAACCGAATGGGGTGGCGGCATCGCCGACGAGCAGGCGCTGAAAAGTGTTTTCGATGCCGGCGCGACGAAAGCCATCATCGGCAGCGTGGCCGCCCTGAAGCCCGATTGTTTCAGCGACTGGCTTTTGAAGTTTGGCAGCGGGCGTCTGATTCTCGGCGCCGATGTGCGGGACGGAAAGGTCGCCGTGAAGGGCTGGCAGGAAAGCGCGGGCTTGAGCGCATCGGCGCTGATCGGCCGCTTCGAAGGCTTGCAGGAGGTCATCTGCACGGAAATTTCCTGCGACGGCATGCTCGCCGGTCCGGCTTTCGCGCTGTACAAAGCCCTGCAGGCGGAATTCCCTTCGGTGGCCTTTACCGCCAGCGGAGGCATTTCCTCGATGGACGACATCCGCGCCCTGGACGCGATGGGGCTGCCCCGCGTCATCGTCGGCAAGGCCATTTACGAGAACCGCATTACGCTTGAAGAGATACGCCAATGGTTGCAAAACGCATAATTCCCTGTCTGGACGTCAAGGACGGCGCCGTGGTCAAGGGCATCAATTTCGAAGGCCTGAAAGAAGTCGGCGATGCCGTCGCGATGGGCGTGGAATACAGCCGTCAGGGGGCCGATGAACTGGTTTACCTCGACATCAGCGCCTCGAAGGAGGAACGCTCCACCTTCACCCGGCTGGTAGAACGGATTGCCCTGGGCATCGACATTCCCTTTACCGTCGGCGGCGGCATCGGCTCCCTGGACGATGCGGCACGCCTGCTGGACAGCGGGGCCGACAAGATTTCCGTGAACAGCGCCGCAGTCGCGCGGCCGGAACTCATCAGCGAGATCGCGGGACGCTACGGCAGCCAGTTCGTGGTCTGCGCCATTGACGCGAAATGCATCGAAGGAACCTGGCGCATCACGACGCACGGCGGCAGCCGGCTTACGGAGCGCGAACTCTTCTCCTGGGCCCGCGAGGTGCAGGAGCGCGGCGCCGGCGAGATTCTCTTCACCTCGATGGACCACGACGGCACCTGCGGCGGCTATGCCTGCCCGCAATATGCTGAACTTGCCGATTTGCTGAATATCCCGGTCATCGCCTCCGGCGGTGCGGGAAGCATCGACGATATCGCCGAAGTGCTCACTGCCGGCCGGGCAGACGCCGCCCTGGCCGCCAGCATCTTCCACTACGGCCAGATTCCCATTCCCGTCCTGAAAAAGGAACTCTCCGCACGCGGGATTACCGTGCGGCTATAGGCTCCGGAGGAAGGCCAGCACCTCGTCGCAGAGCGCGGACTTGGCGGCGATGTGTTCGGTGATGCTCTTCACGAAGGGGTCGTCCTCGAAAAGGGCGCCGCGCACCTGCAGGAAATCCTCCTGGCGCTGGGCCTTGTCCCCGTCCGCACCGAAGGAAGTCATCGCACTGAGGGAGAATTCCTTACGGGCATCTTCGTACACCATCTTGTCCAGGGTGATCACCGATTCCTTCCAGCGCTCCACCAGGGAGGCCAGTCCGGCCGCATCGATGGTGCCCAGGTCCACCCCGTAGTAATTCTCGATGACCCGGTATGCCCAGGTCCATTCATAGTCGTAATAGTCCGCGTGCAGCTTCTGGAAGACGGCTTCCAGCTCCGAGACGGAGCGAATCCGCCCGAACTCGATGTCGTCCAGCGCGCGGGACACGCAGGACTTGGGGGCAATCATGCCCGCCAAGTCCACCCACGCGCCCTCACCGTCCTTTTTCGTGGGAGCAAGGACGGCGCGAAGTTCTTTGATCGAAGCGGAAGACGCGCTCCTGATGCGGCTGATCAGGGAATTCCCGAGGAATTTGTCGATGGCCAGTCCATAGAGGCGAAGACCCTTGGTCAGCGAGGAATTCTTGATCTTGCCGCTCTGGAAGGAATAGACATCGGAATCCGCCCCGGAGACGGACTGGAGGTTTTCCAGAATCGCCACTCCGTTGAGCATCTTGCGCACCGTATAGGGACTCAGCAGGTTGAAATTGATGCAGTCCAGACGGTCCGGATCCTTGCGCTTGTCCCGTCCGGGCCATTTGCGCACGTCGCGGATGGTACCCACGCTCTTGAGGTTGGCGCCCGGCATGATGAAACTGACCCCCTGGCGCTCAATCAGGTAGGAGAACGGGAGGTCGGAGGTATCCTGATGCTGGACGTGACGTCCCATCACCAGCGAGAAGGCGCCCACCCTGGAAGGCCAGAGGATATAGGAATCGGAAGCCGTCTTGGCTCCCCTTTCCATAATGCCCTGATGGATGGGTCCGAGTTTATACATATGGTTGCTCTGGTTGGAACCGGAGCCGGCATTCATAAAGGAGAACATACCTGCGATCAGCAGGGTGGACTTGTGGTGCGTCACCGTGAACGGACCGGCGAAGATGGCGCAGGCCTCCCCGTTCTCGCCCTGGCAGTTGCCGAAGAAGAGCGAATCGCTGGCGGAATAACCGTGCCCGAGCACGCAGGCCTGACCGATGAAGCAGCGGGAGAACATCACCCCGTCATCGACGCGGGAGCCGCTGGAAATGATAAAGTCATCGCCGATGACGCCGACGCCGATATGCACCGGGGCCGCCGCATTGCTGTTGATGCTGCCGTTCTTGAGCCGCGATGCGCCTTCAATCTTGCAGCAGTCGCCCACGCGGACATTCTTCAAATAGCCCGTATCGGCGATGGTGACGCCCTTGCCGATGCTGCCCATATCGGATTTCACGCTCTCCACATAACTGCGGATCAGCGATTCGAGGGCCGCCACGACGCCGGGACGATGCCGGTAAAGCGCCAGCACGTAGGCCTGCTGCGCGGAAAGACGGTCATAGATCAGCACTTCCCTGCCACCCGTCTCGTTCATCACGGCCACTTCGACGCCGTTGCCGAAAGTCGTCTGCCCGTCGCAAAGGATGATATCGACATTCTCGATGAAGCAGTCCTCGCCGATGCGGTAGTTGGAAATGTAGTTCTTGACATTCTCTATACAGCAGTTGTCGCCGATTTCCACATTGTGGAGCTGGGTATGATAGAGTCCCGCGTGCTTGTGCATCCCGCCGGGCAGTTGGAAAGACTTTTCGAAGACGCCCAGACGGACGCTGCCCGAGAAACGGGTGGAGAAGATATGACCCGGATCGAATCCGGGAGCGACAAGGATCTCATTCCAGTCTTCCGCGTGGCAGGCCTGGGAACGCAGCTGCTCGATCTCGGCAGCATTCAAGTGACGGTATTCTTTCATTTTCTGGGAATTTTAATTTTTTGCCCCACCTTGATCATCGACCCGATCTTATTGTATTCCATCAGGCGGCGGGCCGTCATTCCGGGATATTTGGACGCAATCCGGGTAAGGGTATCCCCGGACTTGACGACATAGATACTGTACGACGAGGAAGTCGTCGCCCCGCGACGGTAAGACGTATGCGTGACGACCGGCGTATCTTCCCCCTTGAGAATCTGCTCCGAGAGCAACTCGGCGGCGCGGTGCGCATAGAGGGAATCCGGATGTGCGGCGATGAAGGCGGCGCTGCGGCTATACGGCAGGTTCAGCACGCAGGGGCCCTCGCTGCCCGGGATGATATCGCGGATATACTGGGGATTGAGCAGACGCAACTCGTCTTCCGGGATGCCCGCAACTTCTTCTATCTGTTTGAAGTGCAGATTCTTGCGGATATGGAAAGTATCGACCTGCGCCGGCATTCCCACATCCGCGGGCGCGAGGCCGTAGTCCTTCGCATAGGTCATGGCGTAATAGGCCCCGACAAAGGCGGGGACATAACCCCTCGTCTCCGCGGGCAGATAGGGATAGACCGACCAGAAATCACGGGAACCCGCCCGGCGGATGGCCTTCTGCACATTGCCCATGCCGCAGTTGTAGGAACTGATGGCCAGCGGCCAGTCTCCGAGCACGCGGTAGGCATCCCGCAGGTAACGGGCCGCCGCGTCGGTCGACTTGGAAACATCCAGCCGTTCATCCACAAAGGAAGTGATGTTCAGGCCATAGACCTTCGCGGTCTTGTACATGAACTGCCACATACCCTTCGCCCCCGCGCGCGAAACGGCGAGCGGGTTCATCATCGACTCGATGATGGACATATACTTGAGTTCCAGCGGCAGGTCGTATCGGCTGAACGCCTCTTCCAGCATCGGCATCAGATAGGGACTCAGCCCCAGCACCCGCGCCATCGACTTGGGCCGCTTTTCCGCATAGACGATCATATAGTTCTTGACCGTCTCGTTGAAAGGCAGCGCGAAAACCGGGTTCATCGCCTTGAGGCGGGCCATAAGCACCTCGTCGGAGACGCGGGAGGCAAAATGCGCGGAATCGATATTCTCCGGCACTTCGTAATCGGTGACGCGAAGACTTGCGCACCAAAGGTCATAGAGACTGTCCTTTTCCGCCTGCGAATAGCCTTCGGCCGATGCAGGGGCGGGCGCTTCCCGCGGCAGCAGCGCATTGAGACTGTCCAGCACGGCCTGCAGCGAATCGATGCGCGCACGCAGCGCGTCCGTTCCGTTCTGCGCGAACGCCGATGTAAACGAAAGCAGCAGGAACGCAAGGACAGGCAGTATGCGGCGCGGTTTTCCCATATCAGAAGCGCAGTCCCATCCGGAGTCCCACTGCGGGCGATGTCTGCGGCGCGAAGGCATAACTCATGTCGTTGCCGACCACCGCGGGTGTCACCTGCAGGCTCAGGTCGTCGTTCACCTCGAAATCGTGCATATAGGCAAAGACGTTCGCATCGATGACCTGCAGCAGATACACCGCAAAGAACGCCAGGATAGAGTAATCGCGGTAGCGGCGGAACACGTCGCGATAATACTGCGCCGTCGCAGCGGGAATCGGCCCGGTATAGGGCACTTCCTTATCCGTCGCCTCCTTGTAGATGCGGCGGTAGCGCTGGTACTGCGTTTCGTTCTGGGCCCAGAAATGTCCGGCCGCCGCCATTCCGCCCAGGTAGATGGGCACTTTCCAGTATTCCCGGTTATAAATCTGCCCGGCACCCGGACAGAGGATGGAATAGAGGGTCGCCTTGCCGGGCTGCGGGAAATCGTTGGGCTTGTAGGAGATCACGCCGTCCAGCAGTGTCGCCCAATAGGCGACGCCCGCCCCGACCCAGCACCATTTGCTGATATCCTGACGGCCGGTCAGGTGGTAATAGGTCCCGGCGCCCAGCGCGCCCAGCGTGGTCCCGTAGACGATCGGGAGTTTCCAATAATGCTTGTTGTAGATCTGGTAACTGCCCACGAACACGAGGGATCCGGCGAAAAGGGTACCCACCCGCGTCGTATTCTTGTGCCCGAGGGCCCCGAAATATTCTTTGAAAGAAAAGAGCCGGTCCGAGGTATCCTTCGGACTGGCCTTGTCGTCGTTATAACTCTGGGAAAAGGCTTCCGCACGGAACTGCGCCCGCAACGGCGCCGACTGGAAAAGCAGCAGCGCAAGCAGCAGGAGCAGATATTTAGCGCAGGAACGCATTATTCGCCGAGGCTCTCCAATGCCTTGAGGAAGGCGTCGATTTCTTCATCGGAGCGGAAACGCACGGTCATCGAGCCTTTGCCGGCCGCACTGCGGTGGACGGTCACGGCGCCGCTGAAATAGCGACTGATGCGGCTGAGTACCTGATGGTAGGATTCCGGCAACGAAGGGTCGGAAAGGTGCACGGCAGGACGCAGCAGTTCATCCACCATCTGCTCGAGTTGCCGCACGGACAGTCCCTGGAAGGCGACGGCGTCGCTCAGGCGCTCCTGCAGCGCAGGGTCGGAAAGTCCGAGCAGCACCTTGGCGTGTCCCATCGTCAGCAGCCCGTCCTTGAGGTCCCGCTGGAGTTTGGCAGGCAGTTTCAGCAAGCGCAGGTAATTGGCCACCGAGGCGCGCTTCATGCCCGCGCGCGACGCCAGTTGCTCCTGCGTCAGGGCACATTCTTCGGTCAGGCGGCGCAGGGCCAGGGCGATCTCCACAGGGTCGAGGTCTTCCCGCTGGATATTCTCGACAAGCGCCATTTCGAGGACGGCGGTATCGTCGGCATCGCGCACATAGGCGGGAATGCGCTCCAGTCCGGCAAGGCTGCTGGCACGCAGGCGCCTTTCGCCGCTGATCAGCTGGTATCGCTCTCCGTTGCGGCGGACGGTCACCGGCTGGATCAGCCCCATCGCACGGATGGAGGCGGCCAGGTCGCGCAGCGTCGCCTCGTCGAACTCGTCGCGGGGCTGGAAAGGATTGGCGTCGATGGCGGCGATCTCAATCTCGGTCACGGCGGCGGCAACGGGAGTTTCTTCCGCTTCCTGCGGAGCCTCCTCCTGTTCCTGCGGGGCCGGTGCCGGGGTCTTCACCCGCAGTTCTTCCGGTGCGGGCATCTCTCCAAAAAGGGCGCTCAGGCCCTTTCCTATAGGTTTTCTTTCGTTCTTCATGCTTTGGCTTCGCGGTCCGTCAACTCCCGCGCGAGGTTCATGTAATTGACACTGCTGGTACAGCTCGGATCATAGAGGATGACCGGCTCCCCGTGCGAGGGCGCTTCGCTGAGGCGGATGCTGCGGGAGATGACGGTATGGAAGACCATATCGCCAAAGTGCTCGCGGAGTTCTTCCACCACCTGCGAATGCATGCGCGTACGACCGTCGTACATCGTGATGACAAAACCCTCGACGGAAAGTTCCGGATTGGGGCCGCTGGCCGGATTCACTCCCTGCACGAGCCGGATGGTCTGCAGGAGTTTATTGAGGCCTTCAAGGGCATAGAACTCCGGCTGTACGGGCACGATGACCGAGTTGGCCGCAGTAAGCGCATTGACGGTCAGCAGGCCCAGCGACGGGGCGCAGTCGATGATGATATAGTCGTATTTGTCTACAACGGGGGCGAGGGCGCGCTTCAGGATGCTTTCGCGGTTCTGGACGTCGAGCATCTCGAGTTCCACGCCCACGAGGTTGATGTCCGAGGGCAGCACGTCCAGTTGGGCGACGGCACTGTGGGCGATGGCGTCGGTGGCCTTGCAGGCGCCGGTCATCACTTCGTAGAGCCCGCCCTTGAGCGCATCGCCGTTCTCGAAGTCGATGCCGGAGGAGGCATTGGACTGGGGGTCCGCATCCACGAGCAGGACCTTGCGGTCCAGGACGGCGAGCGCGGCGCTCAGGTTAATGGCGGTCGTCGTCTTTCCCACACCGCCTTTTTGATTGGTAATTGCTATGATTTTGGCCATAAACTACAGTTCAAGATTTGCAAAGATAACAATCTTTTTGTTTTTCAGAAAAGAAATACCTACCTTTGCGCTCCCGCTCGAAAGCGGGCCGAAAAACCTTAACAACAACTAACAAAAATGATTAAACAGTACGAAACCGTTTTCATTGCAACTCCCGTTTTGTCTGACACCCAGATGAAGGAAGCGGTTGCCAAGTACACCAAGCTCATCACCGAAGCCGGTGGCGAGATCGTGTACGAAGAGGATTGGGGGCTCAAGCAGCTCGCGTACCCGATCCAGCACAAGACCTCAGGATTCTATTACCTGATTGAGTTCAAGGCTTCTCCCGAGTTCGTCGCGAACCTCGAGATCCAGTACAAGCGCGACGAGCGGATCCTCCGCTTCCTTACTGTCGCCCTTGACAAGGATGCCGTCGCCTACGCGCAGAAGAGAAGGGAAAACAAGAACAAGAAAACCGAAAACCCTCAGGAGGACTAATCATGGCTACAGTAGAAAACAACGAGATCCGTTATCTCAACCCTCCCACCGTCGAAGTACGCAAGAAGAAGTACTGCCGCTTCAAGAAAGCGGGTATCAAGTACATCGATTATAAGGATGCCGAATTCCTGAAGAAGTTCCTCAACGAGCAGGGCAAGATCCTTCCCCGCCGTATCACCGGTACTTCCCTGAAATTCCAGCGCAAGGTTGCCCAGGCCGTCAAGCGTGCCCGCTCCCTCGCCCTTCTTCCCTATGTTACTGACCTTCTTAAATAATTACGGGTTATGAAAATCATTCTTAAGAAAGACGTCCCCAATCTCGGCGATGCGTCCGAGGTGGTAGAAGTAAAGACCGGTTACGCCCGCAATTATCTGATTCCCCAGGGCTTCGCCATTTCCGCGACCCCTTCCAACCTGAAGCAGCTGGAGGAGACCATCCGTCAGCGCGCCCACAAGGAAGCCAAGAACATCGCCGAGGCCCAGGCTTACGCCGCCAAGATTTCCGCTGCTCCCGTCAAGGTCGCCGTCAAGGTGAACGAGCAGGAGAAGATCTACGGTGCCGTGACCGCCGCCCAGGTGGCCGATGCGTTCGCCGCTGCCGGAATCGAAGTGGACAAGAAGAACATCACCCTTCCTGAAATCAAGGAACTCGGCGAGTACGAGGGCAAGGTGAAGTGCTATCGCGGCGTTTTTGCCGACATTAAGATCGAGGTAGTTTCTGAGTAATCGGAAAGAAATACTGCTCGACCGTCTGAGGTCGGGAGAAATCGTGAGCGGAAGCGAACAGCTTTCGCTCACCTTTCGTTTGGCCATACCCGCCATCCTCGCCCAGCTGTCGATGTGCCTGATGAGCTGCATCGATGCAGCGATGGTCGGGCGGCTGGGCAGCGGACCGGCTGCCGCCGTGGGCCTGGTGAGTTCGACCACCTGGATCTTCGGAAGTTTCTGCTACGGGAACGCTTCGGGTTTCAGCGTACAGGTCGCCCACCGCTGCGGAGCCAATGACTTTGAGGGCGCCCGGCAGATTTTCAGGAACGGCCTGTTGTGGACGCTCTTGGCGTCGCTGGTGTTGGGTGCCGCCGGCGCCGCCATCAGCGGCGGCCTCCCCCGATGGCTCGGGGGCGGCGCAGACATCTGCGCCGATGCCGGCGGCTACTTCCTCATCTTCGCCCTGGCACTTCCCCTTTTCCAACTGGCCGTCATGGCAGAAGCCGCCCTCATCGCCAGCGGCAATATCCGGGTACCCAGCCTGGTCAGCATCGGGATGTGCGTGCTGGACGTGGGCTTCAATGCGCTCTTCATCTTCGGGATGGGAATGGGCGCCCGCGGGGCGGCCCTCGGAACGGCCGTCGCCACCGGCTTCGCCGCCGTTTTCCTGCTCATCTATGCTTCCCGCCACAGCCGGGAACTCAAACAGACCGGGCAGCGCGAGTTCAAACTGCAGTGGCCCATTGTCAGCCGCGCCCTGCGGATTTCCGCTCCGCTCTGGCTCCAGAACCTGATCGTGCGCGGCGCCTATATCGCCGCCACCGTGCTGATTGCCCCGCTGGGGACCATAGCGATCGCCGCCAACTCCTTCGCCGTCATCGCCGAAGGCTTCTGCTACCTGCCCGGATTCGGCATGCAGGATGCCGCGACGACGCTTGTCGGGCAGAGCCTCGGCGCGAAGCGCAGGGATATGGCCCTCCGCTTTACCCGGATTACCATCGGCAGCGGCGCCCTCATCATGGGGCTGCTCGCGGCTTTGATGTGGATTTTCGCCCCGCAGATCATGAGTTGGATGAGCGGGGATCCCGAGGTGATTGCGCTCGGAGCCCGTTGCCTCCGCATCGAAGCCTGGGCTGAATTCTTTTTCGGCATCAGCATCGTCGGCTACGGCTGCTGCATCGGCACCGGGGCAACACTGGTTCCGTCGCTCATCAACATCCTGAGCATGTGGGTCGTTCGCATCGGACTTGCTTTGGTCCTGATTCCGCGATACGGCCTCGAAGGCTACTGGATGGCAATGGCGACGGAACTCGTTCTGAAGGGAGTCGTCTTCGGACTCTACTGCTTCACGGGTATGTTCTTAAGAAGCTCGCGCAGGAAGTCCCAGGCTTTCTGAATCGAGGGGATGTAGGTCCGCTCGTCGGGTGAGTGCGGGTAACGGACGGTCGGTCCGATGGACACCATCTCCCAATGGGGATACTTGGCTCCCAGGAGGGCGCATTCCAGGCCGCCGTGCGTGGCCGCCGTATCCATAGGCTTACCGTACATCTTGCTGTGCAGTTCGTTCATCAGCCGGATGATGGGGAGCTCCGGACGGGGCACCCAGCCGGGATAACCGCCATAGGTGCGCACCTTGGCGCCGGCCATCTCGAAGATGCAGCGGACGCGCTGGGCGAGCTGCTCCTTGGAGGAATCGATGGCGCTGCGCATCAGGGACTTGACCTTGATGTGACCGGGCTTGGTCTCGACGATGGCCATATTGATGGAGGTCTCGGTGAGGCCCGGCATGCTCTGGCTCATACGGATCACGTTGGACGGGCAGGCGATGAGCCCCTTGATGACATTGAGGGCCACCTTGTCCTCCACATAATGCGTGGCGGCGCGCCAGGGCTCCACGACGGTCTTGAGGGAAGGATCGCTCTCCTTGTACACGTCCACGGCGTTATTGAAACTGATGGTCAGCGCGTGCTTGAAGGCAAAGACCTTCTTCTCGGGAACCAGCACGACCGCCTCCGCCTCGAAGGGAATGGCATTGCGCAGGCTGCCGCCGTTGAAACGGACCAGTTTGACGCCGTACTTCTCCATGACGGGAAGCAGCGCATAGGCCAGGATCTTGTTGGCATTTCCGCGATACAGGCTGATATCCATGCCGGAGTGTCCGCCCTGAAGACCGGAGACGCTGAGTTTGAAGGTCTTATAGCCCTCACCGACGCGCACGGTGGAATAACTGAAATCCGCCTCGATGTCCAGACCGCCGGCGCAGCCGATGCAGAGTTCATCCTCGTCCTCGGAATCCAGGTTGAGCAGGATATCTCCCTTGAGCAGGCCGGGCTTCAGCGCCTCGGCGCCGGTCATACCGGTTTCCTCGTCATAGGTGATGAGAATTTCCAGCGGGCCGTGGGGCACGTCGGAAGACTCGGCGACACTCATCGCCAGCGCCACGCCCAAACCGTCGTCAGCGCCGAGGGTGGTACCGTCCGCAGTCACCCAGTCGCCCTCGATGAGGGTCTTGATGGGATCGTTGAGGAAGTCGTGACCGGAAGTCGCAAGCTTCTGCGGCACCATATCCATATGGGCCTGGAGGATTACGCCCTTGCGGTTCTCGTAGCCCTTGGTGGCGGGAACGCGCATAATCACGTTGCCGGTCTCATCAGCGAAGGTATCGATGCCCTTCTCCTTACCCCATTTGAGCAGGAAGGCACGGACCTTTTCCTCGTGCTTGGAAGGACGCGGCTGTTGGGTCAGCAAATTAAAATTGTTCCAGACAATGCCTGGTTTAAGGTCTTTGATAGTCATAATGTCTGTGGTTTGAGATGAAAATTCATTTTGGCTTTCAGGATATCACCGCCGGTGACGGTGACACGGACGTTCTCGCCCTCGAAGCGGAGATCGTAGCGCAACTCCGTATCCTGTGAAGGAAAGACGGGAGAGAGGAACTTGATTTCCTTGACGGCGTCGGGACTGGCCCCGGGGCCGAGCAGATCCAGCGCGATCTGGAAAAGGCACGCGCCCGGCGTTACCGGGAATCCCGGGAAATGGGCCTTATAGACTTCTGAGGAGGGATTTAAACGGACAACGGCGGATAAACCGCCGTCCGGAGAGCCACTCATCAGGCTCGAACTGACGACCTGCGCGTTACGAATGCGCTGCTCTACCGACTGAGCTAAAGTGGCTTGGGGTTGCAAATATAGGAATTTTGCAGAAATTTACAAAAGAATCCTAATATTTGTCCTCGATGGCATCCTCGCGATCCTCGATATAGTCGCGGAACTTGTCGGAAAGCCATTCGGGAACGGAGGGGTCCTTCTCCACCTGCTTGCAGGTAGCATAGAGGCCGTCCTCAATCTGCTTGGCACGCTTCTTCTCGCCGTCGCGCAGGGCCCTGTCGTAGGCTGCCAGACGGCCATAGACATTGTGCTTGACGAGCAGGTCGTTGAGGGGGCTGCTGCTCTTCGTCGCCTCCGCCTTGACGGGAACGGGAAGGTTCACGTTCATCGCCAGCGTAGCGGTACGCTTGAAAAGGTCGTTCGCTTCCTTGGCGCTGAAATCTTTCTTGACGCCCTCGGGAGCGACGAACACGATGGTGCGCTCCACATTGGAACCCTCGTTGTACATCGGGATGATGTTATCCAGATCCTCGGCGACCAGGTAGAAACCGTCGCGTACCTTGGTGGCGTTGGCATCGATGAAGTTCAGGTCGATGTTCATCTCGGTGATTTTCTGCTTGTCGTCCAGCTTCCGAAAAGGAACTGTGGCCTTGATGGCGTATTTGCCGTTTTCGTCCGGATTGGGGACGGCCATCAGTTTGACATCGGCCCCGAGCGCAAAGAGCTGGAAGCCGTTACCGGTCATTTCGACATTGTGCTTGAGGATAATTTTGTCTTGGGGAGCGCCGCCGAAGAAAGCGCAACTGGCAAGAAGCATCGCCGAAGCGAGAAGGATAACTAGTTTTTTCATAACAGGGCAAATTTGGGAATTTTTTTGGAATTTTCCAACAAAAAAGCCCGGAGGCACCGGGCTTTGAGTGGTAGTGGGTAGGAGAATCGAACTCCTATTGCGAGATTGAGAATCTCGAGTACTAACCGTTATACGAACCCACCGTGATTTTGGGATTGCAAATATAGGGCAAAAATTATAACTTTGCAAATACCAAATGAAAAATGCCATGAAAATCTCTTCCGCCATCCTGAAGGCCGGTACTGTTGCACTGGTCGTACTCCTGTTCTCCACTACTTGCTGTACGGTCGTAGATAACTCCGAAGTCGGCATCAAGTTCAAGAAATTCTCCCTGACCGAACAGGGCAAGCTGGTCGCCACGCCGGTGACGGGCTTCACCTTCTATAATCCCATCACCACCGCCGTCTACACCTACCCTGTGTATATCCAGCGCGTGGACTACTCCCCTTTCAGCGTCACAACCCGCGATGCGGCCACCTTCTCGATGGACCCGCTGCTCGCCTATCAATTGGACCGCGCCAAGGCGACGGAAGTCTTCGCCAAATACCGCCGTCCCCTGCGCGACATCGAGAGCGGCTATATGCGCACCTGCATCTATGACGCCTACCGTATCACGGCCAACAACTACACTTCCGACGAACTGATGGCCTCCCGCGCCCGCTTTGAGGCGGAAGTGCGCGAGATGCTGGACCGTTCGCTGGGCAGCGAGGGCTTCATCATCAGCGAGTTCACCTCGCAGATCACCCCTCCCCAGTCGCTGAGCGCAGCCATCGAGGCGAAGAACCAGGCCATCCAGGAAGCGCTGAAGGCCGAAAACCTCATCAAACAGGCCGAGGCCAACGCCAAGATCGCCATCGCCCAGGCGGAAGGTGAAGCCAAGGCACTGAAAATCAAGGCCGACGGCGAGGCCTACTACAACCGCACCGTCGCCGCCTCCCTGAACGAACTGCTCGTCCGCCAGGACGCCGTGGAAAAGTGGGACGGCAAACTCCCCACCTACAACGGCGCCGGCGCCATCCCGTTCTTGAATATCAAATAGCGGGGGGGGCAGATTTAGGGCCGCACCGTCACCACCGCTGTCCGGCGGTCGCGCAGGCCGATACTTTTGCCGAAAATCCTGGATTTTCGGCTTTTTTTTACTGCCCTATGGGCACCATTTTCCTCAAAATTCGGCCTTTTTCAGGAAAAATACCGGCCAACACCTGGCTTTCTCGGCAAATCCGGGCTGGAGCAATGGCCCTTAGTCCGCCTCCGCCTGAACGCTAGACATCTACATTATCTGATAATGATATCTTTTTCTTTTAGTTCCGGCATAAGAGCGAGTAGTTCTTCATTTTCGATGCTTCCGCCATTTTTCGGAGAAGCGACTATACGATACCTGTTGGTTTCTTCAATTCGATCCAAAGAAATAAATCCTCTCGCGGCAAAAAACTCAAAAGAACTTAAATCAGCATCTGATCCGTAATAGTCATAGTTGGTTTCCGCAAAAGCAACTTCATACATACTCTCCATTTCTTCAAGTTTCATCTGGATGTCCCTGTTTTTGGTGCTATCCACCGAATCGGGTAACATCCCGCCATTGGAAGCAGCATGATACGCTTTCCCCTCATAACGAAAGAACCAGTCAATGTCATGAGTTTCTTGATAATCTCGTCTATATCTCATAATACTTCTTGAAATGTATCCTTACAATTTATACAATACTTTTTTCTTTGTCCTGTTCTTGGCCTGTAGGCGGCACTGAATTGCAATTCATTCATCTTACAACCAGGAAAATTCTTAACAACCATATCTGCCGCGTGAGGCTCAGCACATGCACCGATTACATTCTCGCATCCCGGTCTTTTTGCTCCAATTTTGCCTAACTTCTCAAGTCTACGGCGAATCTCTTCAGCATACTTATGATAAAGGGGAGATGCTGATGCTCCTGAAAAAGTTTTTCCACTTCTAGAATAGCCACAAGCAACCACAATGGAAGCGTAATCGTGTATGTCATGTTTTTTCGTTGGATGAGACTTCCTCTCGTCGTGCACTCTTTTCCTTTCTTTTTGAATGGCATTAGACACACACCTTTTCAATGCTTCATTCGTACACATTTTCTTACAGTTTACTTTTATTGGATTGATTTTTCATAATCTTATGCATCATTCAAAGAATACGGGCCGGACAGACTGCCCGCAGTAGCGGCTGTTGATGCCCAAATCCACACCGCCCGAATGGAAGTACAAGCCGATCGCGTATTCCGGGTAGTCCGGATGGAGGAAAGAGGACAAATAGTTGCCGTTGGAGCCTGCATTGCTGAGACCCGTACCTTCCCGGTAGCCGGCGGCAGGAAGAAATATCCACTTGTTCGTGTAACCGGTCTTTTTACTGGTGAACTTTCTACCGTATACTCCGTTCAATGTTGTCCAAGTTGTTGTGCAATTATCCAACAACTCCTGGCATTCGCTCAATGTCGGCATACGCCAACTACCGCCGAGGGCAACGGCAACTGCATCGTCTTCAGGATCAAGGACGGTCTTGTTGTCAACCGCACCATTATACCTCGAGAAAGGCCCTGATGATCTGGTGCCAAACTTGTAATT
>JAEEGL010844152.1_pt1 | contig 20387 bp, 9 predicted proteins | sample 9134231 | NCBI WGS metagenome assembly JAEEGL01 (sample SAMN16246548, study PRJNA631951) | gut metagenome | biome: gut microbiome; feature: rumen; material: fiber-attached | host: Bos | place: Iran: Karaj | collected 2018-10 | reverse complement strand
GCGATCTTGTTGAGGGCGTCGCCGACCTTGGCTTCGTCGTTCTTGTCGAGGGCCTTGACGGCGCAGCGGTACTTGGCATCCGGGAAGACCATGTGGCTGATGGCTTCGCAGCCGGCCTGGGCCAGGGTGACGTCGGTCTTGCCGTTCTTCAGTTTCATGACGCAGCCGATGTCGCCGGCGCTGATGCTGGTGACCTTCTCCTTCTTGGTGCCGGCGACGGCGTAGATGGCGGAAAGGCGCTCACCGTTGCCGGTCTCCGGGTTGACAAGGTCGGCGCCTTCGTTGAGGACACCGCTCATCACCTTGAAGTAGGAGACGTCGCCGAGGTGCTGCTCGACGCTGGTCTTGAAGATGAACAGGCTGGTCGGGCCGTCGCTCAGGCAAGGGACGTCGCCGCCGTCGACGGTCTTGGCGACGCGGCCTTCCGGAGACGGGGACACGTTGATAATGAATTCCATCAGGCGCTTGACGCCCACGTCGTTCTTGGCGGAGAGGCAGAAGACCGGCATGATCTCACCCTTCTTCAGGCCGGCGGCCAGACCCTGGCGGATCTCGTCGGTGTCGAGTTCGAGGGTGTCGAAGAATTTCATCATGAGGTCATCGTCGCCTTCGGCGGCCTTCTCCATGAGGGCCTGGCGGAGTTCCTCGGCCTCGTCGGCATACTCGGCAGGGATCTCAAGTTCCTCGCGCGTGCCGTTGGCGTCCTTGAAGCGATAGTACTTCTGGGTCAGGACATCGACAAAACCGTTGAACTCGGTGCCCGGGTTGACCGGGAACTGGATGTAGACGAGTTTCTTGCCGAAGGACTCCTCGAGGGAATGACGGACGGTCTCCCAGTTGGCCTTTTCGTGGTCAAGCTGGTTGACGGCGACGATCATCGGGACGTTGTACTGGTTGGCATAGCGGGAGAAAATGGTCGTGCCGACCTCGACGCCCTGGGTGGCGTTGATGACGAGGACGCTGCTCTCGACCACCTTGAAGGCAGAAAGGGCGCCGCCGCTGAAGTCGTCGGAACCCGGGGCGTCGATGAAGTTGATCTTCTTGCCCATGAATTCCGCATAGAGCGGGGTGGCGTTGATGGATTTCTGGTTGGTCTGCTCGAACTCGGTGTTGTCGGACATGGTGTTCTTTCCTTCAACGGTACCTCTTCGGTCGATGACCTTGCCTTCGTAAAGCATGGCTTCTGCAAGGGTGGTCTTACCGGAGCGGGTGCCGCCGATCAGGACCACGTTGCGGATGTCTTTGGTGGAATAAGATTTCATTGTGTTGTGTTATATTATATGTTTTTTCCTTCGGTTTGGGAGGGTTTTCCGCGCACGCGCGGCATAGTCCGCAAATCTACTCAAAAAATCACGCAATCACAACTATTTCTTCGGTAGGGCCTTGTATTTTACCGCAAGAGCGGTGAAATCCGATGTCCGGAGGGCCCGGACAAGCGCTTCTCCGGAGAGCCCCACTTCGTTTTGGAGAAGCCGGTCCATCTCCTCCGGATCTCCTCCCGCCAGCCGGCAGATATCCCCGAACCGGAGGTCCGGGTCGAAATGTACGTGGTCTTCCAGCAGCAGGTCCGCGAACCGCGCATATGCCTGCGACAATGTCTCGTTTTTCATGTCTTTTCTTTTTTGCAAAACTGCCTTTTCCGGCTGGCGAATGCAAGGAAAAGTTGCTCGGGAACGGGAATTATTCGGAAGAATTTTACGATTCTTAGTCAAATTCCGCTTTTTTATTGCTCGAATGACGTGTTTTTCTATGCAATGCTCAGAAAAAATGGCTTTTCGTCGGTTTTGACGCTCTTTATTTTTGTGGCTGACCAAATAAACAACACTATGATCAGCGACAAAAAAATCAAAAAACACATCAACCGGAAGCGTCTCTCCATGGGACTCACACAGTCTGAAATGGCCGCCCGGCTCAAAATCGACCGGAACACCTACCGCAACATCGAGAAAGGAAAGACGCGGATGCTGAACGAACATCTGAATGACATCGCTTCCATTCTGGAAGCAGAGACGGATGAACTGATCCTCGGTTATCTTCCCGGAGACCCGGAGAACGATCCCATCCTGCGGGAAAAGACCCTGGAATATGACAACAAGACGGCTTCGATGGCGGCGTCCTATTCGCGGAAGATCGAGGAAGACCGGATAACCATCCAACTGCTGAACAAGAAGATCGAGGACCTGCAGGAATCCTTGCGGGACAAGACGGACCTGATTTCCTTCCAGAAAGAAAAGATCGCGGAATACGAGAAACTCCTCGGAAAAATGTAACTTTGTGCCATGCACAAGGAAATCATGCTCCGGGGTTGCCTGCAGGAAGGAAGGCTCGAGGCCGGGCTGGACGAGGCCGGACGCGGCCCGCTTGCCGGTCCGGTCTTCGCCGCCGCCGTCATCCTGCCCCCTGGCTTCCACCACCCTTTGCTGAACGATTCCAAGCAGATGACCGAGAAGGCCCGCGAGACCCTCCGGCCGGTCATCGAGCGGGAGGCGGTCACGTGGGCGGTCGAAGCGGTCAGCCCGGAAGAGATTGACACCCTCAACATCCTCTGGGCTTCCGTGACAGGAATGCAGCGGGCCGTGCTCCGGCTCGATCCCGCGCCGGACTTCCTGCTTGTGGACGGCAACAAATTCCGCCCTTTCGGCCGGTATGGACGGAAGGATTACCAGACGGTGGTGCATGGCGATGCGACCTTCGCCTGCATCGCCGCCGCTTCGGTGCTGGCCAAGACCTGGCGCGACGAACGGATGCGGGAACTGGCGAAGGAATACCCGGAATATGGCTGGGATCGTAATTTCGGCTACCCGACGGCGGAGCACATCGAGGCCATCCGCCGGTATGGCTATACCCCCTGGCACCGGACCAGTTTCCATGTCAAGGAACTGGAAGAAAATCTTTTTTCCCTGTAAAAAAAGAGTATATTTGCATCTAAGCGAATATACATTCATTCCGATATGAAAAAGATACTTTGTACCCTTGCCGCCGTGTGCCTGCTGGTCAGCAGCGCGTGGGCGGATGAAGGCATGTGGCTGCTGCCGCTGCTGAACCAGATGAACGGAAAGGACATGACGGCTCTCGGCTGCCGCCTGACCCCGGAACAGATCTACAGCATCAACCATTCTTCCCTGAAAGACGCCATCGTCCATTTCGGCGGCGGCTGCACCGGCGAGATGATCTCCGGACAGGGCCTTCTGGTGACCAACCACCATTGCGGCTACAGCAGCATCCAGGGACTTTCTACGCCGGAGCACAATTACCTGGAGGACGGCTACTGGGCCATGAACCGCAAGCAGGAACTTCCTGTCCCGGGCCTGACCGTGACCTTCCTGGAGAGCATGCGGGACGTGACCGATGCCATCAACGGCGCCGCGGATCCGCAGGCTGTCCGTGACCGGTTGGTCCGCGAGGCCGAGGCCGCCAACCCGGGCTGCCGGGTGAACATCTCCGCCTACTACAACCAGAACGTTTTCTATCTCCTTGTCTATAAGGTTTATACCGATATCCGCTTTGTCGGCGCCCCGCCGGCATCGCTCGGCAAGTTCGGTGGCGAGACCGACAACTGGATGTGGCCGCGCCATACCTGCGACTTCTCGATGTTCCGTGTCTATGCCGGCAAGGACAACCAGCCGGCCGCCTACAGCGCCGACAATGTTCCCTACCGTCCGAAGCAGGCCCTGAAGGTCTCCCTGAAGGGTGTCAAGGAGGGAGACTTCGCCTTTATCATGGGCTATCCGGGCGGCACCCAGCGGTTCCAGACCGCCGACCAGCTGGAGGCGATGATGGACCGGTACGGCGTGGCCGTCAAGGCCCGCACGGAGCGCCTGGCTGTCATGTGGGAAGGCATGGAGTCCGATCCGGAACTCCGCCTGAAATATGCGAACAAATATGCCGGTTCCGCCAACGGCTGGAAGAAGTGGCAGGGCGAGGAACTGGCTTTCAACAAACTCAATATCATCGGCCGCGAGCGCCAGAAGGAGGCCGATTTCATGGCATGGGTCGCCAAGGACAAGAACCGTCAGGCAAAGTACGGCGATGCGCTGAAGAAGATCTCGGACGCCGTGGCCTACACCCGTCCGGTCAACCACAACACCCAGATGTACAACGAGTCCGTCGCCACGATCGGACCGCTCAACGCGTTTGCCACCGTCCAGCGTTACCTGTCCGGCAGCCAGCCGGCGAACGTGGACGCGGCGATCGACCGTGCCGTCGCTTATTTCAAGGACTACAACGATCCGCTGGAGCGCAAGATGGCCCAGACCATGCTCGAGTTCTACCGCAAGAACGCCGATCCGAAGTATTACCTGACTGAAATCGGTGATTTCGCCACGATGGACCTCGGGAAGTTCGTCGATTATCTCTTCGACAACAGCAAGTTCAGCAGCGCGGAGAAACTGCTTGCCTGCAAGGGCTCCACGGTGGAGGAACTCTTCGATCCTTCCGATCCGGTCATCGTGCTGTACAACGACATGGCCCTGCAGGCCGCGAAGATCATCGGCGACGACCCGGGGCGTGCCACCCAGGCCTCTGCCCAGTTGCAGGAAGGCGCCAAGGCGTTTGCGGCCGGCCTGCTGGAGTGGAAGAAGGGCGAGAAGTCCTATCCGGACGCCAATTCCACGATGCGCCTGACCTACGGTACCGTGAAGCCGTATTCTCCGAAAGACGGCGTTTCCTACTGGCATTACACGACGTTGAACGGCGTGATGGAGAAGGAAGATCCGGACAATTACGAGTTCCGGGTCCCGGCCAAACTCAAGGAACTCTGGAAGGCAAAGGATTATGGCCAGTATGCCGACAAGGACGGCCAGCTCCCGACTTGCTTCCTGACCAACTGTGACATTACCGGCGGCAACTCCGGTTCCCCGGTCATGGATGCGGACGGCAACCTGATCGGCCTGGCGTTCGACGGCAACTGGGAGTCCATGAGTTCCGACGTGATGTTCGAGCCGGACCTGCAGCGCTGCATCAACGTCGATATCCGTTACGTCCTCTTCGTGATGGACAAGTTCGGCGGTGCCGGCTACCTGCTTGACGAAATGACGCTCGTCCGCTAAGGACGGCCGGATGAAAAACTTCAACGAAATGACAGAAAAAGAAATACTGGATCTTTTGCGCGAGGTGCGGCACCCGGCCAAGGGTGACCGCGACCTCGTGGATCTGGGGATGGTTTCTTCCGTGAGCATCGGGGAGAATGCCGTTTCGGTCGAACTGGCTTTCCCGAAGCATCGGGACCCGCTGGCCGAGTACCTGGTCGGCAGCGCCCGGGCTGCCTTGTACAGGGGCCTGCCCGGCGGGACGCAGATCGAGGTGAAGGCCGTGGCCCGGCAGGAGGAAGAGCCGAAGAAGCGACAGAATGTCAATGACTTGACGTTGGACGAAGTCGCCCAGGTGCGCCACATCATCGGCGTCGCTTCCGGCAAAGGCGGCGTGGGCAAGTCCACGGTTGCGGTGAACCTGGCCGTGGCGCTGGCCCGGCTGGGTTACCGGGTCGGCCTGGCGGATGCGGATGTCTACGGGCCGTCGGTCCCGCTGATGACGGCGACCGAGGGGGCCCAGCCCCTGATGGCGGAGGATGAAAAGACCATCCTTCCGATTGAGAAATACGGGGTCAAGTGGATGAGCATCGGTTATTTCGCCGCTCCGGGCCAGGCGCTGGTCTGGCGCGGGCCGATGGCCTGCAACGCCCTCAAGCAGATGATCCTGCAGGTGCAGTGGGGTCCGCTGGACTTCCTGCTGGTGGACATGCCGCCGGGAACGGGCGACATCCATATCACCCTGGTCGGAGACATTCCGATGGAAGGGGCCGTGATCGTGACGACCCCGCAGGCAGTGGCCTTGGCCGATGTCGAGAAGGGTGTGGACATGTTCCGCAACGAGAAGGTGAACCGGAAGATTTTCGGCCTGGTCGAGAACATGGCGTGGTTCACGCCGGAGGAACTTCCGGATAACAAATATTATATCTTCGGAAAGGACGGAGGAAGGATGATGGCGGAGCGGCTGGGCATCCCGCTGCTGGGCCAGATTCCGATCGTCGAGAGTATCCGCCAGAGCGGCGACGCCGGCGAGCCGGCGGCCTTGTCTTCCCGCCCGGACGGTCTTGCCTTCCTCGAACTGGCACAAAAACTCGCCGAAGCGGCCGGTTAGCCTGCAACATAATAGACTGATTACAAAACATTTATGGATTTTAAGGTGCGTGTTTTAGCGACCTTAAAATCCATAAATTATTCTATATTAATGTATTACGTTGCAGGCGACGCTTCGCCTGCGAGGCCAGACATGTCGGAGAGGACGTTTACCGTCCGCGACCGCCACCGAAGCCGCCGCGTCCGCCGCCGAAGCCGCCACCGCCCATCCGCATGCCGCCACGGCGTCCGCCGAAGGAGCCGAAACGGTAGGCGACCGTCAGGATGACATACCGGCCGAGCATGTTGGTGCGGGATTCGGAGTAGTAGTTGCCGCTCTCGCTGATGTTGAGGGTCTTCGCCTGGTTGAGGAGGTCATAGCCCCGCAGGCCGACGGTGAAGGAGCCGAGGGTCTTGCTGATGGTCAGGTTGAGCAGGTGCTCCGGATCCTGGGTCGTGGTGTAGCCGTTGTACCAGACGTAATCGTAGGTCGGGTTGATGGTCCATCCGCCGAGCGGGGTCCATTCGATCTCGAGGGAAGCGCGGTTGTTCCAGGTCATGTTCGTGGAAGCGCCGGTGGAGACGGTGTACCAGGACTTGCGGGCGCTGGTGCGGCCGCCGAGGGTGACTTCCCAGTAGTCGTTGCGGAAGACGACGTTGAGGTTGCCGGAGAAGTTCAGGGACTGCATCTTGTTGGTGATGAACTTGTCGCTCTTGCCGAGGTCCTCGTAGTCCTTGTGGAAGAGTTCGTAGTCGAACTCGCCGTTGTTGTAATACTGGGTCATGTCGATGCTGCCGCGGTTCTTCTCCACGTAGTTGGAGGACTGGGAGTAGTTGGCGTTGCCGCCGGTGCGAAGCGTGAAGTAGTCGGAATGGAGGATCGGCGTGTTGTAGTTCAGCCGCAGGCCGCCGTTGTAGGAATTCGGGGCGTTGACCGGATAGGAATACTGGCCGGAGTTGGACGCATACCAGGTCGTGTTGCTGATCGGGTTGGAGACCATGCCACCGCTGACGTTGACGGTAAGGGAGGAGAAGTTCTGGGTGTTGCTGTGGCGGTATTCCACGTTGCCGTTGTGGCTGAAGTACGGCTTGAGGTACGGGTTACCGAAACTGACGCTCAGCGGGTTGGAGTTGTCCGGGACCGGCATGAGCTGGTTGACGGACGGCTGGCTGGAGCGGCCGTTGTAGCGGATCATCCAGTTGGTGTAGTCGCTGAAGTTGTACCGGACCATGATGCGCGGGGAGAAATTCAGGACCTTGTTGTCATAGGTTTTCTCTTCGCCGTTGCGGGTGGTCGAATTGTAGGTATGCGTCGGAAGGAGGCTGATACCGACCTGGGCGTTCAGTTTGTTGCTCTGGTAGAGCAGGTTGGCACCGATCGTCTGGTTGTTGTTCCGGTTGATGATGCTGTTGGAATAGGTCGGGTCGAAGGTCTCGCCGTTGCGGCTGTACTGGCTTGCGCCGCCGGTGAACGGATCCGGGTTGGTGCCGCTGTTGTAGGTATCCTTGTAGGAGGAGGAACGGTTCCAGGTATAGGAATAGTTGCCTTCTACGTAGAAATTGTTGCCGAGGGGTTCGGTATAGGTGATCGTCGCGCCGAGGGATGCGTTCTTGGAGTTCTGCTCGTAGCGCTGGTTGATAATGGAATCTTTCTTGGTGTCACCGAAGTAACTGGTGGTCAGGGACTGGTTGAATCCGTCCGTGGTGCTGTTGGTGAAGTTGTAGTTCAGGTTGACGGTCATCGTACGGCCCGGAAGGCCAAGGCGCTGGCGCCAGAGGAGGCGGCCGCTGGTGGAGAGGTTCCGGCCGTCGGAGGAACCGGCCGTGAAGCCTTCGCTCGCCTTGGAGGAAACGCCGTTGTTGATGTTTTCACGCAACTGGTTGGAACCGGTCGTGTTGTGGTTGGTTCCGAAGTTGACCTGCGGCTCGAAGAGGAGGGAGGAACTGCTGGAGAACTTGTGTTCGATGCGCATGCCGACGCGGTGGCCGTCGTTGTTGCTTTGGCTGAAATTGTTGGACGTATTGGCGATCTGCGAGCCGTCGGCCAGGTAGTTGAGCGTATAGCTCTCGCGCTGTACGTCGTTGTCCGCGCCGTTGTAGGCATAGTTTCCGGTCAGCTGCATCTTGTCGTCGAACAGGTCGGTGGCACCGTTGACGCCGACCATCCAGGACGTGGTGATACCGTTGCCGCCGCCACCGCCGCCGAAGCCGCCGAAGTTGGCGCCGAAGCCGCCCATACGACCGCCGAAGCCCATGCTGTTGGCGTTGTTGGCATTGGTGATGAGGGCGATCTGCTTGCCGGTGGAGAAGCGGGCCAGCATGCCGTTCTCCGTGAAGCGCCAGCCTTCTTCGGTCCACTTGTGGTCGGTGTCGTTATAGACTCCCTTCTCCGGGATGTCATGGCCGCCGCCGACCGTGAGGTTGCCGATCCAGCCGTCCATCATGTTGTCCTGCACGGACAGGTCGAGGACATTCTCTTCCGTACCGTCGTCGATGCCGGTGAATTCGGCCTGCTCGCTTTTCTTGCGGATAACCTTGAGTTTCTTGATCATCTTGGCGGGCAGGTTCTTGGAGGCCATGGTCGGGTCGTTCTGGAAGAAGGTCTTGCCGCCGACGGTGATCTTGTCGATGGTCTTGCCGTTGACGGTGATGGAACCGTCGTCGCCGATCTCGACGCCCGGGAGTTTCTTCAGCAGGTCCTCGAGCATGTCGTTCTCGGTGGTCTTGAAGGACTCGGCATTATATTCAATGGTGTCCTTCTTGATGATGATCGGGTTGCCGACATCGGAGACGCGGGCCGCATCGAGGGCTTCCGCATCGACGTTCATCTTGATGACGCCGAGGTCGAGTTCTTTCTTGGCGTCGAACTCGATGGTCTGGGTATAGGGCTTGTAGCCGAGGAGTTCGGCCTTGACCTGGTAGGTGCCTTTCCGCACATCTTCGAACGTGCCGGCCCCTTTGTCATCGGTCAGGATATATTTATAGGCATTGGTGCGCCCGGGCACGGTCAGGGAAACGGTGGCAAAGCCGACCGGTTCGCCGCTGGTGGCGTCCTGGAGCTTGATTTTGATATTGTGCTGGGCAAATGCACCGACGCTGCACAGCGTCAAGGTGAGGGAAATGATGAGTTGCCTGAAAGCGGTCTTCATAAAAACTGTACAATTTTTCAACACCTTTTTGACGGGATTCCCGCGCGCAGGTTTAATTCCTGTGGCGTAAAAAAGTGAATTTAATCGTTTTATAGGTGTGAATGGGGGAAATCCAGGCATGAGCGGTTGCGGGAAAGCGGTGAAACCGCATGATGCGGAGACAAGGTTTGAAAAAGAATGCTTATCTTGTAACACCCAATCAACAAATGCATTTGTCATGAAAAAACTCGTGCTTTTCCTTACAGCGCTGTCGCTGTGCACCGGAGCCTTTGCCCAGCAGGCCCTCGGCATTTCGACCAATATCACTTCCCCGGAGGTCAACCCGGACGGATCGGTGACCTTCCGTCTCCGGGCCCCGAAGGCCGTCAAGGTGACGGTGACCGGTGATTTCCTGCCGGCGATCCCGGAAGGCGCCACCGATGCCACGACCACCGTCGACATGGTGGAGAAGGAGAACGGCGTCTGGGAGTACACCACCGTTCCGCTACCCGGTGAACTGTATTCCTATGCTTTCAACGTGGACGGCGTGCGGATGCTTGACCCGTCCAACATCTTCCAGAACCGCGACATCTCGACGTATACCAGCATCGTGATCGTCAGCCGGAACAACAGCGACCCGGGCCATTATTACAAGGTCGGCAAGGTCGCCCACGGCAACGTCTCCAAGGTCTGGTACAACAGCCCGACCCTGGGCATCACCCGCCGCATGACGGTCTATACCCCGGCCGGCTATGAGAATGTCGGCAACAAGACCAAGTATCCGGTGCTGTATGTCCTCCATGGCGCCGGCGGCGACGAGAACGCCTGGAGCGAACTCGGCCGCGCTGCCTATATCATGGACAACCTGATTGCCGAAGGCAAGGCGAAACCGTGCATCATGGTCATGACGAACGGCAACCCGGGCCAGGAAGCCGCTCCCGGCGAGTGGGCCAACGAGCAAGTCGATCCGATGAACCGCGGCGGCGGACGTGCCAGTTTCCCGGAGAGTTTCCCGGATGTCATGAAGTATGTCGAGACCCACTACCGTGTCCTCAAGGGCGCTGCGAACACCGCGATCTGCGGCCTGTCCATGGGTGGCGGCCATACCTTCCAGATCTCCAACCTGAATCCCGGCAAGTTCGGCTACATCGGCGTCTTCTCCGCGGCGCTCAGCGTCCCGAACGCCAATCCGCAGCCCGCAGCCCCGCGTCAGCAGCAGGCCGCCCCGGCCGGCGGAAACCGCCGTGCCCGTCCGAATGTGTATGACGGACTGAATAACAATCCGGAATATGCGGCCAGGATCAAGGCGGTCTTTGGTGCGAAGCCGAACCTGTACTACATCGCCATCGGCAAGACCGACTTCCTGTATGACAGTTCGGCCCAGTACCGCCAGTGGCTCGATGCCAACAACTTCAAGTATGAGTACAACGAGACCCCCGGTGGCCATATCTGGCGCAACTGGCGGCTCTACCTGACCGACTTCGGCCAGAAGGTATTCAAATAGAAACTGTTTCTGCAGATTTTGACGGGGTGCCGTCCGGCCTTAAATGGCGCTGGGCGGCACTCCGTATTTGTTCTTGAATGCACGGGAGAGGCCGTTGAGGGTGGAGAATCCGACCTTGTAGGCAACTTCGCTGATGTTGAATTCGTGGGTCAGGAGCAGTTCCCGGGCCCGGGCGAGGCGGTATCCGGTCAGGAATTCCTGCGGGGACTGTCCCGTCAGGGCCTTGACCTTGGAGAAGAGTCCGCTGCGGCTCACGCCCATCATGCCGGCCAGGGAGGAGACGTTGAAATCTTCTTCCGAGATGTGTTCTTCGATCAGGCCGTACAGTTTCTCCAGGAAGGCCTTGTCATGTGAGCCGACCGGCAGTTCCGGAAGGACGGATCCGAGTTGCTCGGCGGTCTTGTCTCCCAGGGTGGTCTGGATGCGTTGCCGGTTGTCCAGCAGGTTCTGGACCAGCGCCTGCAGATAGGCAGGATCGAAGGGCTTGCCCAGATAGGCGTCGGCTCCGGCCCCGAGGCCTTCCAGGTGCTCCGTCACTTCTGTTTTCGCGGTCAGCAGGATGACGGGCAGGTGGCAGTATTCCGGATTCTCCTTGAGTTCGCGGCACAACTGCAGGCCGTCCTTGTACGGCATCATGACATCGCTGATGATGATATCCGGTGCGCTGATCTGGATGAAACGGAGCGCCTCGTCGCCGTCGGAGGCGAGCATGACATTATAGTTTTCATGGAAAAGTTCATGCAGGTATGAGCGCATCCCGTCGTTATCCTCGACGATCAGCAGGGACCGGTCTTTCCCGGAATTGACCATCGGGACGGCCTCTGAAATCTTTCCGGTGGCTTCAACCGGGACCTCGCGCCAGATATCGGCTCCCGCATAAGCCTCTTTCTCTGCCGGGATGACAAAGGAGAACGTCGTTCCCACCGGATTGTTCGGCCGGACGCTGATGGCGCCGCGGTGCAGCCCGATCTGGTACAGGACGTGGTTGAGCCCGAGCCCGAGACCTTCGGGGACCTTGTCGCCCACCTTCTGGCCGAGCCGTTCATACCGCTGGAAGATCCGGTCGATCTTTTCCTGGTCGATACCGATGCCGGAATCGCTGACTGTAACTTCCGCGTAATTTCCTTCATATTCCGAGGCCGGCAGGTCGTATCGTCCACGGACGTCGGCTGACGGGACGGACGCCAGGCGGATGTCGATGCTGCCGCCGTCCGGCGTGTATTTGACTGCGTTGCTGAGCAGGTTGAAGAAGATTTTCTCGATCTTGTCCCGGTCGCACCATATATTGAAGTTGTCGGGCAGGTCCGTACGGATTTCCAGGGAGCGCTGCTCCCGGATATAGTCGAAATTCTCCACGATCCGGACGAGTTTTGCCCCCAGGTCAGTCTGCATGACGGCCAGGCGGTCAGTGGACCGGGAGAATTTGTCGAAGTTGACGATCTGTTCGGTCAGGGTCATCATCTTTTCAGCGTTCCGCTCGATCAGGCGGACCAGATGCCGGTCGTGTGCGTCGAGATTGTTGTTGCGAGCGAGGTCACGGGCGGGGCCGTAGATCAAGGAAAGCGGCGTCCGGTATTCATGGGAAATGTTCATGAAAAAGTCCGTCTTGTCACGGCTCATCTGTTCGCCGAGGACTTTTTCCATCTCCGCACGTTCCGCCCGCTCCTTGTTGCGTCGTATGCGGCGGGCCTGTGTAATGGTCAGGACAAGGACTGCCAGCCCCAGCAGGGCATAACCCAGTTTCGCCGGCCAGGAGAGCCAGGGGGCCGGATGGATCCGGATGCTGAGCAGTTCCTTCTCTTCCTGCCAGACGCCGTCCGGTGTCTGGACTTTGACCAGGAACTGGTATTTGCCGGGGTCCAGGTTGGAATAGAAGGCACGGAGGGAATGGCCGGCCTTGGCCCATTGATTGTCGTGTCCGACAAGTTTGTGCTCATAGGACAACTGGCTCCCTTGGTCGAAGTCCATGGCGGAATAATAGAAGACGACAAGGTTCTGTCTGTGGTCCAGTTCCAGTTTTCCTTCCGGTATCTCCATCGGACGGTTGTTGACCAGCAATGCGTCCAGGGATGCCGAAACCTTTTTAGACTGGGCAATCCGGTCGGGATGAAGGATGATGATATGCTCGTTGGCTCCGAACAGGACGTCTCCGCCGGGCAGGCGCAGGGCGGCATTGTTGACAAAATCGATGGCCTCACCTTCGTCCGGTTTGTACCGGATGATATCGGCCAGGTCATTGACGATGAATGCGATTTCGTTCCGCATGCTGACCCAGACTCCGTATTCACTGGGCAGAATGGCCCGGATGGAATTGTCGGGGAGGCCGTCTTTGGTCGTGATTTCCGTCGCAGTCTGGCTCTGGGGATCATAGCAGACCAGTCCGGAATTGGAAGTGCCGATCCACAGACGGCCCTGCTTGTCTTCCGTAAGTGAGTTCGGTGCGGAAAGAGAGACGGGAATATCCAGGAAAAGCCCGTCTTTCGTATATTGGTACACCTTGTCTCTGTCCAGGAAGAATGTTTTTCCTGTCCAGGTCGGAATGACCCGCCAATATTCCCCTGTCCGGCTGATGGGGCGGCTTGTCTGTACGCCGTCCCGGATCGTATGGATCCGCCCTTCCTGGATGAAACTGATACTGCCGTCTTCATTTTCCCAAAGGGTACGGACACCGGTCAGCGGCCAGGAGGAAAGGGCCTGCAACCGGTCGGTCCCGATCCTGAATTTGTACAAGGTCTCGAAATTATAGATGACCCAGAGAATCCCCTGACGGTCTATCCAGGCCTGGTTGATATTATTCTCGGAAGAAAACGATGCTGGTGTGATATCCCGGGTGGCTCTGGTCACCGTGTTCATGAGCAACAGTTTTTTCTGCGTTTGGACAAGCACCATGCCTTCCTGCCAGTCGATCAGATGCGAGACTGCATCCTGTGGCGGCAGATTTGGGAGCCGGACCTGCGTGGTGCTGCTGTTGCGAGACCGGTGGACCAGTCCTGACTGATCGGTAGCCAGCCAGATCGCCTCTTGATCGAGCAGGCACTCTGCCCTCCGGACCCCAGACAAGGAGAATTCGAACCAGTTCTGCTGAATCTGATGGTCTTCCAGGGAAATGTCATAGATCCCGTGGTCCGATACACCGGCTATCAGATGGCCGGTGCGGGGGTCTGTTGTCAGGAAGACGACGAGCGGTTCGGCCGAACCGCTCACTTTTTCCAGGAGCCGTCCCCATTCCGGAAGCCGTTCTCCTTCGGGAGACCAGGCTCGCAATCCTTTGTCTGTTGCGGCGAAGAGCGTTCCGTCGGGACCCAAGGCCAATCCGTTGATGTTCCCGGAAGCCGTTATGACAAATTCCCGGAGCGGTTCGAAATTGTTGTCCAGGACGGCGATTACGGGGCGGTTGCTGCGTCCGGCTACGATGACTTTCCCGTCCGAAGTCTTGAGAAGGGCCTGGCTGTAGGTGAATTGGGGTGCGTCATAGACAGTAGAACTCTCACCGGTTTTCTTGTCATACAGGCAGATACCCAACTGGCCTCCGAACAAGAGGTGATCGCGGTCATAATTGAGGATGGTCGTGACCGGATTGAATTTCGGAAAGGAGCGGCGGACGACTTTCGCGTCTTGGATCAGGTTGATGCCGGCTTCCGTGCCGACCCACAAGCGTCCGTCCGTATCCGGGCATAGGGAGAAAATGCGGTCTGAGGAAAGAGCCGTGCTGTCGCCTTGATAGTATATTTTGAAAACGGAGCCGTTGAAGCGGTTCAGGCCACGCCGTGTGCCGACCCACAGGAAACCGTCCGTCCCTTGTGCAATCGACGTGAGCATGGGATTGGACAGGGATGTAGAAACCGGGGGTGTCCACTCCTGGGCGGGGGATGTCAGCACGGCAGCCAGTGCGACGAGACAGGATAGCGACAGTTTTTTCATTCTTGAAGTTGCTGGTCAGCGGGATACAAAAATAGACAAAGTTTCAGGAATTCGGCAAGAAGAACAGGAAAAAGTATGCATTTGAACATTTGGTAGAGCTGCGTGGCGATTTCGCACGGTCGCTCAACGCGTGGGCGAACTTTAAGCCCATTTCGGAGAAATGCTTAAAACGGTTTGGGATATTTTTGCATTCGTGATACTATCCGCAGAAAGACCAAAAAACCGATAACGCAATGATGTTGAAAATCAGTAGATGGATGATCCTGGCCGTGCTGGCAGCGGGAATTTGTGCCTGTGGATCTCCCTCCGGAAAGAACGCCGGAGGAATCGATCCGGATGCCCAGCAGTTATTCATCGGAGAGGATATCGCCATTGCCCCGACCCAGTACGGCAAGGTCAGGGGTTACATCCTGCGGGATGTTTATACCTTCCTCGGAATCCAGTACGGAGCTCCCGCTTCCGGCGAAAACCGCTTCCGCGCGCCGCAGCCGCCCGAGCCGTGGGACGACGTCCGTCCCGCCGTTTACTACGGCAATTCCGCTCCGCAGAAGACGGCCGGCAAATATGGCAATACGTTCGGAACCTTCGCCGACCACTGGAACTATGACGACGTCAGTGAGGACTGCCTCCGGCTCAATGTCTGGACGCCCGGCCTGGACGGATCGAAACGTCCGGTCCTTGTCTGGATCCACGGCGGCGGCTTCACCTCCGGCAACGGTATCGAACAGGACGGCTACAACGGCGAGAATTTGAGCCGTGACGGGAATGTCGTATTCGTGTCGCTCAACCACCGCCTCGGCCCCATCGGCTTCACGGATTTCTCCGCGGTCGATCCGTCCTTCGCGGATTCCGGCAACGCCGGCATCCTGGACATCGTGGCCGCCCTCAAATGGGTCCGTGACAACATCGGGAACTTCGGCGGCGATCCGTCCAACGTGACCATCATGGGCCAGTCCGGCGGCGGCGCCAAGGTCTGCACCCTGGTCGCCATGGCCGAGACGCAGGGCCTTTTCAAGCAGGCGGTCGCCCTGAGCGGCAACATCACGTCTGCCATCGATTCGAACTTCAGCGCTGAACTCGGCAAACTGATCGCCCGGAAAGCCGGCGGCATGGCGAAACTCCAGGCCATGCCCTGGATGGATTACATCGATCTCGCCAACGCTTGTGCGCAGGAATACATGAAGGATCATAACAACGGTATGATGCGCGGCGCTTTCGGCCCCGTGGGCGACGGCTTCCACATCCCGATGGGAACCTTCTATCAGGATACCGAGACGCCTTCCAACAAAGTGCCGATGATCTTCTGCGCAACCAGCGGAGAACTTTCCGGCAGTGAACGGATGCGCCCGGCGGTCGAGGCCAAGAGCGGCCAGGACGCCCCGGTCTGGCTGGCCTGCTTCGGTTTCAATCCTCCGCTGTTCGACGGCAAAAAGGGTGCGTTCCACTGTCTGGACATCTGCTTCTGGTTCCGGAATACGGACCTGATGCTGACCCACACCGGCGGCGGCGCCCGTCCGCGCGCCTTGGCCGACAAGATGTCCGCGGCCCTGCTTGCCTTCATGCGAACGGGCAATCCGAATGTCGACTGCCTGCCGCAGTGGCCCGTCTACAAGAGCGGCGAGGGTGCGACGATGTACCTTGACGACGAATGCAAGGTCGTCATGGCTCCGGATGCGGAAACCCTCAAGACGCTGATTCCCTAGACAATCTTATCTGTTTACCCATATTTTTATTAACCCAAAAATTAATCGTATGATTAAGATGAAACATTCATCCCTCAAGCGCCTCGCTTCGGTCTTGTGCGGCTTCTTGCTGTGCATGCCGATGCTGTTTGCGCAACAAACGATTACGGTGAAAGGTAAGGTTATCGATCCCGAAAAGCAACCGGTCATCGGTGCGGCCATCATCCAGGTCGGCACGACGAACGGTGCTGCGACGGACGTCGACGGTAACTTTACCCTTACCTGCCCCGCAGGTGCCGACCTCGAGGTTTCGTCCATCGGCTATGAGACCGTCACGGTCAAGGCCGCGGCGAACCTGACCGTCACCCTCGCGGAAGAAAACACCGTCCTCGATGAAACGGTGGTTGTCGGTTACGGAACGACCAAGAAAGCTTCCCTGACCGCATCCATTGCGAACATCCGCGATGAGGAACTCAACGCAACCAAGTCCCCGGACGTGACTGCATCCCTGCAGGGTAAGGTTCCGGGCCTGCTCATCCGTCAGGTCGGCGGTGGCGCCGGTGACTTCGACACCGACCTCAGCATCCGTGGCTATGGCGAACCGATCGTCGTCATCGACGGTGTGGTCCGTACGACCCAGCGGCGTGGCCGTGGCTTCAGCGGCAGTTCTTACAGCAACAGCTCTACCGCCATCCTTTCCCAGCTGAACCCGGAAGACATCGAGAGCATCTCCGTCCTGAAGGACGCCTCCGCGTCCCTGTATGGTATGGGTTCGCAGAACGGTGTCATCCTTGTGACCACGAAGAAGGGTACGGTCGGCAAGCCGTCGGTGCGCTACACGAACACCATCTCCTTCGGTGTTCCGACCGCACTTCCGAAGGAATCGAGCGTCGTTGACAATCTTTTGTATCAGAACGAAGAATATGTCAATGTTCACTATCCGAAGAAGTATTCCGACGAGTTGATCGAGCACTTCCGGAACGGCGATCCCGGCTACGTGGATACGAAGTGGATGGACGAGGTGACGAAAGTCGCCTTCCAGCAGAACCATTCCCTGTCCGTGAGCGGCGGCAACCAGCAGACCCAGTACTATCTGAGTGCCCGCTACAACCAGGACAAGGGTATCTACAACAACCCGGGCCTCGGTTACAAGGCCTTCAACTTCCAGGGTAACGTCACGACCAAGATCACGAACAATCTGACCGCGGTGTATCAGTCTTCTTTCGATACGAACAACCGTGTAGGTATGTCCGCGACCAACACGGAAACGAACTTCTGGTACTATGTGGCGCTCTCCGAACGCACCATGGCTCCGACGGTTTACGGAAACCCCAACCACTATACCAATGCGAGCTATGAGAACTGGAACCCGGTGGCCCTGCTTAACATAGATTTGCTGGGTTATGCCAAGTCCAAGGGCAGCAGCTACAACAACAGCCTCGACCTCAAATATGAGGCGCCGTTCCTCAAGGGCCTCGTCCTCGATGCTTTCGCTTCCTACAACGTGAGCCAGCGCCAGACCAACAACCTGGACCGCGTTTACGATGTCTACGACTATTTCACGGACGAACTGCTTGTCGCCGACAAGGGTAACGACAGTTATTCGGAGAACTGGAACAAGAGCCAGAGCCTTTACGGCAAACTGCAGGCCAACTACAACAAGCGCTGGGAGAAACATAACCTCTCCACCATGGTCGCCGCGGAAACGCGTTTGAACTGGAGCCAGAGCATCAATGCCAGCGCCAAGTATGAAGGCCTTTACACGCACGATGTCATCAGTCAGGCCATCGAAGCCACCCGGGTTGGTAACGGCAGCCGCAACAGCGGTGCCACGGCCGGTTATCTGGGCCGTATCGCCTATGACTATCAGGGCAAGTATCTCGCCGAGGTTACCGCACGTTACGATGGTACGTACCTCTATGCACCGGGCTCCCGCTGGGGCTTCTTCCCGGCATACTCCCTGGGTTGGCGCGTGTCCGACGAGCCGTTCTTCAAGCGCATCCTCCCTTGGATGAACAATTTCAAACTCCGCTGGTCCGACGGTATGACCGGTCAGCAGCAGGGAAGTCCTTATGCCTGGCAGCTTGGCTATGAACAGTCCGGCTCTTATGTATTCTCCGACGGCATGGCCCTCGCTGGCTATGTAAATACAAAAGCTGCGGAGACCATCCTTTCCTGGAGACGTGTGCGCATGATGGACTTCGGTATCGACTTCGAGGTCAACCGCGGTATTTTCGGCGGTTCCATCGACTTCTTCCGCCGTACCCAGAGCGGCATCGCCGCCAACAGTGTGTACTCCAGCAAGGTCCCGTCTTTCTATGGTATCGCCCTCCCGCAGTATAACCTGAACAAGTCCGAGAACGTCGGTATCGACCTCCAGCTGTCGCACCGCAACCGCATCGGTGCTTTCAACTACCGCATTACTGCCACGGCGACCTTCGCCCGCAACCGCAACACCTATACCGCTTCCAACGAGACCGCGACCTGGGGTTCGCACCAGGCCTTCTACAACAGCTTCATGGAGGGCCGCTGGTCCAATGCCCGCAGTGGTTCGAACTACCACTGGGTGAACGGTGGCGAACAGTTTACCGGCTGGGCGGACATTTACAACTACAATATCTACATGGGTGCGGCTCCGACAGACCTGCTTCCCGGTATGTATAAGATTGAAGACCGCAACGGCGACGGTGTGATCAACAGTTCCGACCAGTACTATTCCTTCGGTGCCAATGCCGATACCTTCGGTTTCAACGGACCTGGCGCCACCGGTAACAACCCGCCCCTGCAGTTCGGTCTCATGATTTTCATGAACTACAAGAACTTCGACCTGAGCGCCACCTTCAACGGCACGGCTCTCGACCATCGCTTCATCTCCCTGCACGGTACGTATGGTTATGGCTACTACGGAACGTTCTACAAGAACTACGAGGACCACTACCACCTGGCCGACGGCTACACCGATCCGTTCGATCCGAACTCCGTCTGGGTGTCGGGATTCTATCCGGCCCTCCGCAAGGTGGACGGCGGCTATGTGAACTGGGGCAACGGTACCTATGCTAGCACCCAGCCGTACAACTGGATGAACGCCGCGTACCTGCGACTCAAGAGCCTTGAGATCGGCTATACCCTGCCGAACAAACTCACGTCAAAGATCGGCCTGCGCCAGGCGCGTTTCTATGTCAGCGGCACCAATCTGCTGACCATCTGCAACAAACTGCTCAAGCCTTATGATCCTGAACGAAGCATGGGCTGGATCGGCGGTGGCGGTAACCCGCTTATCAAGACCTACAGCTTCGGTGTGAACATCAACTTCTAATCTGCAAGCCATATGAAAAGAATTTTTACATACATTTGCGTTTCGATCCTCACCCTGGGCATCGTCTCCTGCGGGAAGATTTTTGATGGATTGGAAGGAGACCTCACCCGAATGAGTGAATCGGACCTTACGTCCTCCGAGACGGGTCTCACGCGTCTGCTCGCTTCAATCTATGGTTACATCCCTTACGACTCCTTCAGTACGATGGACAAGAGTACGGTCGACGCAACCGACGCCCACTCCACCAGTTATGGTATCAACCGTTCCGGTGACTGGGATTACACCCATATCCGTTCCGTCAACCAGCTTCTCACCCAGATCCCCGATGCTTATGACAGGGGCGTCATCAGCGAGGAAGTGCGTGACGCGATGCTGGGCGAAGTCCACTTCGTGCGCGGTTATATCTACTTCGGCATGGTCCGTAGGTTCGGCGGTGTCCCTATCGTTACCGAACCGCTCGACGATAAATATGACGGCGGTGAGGATGTGAGCGGGCTGTACGTCCCGAGAAGCACCGAAAAAGATACCTGGGATTTCGTGCTTGACGAATTCGAAACCGCAGCCAATCTTCTCCCTGCGACCCGCAGTGACGGCGAATACCGCGCTACCAAGTACGCGGCCTATGCCCTGGAATCCCGTGCGGCCCTCTTTGCGGCATCGGTTTCCAAGTATTGGGGCAAGGCGCCCATCGACAACGGATATGTGGCCGTAAGCAAGGGC
>JAEEGL016926782.1_pt1 | contig 20388 bp, 15 predicted proteins | sample 9134231 | NCBI WGS metagenome assembly JAEEGL01 (sample SAMN16246548, study PRJNA631951) | gut metagenome | biome: gut microbiome; feature: rumen; material: fiber-attached | host: Bos | place: Iran: Karaj | collected 2018-10 | reverse complement strand
GGGGTGCCGTAGTTGGACGTCGTTGGATTAAAGGTTATCAGGTCCTGACTTTTGCCGTTGTAGGTAAGGTCCGAGGCGTAGGTGGGTTCTTTTTTCCACTTCGCCGTCTGCGTGGTGAAGTGCTGATGGATGAAGATGTATCTGGAAACTCCCGTTCCGTAGTTTGTATCTAAGTTCCAGCCGTCGTACGAGCAGTTGCGCCAATGGACGGTGAGAGAAGAATCGTCACCGTCATCGGCAGTGCCGTTCTCGTTGGTTGTTGTCGACAGGCGGGTCATCACGCGCTTGCTACCGCCGTAATCACTAAGGTTCTTGCGGTCGCGGGTGAAATAAAGATATATGTCTTCCCCCTTTCCAGAACCATTGTTGAGGTCACCGTCGAACTTGCTGTCGTTGGTCGGCACTTTGTAGTAGGTACGACCGTCAGAGGTAAAGGAATCCACTTCTTTAGTCGACGCGCAGATGTCGGTAATGTAGTCCGAATAGGGATTGGCAGTGCTACTGGTCTTGTAGGCAATGTGGACGTACCAGCCACCGTTACCTTGGTTGAGGTCTTGTTCGAGGACGGTCCACCCCTTGTTGGTGTACTCGTTCCTCAGGTTTTTCGCGTCAAGTCCGCTGGTACCACAACCGAGGACCATCACATGGGTAATGTACTCTTGCGCCCTTGCCTGCGGGCTGCCCCCGATGAGCAGGGCGAGCATGAGCAATAGCACTTGTAGCCCTATGCCTCCGTGCCTGTTCTTAGTCTTTTTTCTCATATTAAATAATTGTCGTTTAATGTATTGTTGTTCTTATTCAAGTTTCTCAAGTATAACAAACACGTATTTAAGTTTAATATCCGCTGCAAAGATACGAAAAAAAATTCTAATTATTCTTCCATTTGGAAGAAAATCTTCTTGAAACTGTTTGCATACTTAATCTTTCTTTGGGAATTCTACCTCCTATTCCTATAATAGAATACCTGTCCCCATACACCCGAGTTTCATATAATGTAGTCTTTCTCTTTGACCGCAAAGATACGAAAGTTTAGCGAAACAACCATATTTTGCAGGAAAAAGGTTATGCGTACCTTCCTACTAAAGGAAACCTCATTCTCCCCGCCTCGCTTGTCTATATTTTGCAGTTATTCTCACCCCTATACCCACCGTTTCTGCGGGCGGATATGCGTTATTTCTATGCAAAATGTGCGGAGTATCATGGGAAGGAATAACTCTCAGGTAGGTCTTTTACACAAAAGACCACTGCAACACTTACGTGTTTTCTATAAGACGCAAGCCCTGTTTGCGATAATAAGGAAACTTTGTATCGGAACTGACAAGTACCATTTTATGAGAAATAGCCTGAGATATAATGATATGGTCAAAAGGGTCTTTATGGTCTTGTATCTCGTTTATCCGTAGTGCAGCCAGAGTACGAATAACATTTATGTCAGTATTATCTATTTCTACAGAAGGATCATTAAGTACAAAGGAAATCATTTCCGCTTCTGTCTTCCACAATTTGGAAAGAAGTTTCTTGGTCCTAAACGCTGTTATCAACTCTTGCAGACTGACAATACTTAGATATTTCAAGTTCTCCGGGTCTTCGAGATACGTACACACATCCCTTGTCAATGACTTCCTGTCACTGACCATATAGACATATATATTCGTATCAAGGAGCAGGCGCATCAATCAAGCACTATGGGATCGGTAATCGTAATGGAACCCTGTGTGGCTTCATAATACTCCCAAAACTCTTTTGCCTTGTCTTCTTTCTCTTGCTTTGACATATCTGTTCCGTTTATATTCGGTGCAAAATTAAACATTTTATCCGAATCTACAAAAGAATTGACAACATTTCAGTCAAAGAGAAAGAAAATCGAGGCTGCTATGTTGCAGGATTTTGTACAAACTGCCATCATATACAGGAAATACTCCGCCTTCTGTCCTCCTCTCTTTGAGTTATCTCCCATCGCAGAAAAGTCTCATCCAATCCTCGCCTTTCTCACCCCTATACCCACCGTTTCTGCGAGCGGATATGCGTTATTTCTCTGCAAAATGTGCGGAGTATCAAGGTTTTTTCGTAACTTTGCACGCAGATTACTACGTAATATCTGCACCTTATTCAGAAAAAACAATGAAACAGAGATTATATCTTGTCCTGGCCATTGCATTGCTGCTTGGGGCATGTGGCAAGCAGCCTGCCAAGCGGCAGAACGTTGTCAAGGTGAAAACGATGAAGGTTGCTCCGGCGCGAGAGAGCGTGACACGCAACTATGTGGGCACAATAGAGGAGGAAGAGGGCGTGAATGTCAGCTTCAACAATATCGGTACCGTAGCCCGTGTGATGGTCTATGAGGGTCAGTTTGTGTCCAAAGGCCAGGCCCTTGCAGAGCTTGACGGGCGCAACATCCGCAATACGTACGCCATGTCCAAGACTACGCTGGACCAGGCTGAGGATGCCTACCGGCGCATGAAGAACCTCTATGACAAGGGAACGCTGCCCGAGATACGCATGGTCGAGATGGAGTCTAACCTGCAGCGCGCCCGCTCTGCCGAGGCTATCTCGCGCAAGAGTCTGGACGACATAGTGCTGCGTGCCCCGTGGAGCGGCTACGTGAGCAAAGTGAACGTGCATGAGGGTGCCAACGTGACACCCGGTGTCAGCGGCATTCATCTGGTTAAGATAGACCGCGTGAAGGTCTGCTTGCCCATCCCTGAGCGCGAGATTGGAACTGTGAAGATGGGCGAAAGCCTGACATTCACCGTGACGGCGCTGGGCGACCGCACGTTCACGGGACGCGTAGTGGCTCGCGGACTGACCGCCAACCCCATCAGCCACGCATACGATGTGCGTGCACTGGTGGAGAACAGAGACCACGCACTGCTGCCCGGCATGGTGGCCAACGTGAAGCGGAGCAGCTCTTCCAACCATCAGATAGTCATACCGCAGCAAGCCGCGAGCATCGGCAGCAACGGCATCTACGTCTGGGTGGTGAAGGGCGGCAAGGCTGAGCGCCGACAGATTACCACGGGCGACATCATCAATGAGGGTGTCATCGTGGAGACAGGCCTCAGCGCAGGCGAGACTATCATCATAGAGGGACAGGACAAGGTTAGCGATGGAGTGACGGTAGATGAGGGAAGAAAGGATGAAGGAAGAAAGGATGAAGGAAGAGGGATGAAGGAAGAGAAAGGAGATAGGAGGGATGAGAGATGAGCGATGAGAAGAAAGCGGCACGCCGCGACCTTGTAGCGGCGGCAGTACACCATAAGAGCATCGTCATACTGCTCTGCGCAGTGATGATGGTGTCAGGTATTATATCCCTTGTTTTCATACCGAAGGATGAGTTTCCGGAGCTGGATCTGCCCTTCGGCGTGGTGGTGGGCATTTATCCCGGAGCCTCAGAGCTGGAGGTGGAGCAGCAGCTGACACGCCCCCTGGAGACTTTTCTGTGGACATTCAAGGAGATAGACAAGTCCCGTACATCCACCATCAGCCGTAACGGTATGAGCATCGCCCTCGTATTCCTGAATGGAACGGGTGACCATACTGAGTTCTGGAACAAGCTGAAGGAGCGCCTCCCCCTGCTGCGCACACAGCTGCCTGCCGGCGTGGTGGGCGTGGTGGCCAACGAAGACTTCGGCGATGTGTCGGCAATGCTTATCACCATAGAGAGCGAGCAGAAGACTTTCCGCGAGATGACCGAATACATGGACCGTCTGTGTGACCGTCTGCGCACCATCCCATCGCTTGCCAACATCTATCAACTGGGCAATCAGAAGGAGCAGATAGGCATCTATCTGGACCGCAACCGCCTGCCGGCATACGGCCTGAATACGCCAATGGTGTATTCCAAACTGTCGGGCAACATGGGAACGATGGTTACCGGCAACCTGGACGACGGCAAATTGAGCCGCAATCTGCACATATTGCCAACGCTCAACACGGAGCAGGAACTGATGCAGACCATCATCTACAACAACGCGGCAGAGGGAATAGTGCGCCTTGGAGACATTGCCGACGTGCGCCGCGAGTACCCCACCATGAAGCGATACATCAAGAACAACGGACATCAGTGCATACTCCTGTCGCTACAGATGACCAAGGGCAACAACATCGTGAAATTCGGCGAGGATGTAAAGGCTATCCTTTCCGACTTTGAAGCCACTCTGCCGCCCGAGGTGAACATCAACGTCATCTCAGACCAGAGCCAGGTGGTGGAGGATTCGGTGCGTGAATTCCTGTGGGAGATGCTCATCGCCATCATCTCGGTCATCATCGTCGTGATGCTCATGATGCCCCTGCGAGTGGCGGGAGTGGCCGTTGTCACCATCCCTATTACTATCTTCACGTCCATAGCGTGCTTCTACGTCTTTGGCATAGAGATCAACAGCATCACGCTGGCAGCCATGATAGTGTCGCTGGGTATGATTGTGGATGACTCGGTGGTGGTCATAGACAGCTATCTGGAGAAGCTTGACGAGGGCGTGCCGCGGTGGCGCGCAGCCATAGAGTCGGCGCAGAAGTTCACTGCAAGCATCATAACAGCCACGCTCGCCATCTCCATCACCTTCTTCCCGATGCTGTTTACCACCGAGAGCTTCGTACACAACTTCATCGAACCCTTCCCCTACGGCCTCACGATAGTGCTGACGGTATCGGTGCTGGTGGCGCTCTTCGTGGTGCCTATCATAGAGTATTACTTTGTGCACGACGGTCTGAAGAGCAGCACACCGCGCATCCTGACCATCATGCAGGACTTCTACAACAGTCTCCTGTCCCATTGCATGCACCACCGGCGCAGCACGCTCGCCATTGGAATGGCTGTGGTATTGCTTAGCCTGCTGCTCTTCCCGCTGATACCGCAGAAGCTTATGCCGCGCGCCACACGCAGCCTTTTCACCGTGGATGTGGTGCTACCATCGGGAACCGACATAACGCGCACAGCCGCCGTCACCGACTCGCTCGTGGACATACTGAGCCGCGATAAGCGTGTTACCAACATCACCACCTTCTATGGCAGCGGCTCACCGCGCATACACGCCGCCTTCTTCCCCGACTTTGGAGGCACGCACTTCGCACAGCTCATTGTGAATACCCACAGCGACAGCGAGATGCAGGAGATGCTCGACGAATATACGGAGCGCATGGCAAACTATTTCACCGACGCTCAGGTGCTCTTCAAGGAGATAGCATACACTGATGCCCTCTATCCCATCATGGTGCGTCTGAAGGGCGACAACCTGGATTCTATGCGTGTAGCAGCCGACTCAGTGCTGACACGCCTGCGCCACAACCCCAAGCTGGTGACTGTGAGCAGCAACTGGGGCACTACGCAGAGCCGCATCAACATAGCCCTGCACCCCGAGGAGGCTAATCGCATAGGCATGACAAAATCGTTGCTGGCGATGAACCTGGCGCTGCGCTATTCGGGCGGCATACCGGTATCAAGCATCTGGGAGGGCAGTACAGAGGTGCCCATAGTGCTGCGCGATGCTGACGAGGGCAAGCAGACCGTGGAAGCATTCAAGGATATCCGCGTCAGCGGACTGGTGCCCACGCTGACCACAGTGCCCCTGACACAGGTGGCAGGCATCACGCCCGACTGGAACAACGGCGCCATAATACGTAGCAACGGCATACGGGAAACCGTCTGCTTTGCCACAATAAGCCGTGACGCAAAGGTGGCAACGCTGACAAAGGAGATATATGACGACCTGAAGACACTGCGACTGCCCGAAGGCATAACGATAAATCAGGGCGGACAGGCCGAGACGGAGACCAGATACCGCCCGCAGATTTACCTCGGAGTAATACTCGCTGTCATCATCATCATCTTCGTACTGCTCTTCCACCTGCGCAGCATACCACTGATGCTCGTGCTGATGGGCTCGCTGATATTCTCCATTCCGGGAGGACTGATAGGCCTCTTCCTGTCTGGATTTGAGCTGGGAGCCACGGCACTGCTCGGATATATCACCCTGATGGGCATCATAGTGCGCTGCGGCATCATCATGGTGGATTATGCCGAGGAACTGAGACGCGACCAGGGACTGACGGCAGTAGAAGCCGCACAACTGTCGGCACAGCATCGCTTCCGCCCCATCTTCCTCACATCGGCAGCAGCATCGATGGGTGTCATACCTATGGTCTTAAAGGCCACGCCGCTCTGGGGGCCTATGGGTATAGTGATATGTATAGGAGCACTCATCTCCATGTGTTTCATCGTCACCATGATACCGGCGGCCTATAGCCTCGTCATAAAAGAAAAGAACATGACCACACCACAACCGACCCACTCTGAGGGCAGCGCTGCCAAGACCATACTGTGCATCATGGCCCTCGCTATGCTGCTGCCGCTCACGGCATCGGCACAGAAGATTATGACGCTCAACGAGTGCATAGAGACAGCACGTGTGAACAACATCAGCGTGCGCAACGCACAGAATGACCTGCTCATAGCACGCGAGCAGCAGAAGTATGCACGCTCTAAGTACTACCCCTATGTGGCGGCATCGGCCATGCATTTTGAGGCAACGGACTATCTCTTCAAGAAGCAACTCTTCAACGATGAGCTGCAAGAGGTGATCGAAGCACTCAACAAGGAGGTTAACCTCGGCTTTGACTTCTACAACATCTCCACACTGCAAAACGGCACCACAGCAGGTATCTCAGCAATTCAGCCCATATACACAGGCGGACTGCTGACAAGCATCAACAAACTGGCAGACCTGCAGGTGACGGCACGTAAGGAGATGCAGGAGATGACATACGACCAACTGGTGCAGCAGACGGAGTTCCTCTACTATATGCTGATGAAACTGCACGGCAAGAGCCGCACCCTCACAAGCATGGAGGAGGAAGTGGGCAGCATACTGAAGGATGCGCAGAACCTGGCCGATGAGGGCATAGTGAACAGCAACGACGTGCTGAGCGTGGAGCTGAGGCAAAACCAACTGTCGGCCCTCCACCTGAGACTGGATAACGCCATAAACCTGGGACGGCGCGCACTGGCTAAGCACATAGGCATGCCTAATGAGGATATAGACATCGATACCACCATCGTCACCGACATCGTGAAGCCCGATGAGCTGTGGGTGAACTCACTGAGCGCTATAGAGCTGCGCAGCGAGACACGCCTGCTGGACCTCAACGTGCAGAAATCGCAACTGGAGACCAAGATGGCGCGCGCCTCACAACGCCCCCTGCTCATACTGGGCGGCAACGCCGGAGGCACATGGATACTCAGTAAGGGACAGTTTCGCGGAGTGGGCGTGGCACACGTGAGCATTCCCCTCAGCGCCTTCTGGAGCGAGAGCCACCGCATAAGGTATAAGAAGATATTAGAGCAGAAGGCACTGGACTTCCGCAAGGATAAGCGCGAGCTGCTGGACCTGCAGGTGCGCGATGCATACGACAATCTGGACAACGCATACCGCCAGCTGGGCATAGCAGAGAAGAGCATACGCCACGCCGACGAGAACCTGCGCGCAAAACGCGAGATGTATATCAACGGCGTGACAAACATGACCGTCCTCCTCGACGCCCAGCGCGAACAGCAGCAGGCCTACGACCAGCACACCGACGCCCTCTGCGACTATCAGCAGGCCAAGTCAACATACCTCATCCTCACAGGCCGACGGTAAAGGGGGAGGAAAGAGCACTTGCCGACTGCAGCACTGAATAAATCCTACCTATACTGACTCAACCCCAATTGCAAGAGCCCTCACTGCCTGCACGCAACTGTTCTGTCAGGCAGTAAGGGCTCTTGTATCGCATCTGCTCACACCCACCGCGCTAAAAAATTCAATGAAACCGCGAGAATGTCGGGAAAAAACACTATCTTTGCACCCAGAAACTCATAAACAATTATGATTATGGCAACATCAACCGCAAGAATACAGCATGTCACACACACCATGAGCTACTATCGGAACATGGTGAAAGACATGGACAACAGCCAGAAACTGGAACTTATGGCAATCATCATTGACAGCATGAAATCCCCTGCCACCACTGACGAAGTGAAGGACGAAGAATATCCTCTTCCCCGCTACACACTGAAGGAGATGAACGCCCTGCTTGATGAGGCAGAAGCTAACTTTGCAGCAGGCAAGGGCATAGCCGATGAAGAAGCATGGGACAACTTGGACGATGAAATTGCCTGCCAGAAGCAGGAAGAAATGACAATGGCAGAAACGGTATGAAAGTGATTTGGGACCCAAAGGCCATGAAGAACAGAGACCAAGTTGCCGACTATATCCGTCGGCAGTTCGGAGTCAGGCGCAAGATACAGTTTCTGCAAGAAGTACGCGAGGTGACAAAGAAACTTTGCACCGCCCCCTACATTGGTACAATTGATCCTCTATTCGAAAACCGCGCCAGAACTTATCGTAAAGTCATTGTCAACGGTCTGAACAAGATGGTTTATTTCGTTGAGGACGATGTAATCTACATCGCTGCCTTCTGGGATACTCGAATGAACGACGAGGAACTCGCCGCAAAGGTGGAATAGCATACATAAATCCACATACCATGGTGGGCGGTATTTTTCCACATTTCTCATACGACCAGCACACCGACGCCCTCTGCGACTATCAGCAGACAAGCCGACTGACCTCACACTAATAGTTTGAAATCCGTCGGCTAATAAATATATTTCTATCGGAGAAAGAGAATTCTAATGGTATCCATTCCTTTCATTTATCGGTTCTTTTTGATAGCCTTGAATTTTATCAAGGGACTGTTCTTGTAGAACGAATATATAAATTCATCATCAGTTAATTTATGGATAATCACTCTAAATGACATATCCCCTGCACCACGATACAAATATTTTCCACGAGTACTATATCCTATTTTCTCTGGGTAAAAATCTATTGATAGATAATCATCAAGATAATATGCATGACGATGTATCTTAGTTTTGTCCCCCCTTACTATAATCTCTTTTACAGAATCCTTATCAAAAACCATCGTACGGGTTTCCTTAAATCCATTAACGGAATCTGAATAATACCATTTCTTGCCTATCAGTTTTCTTCCATCATAAGACACGTTAGTGTTACTTTGTGCAAATGTTGAACACGTAAAACTCGTTACGAGCAGCAACACAAAAAATTTAAATAAAGTAGTCATATTTTGTTTGTTGGGTTTGCAATTACCAGTAATAAGTCAAAGAATCAGAGAAGCGTGACAGATTCCAGTCCATAGTGTCACCAGCCTTCAAAGTTGATGTTATTTTCTCGTTCTAAATCAGGACTAATAAGATTCCTGTTATACGATTTAATACGTTCTATCGGTTCCTTATAAAATACGATAGAATCACTCACATACGGGAAAGTATCGTTGTAGATGACAATCGAATCCTGTGTGTATGTTCCACGTAAAGTCACATCACACCAACAGTTTTCCGATGGTTGAAGCCAGAGCCTATATCCTGCAGCAATTATATTTTCATCGGTATGGAGACCTATTTCTACCGGTTGACTATAGAAATTGTGGTTTACTGAATTTAGATGAAAAGAAATCTCCCCTCCGCTGAAAAACAAATTTGTAGCTTCTATAGATATAAATCCAGGCAAGTAACCTTCTCTGGCATCTTCGAAATCGTCAGATGTACCATAGTAAAAACACTTATATTTGCAGTCATCTTTTACAATTACTATAATCTTATCCTCCATATCAAAATTTTTCATTCCATCTATGCCGAGTGCATAATGATGAAAATATAAGGTATCAGGAGTTGATGCCATTATTGGTTTATTTGCAGTAAATAGCAAGGCAAGTATAATAAAGATAATTGTTTTCATTTGTATCGGTATCCATTCCTTTCATTTATCGGTTCTTTTAGTAATCCAGACCATCTATAAAGTAGCCTGTATCAAAGTTTGATACTACCGGTGTTGGAAAACGGAAGGTCTGCACTTTTTCAAAGAAGTCAAGGATTTCCTCTTTGTATCCTTCGTCCACAAGATCTTTCCCTGATTGAATATTATCTATCAGAACGCCACCGGTATCATATACGAAGAAACTAAATCCATAAAGATAATTTTTTGGATCTCCTATACTGAATATGTCATCAGCATACAGATAGAACATTTCTTTCAATTTCGGCAGTCGTTCGCGTGCATCTGGTGTCCAATAGATATGTGGGTCTTTGGAAAAAACGGATCGTCGTGTCTTTTCTATTGTTTTAATTGAATCGGAGAACTCTTTTATGGAATAACTAAAAATAACCTTACCATTTTCATGTATGTATTTTCTTACCAAGATGGTTTTGTTCCTGACAGTATATTCTGTTTTAACAACCTCAAAATCAAAAGCATTCGCTGTAAATGTCGAGAACGACAGCAAACAGACTATCATACAGGATATGGCAGCCATCTTATTGAATAATATCGAATTTTTCATTTTCATATATTTTTTTCTGAAACCTACAAAATCGAACAGCAGCAGGCCTACGACCAGCACACCGACGCCCTCTGCGACTATCAGCAGGCCAAGTCAACATACCTCATCCTCACAGGCCGACGGTAAGGGGGGAAAGCGTGCTACATGATTAATGGTCGGGCGATGCGGTCAAACTCTTCAATCGGGATGGGCCGGAAGCTGCGCACAAGAGCTATGACTTCCACCTGACGGTTGAGGGCAAAGGTGCAGTCATTGAGGCGAACGGTGATGTCACAGAAGTCATTATAATTCCATCTCTGTTCAACGATGGTATGCCCTCCGATTAATCTCTCAGAAACAAGATAATAGGAATGAATGCTGGCATGCCAGTCCTTGCAAACAACTTTCTCAACGTAAAACTTCTCTCCCTCCCTACACACGACCTCACTCTTCAGGAGTTTGCCTTCATGCATGACTCCTGACTTTTTTTGCTTCCTATCGATAATGATGGCCACTACGATAAAAACAAGCGTAACCGACAATATCAATAAAACCTCACTCATACAAATGACTTGAAATCAGCGTAGCCACATACTCATTCAGTGTAACTAATACCTGCGTTATAATCCTAACATATATGTTTTCTGAGCGCAAAGGTACGATAACTTTTTAACAAAAACAAGAATAAGAAAAGAAAATATATATCCAATGATAACGGCTTCATGGCATTGGACTACCGAAAAATAGGACAACCGGAAACGTGCTCATATTCAGGGCGTTGCAATAGCAGGTCTTTTACGGTCTAATAGTAGGTCTTTTACCTGGTAATAGCAGGTCTTTTACAACGCAAAAGCAGGTCTTTCACCGTGTAAAAGACCTGCTTTTGCTGCGCCCCTGATTATCAGTAGGTTATGAGTGCCATTTCCTTCGGGGGATATTGTTCTGTTTTTCTGTTGTTTCGGGGGGCTAGAGGGCCTGCCGAAAAGGATTATTGGTTGTTAGGATTGGTCTGAGAAACGGATTCCTGATTCTCCCATTCCTCCCAATTAGTGTCGGAGAGATACTGGGAAATCTGTTCGTAAAGAGGGCGAAGGTCGTCTTCCACTACATATTTTACCTCGCTCTTCTCAATCTGATAATAATCGTGTACCAGCACATGACGCATTTTTTCAATCACACTCCACGGAGTGTCAGGGTGAGTTTCCTTGAAAAGGGGTGTCAATTTATAGGCTGCTTCACCTACAATCTCGATACACTTGACAATGCCGTAATACTCAATGGCGGTATCCGACAAATCGTCCATTGACTTGTCTGTCATGAAGTTCATTACGCGTTCTATTGCGTCCTTCATGTGTTCCAGACGCCCCTTATCTCTGACCGGCTCTCTCATATATCAGTATTTTATCGCGGTTAGCACTATCCACGGCAAAAGGCAACAGGGTGCCATCGGTGACCAAATCAACGGGACGACGCAGCTTGTGCTCCAAATCGACTATCATTCCCGCATGCTTCATCAAGCTGACACGTGCATTCTTATCAAACTCTACCAACAAGTCCACATCGCTGTCAGGCCTCTCCTCACCACGGGCGAATGAGCCGAAGAGCCACGCCTTCAGGACGGGTTGCGTCTTGAAGTACTCGGCTATTGTCTCTGTCATGGTCTTGGTGCTCATAGAGTGATTTGTGGCTTAGCAATGTATGCTTTAGTTGAAGTAGTATATGAAGATGGCGATGCCTTCGATGGCTTTTTTGCCTGTCTCCTTGACGTTCATGGTGAACTTGACTTCTGTCTTTACAGCGCCGCGGAGGTTGGCGATGCTGTGGAGGGAGGTGGTGAGGGATAGGCTCTGGCCGCTGAGCACGGGCTGACCGAATTTCATCTTGTCAATGCCGTAGTTGACGAGCATCTTTACGTTCTGGACGTCAACGATCTGTCCCCAGAGATAAGGGAGGACGGAGAGGGTGAGGTAGCCGTGTGCGATGGTGGTGCCGAACTGGCTCTCGGTCTTTGCGCGCTCTGTGTCCACGTGTATCCACTGGTGGTCAAGCGTGGCATCGGCAAACATGTTGATGCGTTCCTGCGTGAGCTGGATGTAGTTTGATGTGCCCAGCTCCTTGCCCTCATACTGGGCGAAGTCTTCGTAACTTGTGATTGTAAGCATATTGATGGAATTGATGATTGATGATTTATAAGGGGCTGATGACCCCTGCGGGGAAACCGCAGGGCACTCTAGAGAGCGGCAGGCGGGGCGATGAGGCGGGGCGCTGTAACCTGTTGCACAGAGTCCTTTTAGAGATCGTCTTTATCCACTTTCAGCTTGATGGAGAATGTGGAGCCTTTGCCTTCTTCTGACTTTAGGCTGATGGTGGCGTCCATGGCGTCTGCTATGGCTTGTGCCACGGAGAGGCCGAGGCCTGTGCCCTGCATGAAGTCGTCGAGCTTTACGAAGCGATGGAATATCTCCTCCTGCTTGTCTGCCGGTATGCCGCAGCCGGTGTCTTCACAATATACGGTGAGCCAGCCGTCCTCGTATGTGTATCCCAGCCGTATGTGGCCCGTCTTGGTGAATTTTGATGCGTTGCCTACGAATATCTCCAGCACCTGTATGATGCGGTCGTAATCGAGCGTCAGCACGAGGTGGTCCATCGGGTTGACGATCTGCAAATCTACATTAGTCTCAAACTTATTGATAAAGCGGTCCATCTCTTTGGTGCTGATCTCGAATGAGACGGGGAAGTCCACCTGACGTGGGTGCAGCTTGATGCCATCGGTGTCTATCATGGAGAGCTGCAGAATGTTGTCCACCATAGCAATCAGCATGGTGCAGTTGTGCATCATGATGCCGACATACTGTTCCTTCTCAAGCGGTGTGGATACCTGTAGCTTGAGCAAATCTGCAAATCCATTGACGGCGTTGAGCGGCGTGCGCAGCTCGTGTGTCATGTTTGCCAGGAATACGGTCTTCTGCCTTCCTGAGTCCTGAGCCTTCTCTGTCTGTTCGCGCAGTTCCTGCTCCACCTTCTTGAACGGTGTGATATCCACAGCAACGCCGAAGACGCCGGTGTGGTGTCCCAGCTCGTCATAATCGGGTGTGTAGTGTACGTCCAGCCATTGGCCGTCAGGACACTCCATCACAACGCTGTGAGGGCCGTCCTCACGGCTGAGTACCTCCTCTTCATTGCATCCGAGCGGGATGCGTGTATCAAAGTTGAAGAGGTCGCTGGATTTCTCGATGAAATCGGTACCTTTTCGCCATCTGAAGGTGAACATATTGCCCATGTGGAGCATGCGTTGCATCTCGTTCTGCAGGTTCTGCAGGTTCTGCTGCTTTTTGGAATATTCCAGGGTATTCTCCTTTGCCGTTGAGTGAATTTCAGAAATGGCTGAGAGGTTGCGGATGATGATGGAATAGCCGAAGTTCTCGCCTTCCTTGCCCGTGATGCCCCATATTTTCAGCTCTACGGGAGCGTGTACGCCAAGCTCAGGGATGTTGAAGCGTGTACACATCCATAAGTTCATTCCGGGCTCCAGCAGCATGCCGCAGTGGGCTATGAGCAGCTGCTGCAGCGAGTTGCTGCGCAGATAGCTGAGTGAATTGCCTTGCTTTCCCTGCGACAGGAAGCGAATCATCGCATTGTTGGCCCTGACGAAGGTGCCCTCCGCATTGTAATAGAGGATGCCGAGGTCGGTGATGTCGGCAATAGAGGCATACTCACTGATTATGCGGTTCAGCTTCTCCGTCTCGCGCATCTGCTGAGTCTCGTCGAGCACGCAGAGGTATAGGTACTTCACCTTGCTCCTGCCATTGGTGATAATGCGTGCATAGACAGCCACATTGCGCCACTGTTCCTGCTTGCTGTTGTAGCGCCTCATGCGGAATCTTACCACCGGCATGTTGGTGCATCCCTCGTCCACCTCGTGGCGTGCGCTGACGGCAAAGTGCAGGTCATCAGGGTGTATGAGCTTCTCGTAGTCCGACACGCTGAGTCCCTTGGGCGGCAGGAAATTGCCAGCCAGGTTGCGCACCCACTGTGTCGCCACGTTGATGACCCATATCTGGCATGAGCTGATGTCCTCACTGTTGTCTATAATGGCCGAGAACTCATGCCTCAGGGTGCTGACGCTGATGTCGCGCTGCGTGACGACGGCCACGAAGATGAATATCACGGTCAGGGTGAGGAGGAATATGATGAGGGCTATGTCAATGGCGGTGTAGTCAGAGCTGACCTTCAAAGAGTCGGAAAGCCAGCGGTCATGGATGGAGTCATAGAAGCCGGACTCCACAATGCGCCTGAACTGCGCGTCGAGCTCACCCACCAGAAGCGTGTCGCTGGCATAGAAGCGGAACTTTCCTGCCGGCACGTCGATGTCGTCTATCTCCAGGTCGTTTGCTGTATCATATATCCGCTCCAGGTTGCGCAGGGCATATTTTCCCCAGATGTAGTATTTTATCTTGCCGCTGGTGATGTCGCCAAGTGTGAGGTATGGGTTGATGGTCTTTATGACGCAGCTGCCTCCGTTGCGGTGCATGTCGCGCAGGTGTGTTCTCAGCCAGCGCTCCGCATAGTCGTTCTCATAGCAATAGACGGTGTCTGTGGGCATGAGGAACTGTATGGAGCGCAGCTGCAGCGTCTCCTTGAGGCGCATGACGCCAATCTTATACTCTGCCAGTGTCTCCTTGCCATAGACCACTCCGGGCATGACATCGTTCTTCTCTATGTCAATCATCACCTGTGCGCGGCCTGCCTGCACCTCTGTCTTGGCCTGATGCCAGTCCATGAGGTGTATCTCGTAGGGCACGTGCATACGGTTGAAAATCTCCCTCATGAGCTCTATCTGGAAGCCGTCGGGCTCTCCGTGGTCATTGATGAAGCAATAGGGACGGAACGCCCAGTCGCCCACGATGATGAGCGGGTGCTTCTTGGTGTAGCGTATGCCGAGCGGTGGAGCCGTCTGTCGCGCTTCTTCCATCTCGTCGTCATCGGTATTGGTGAGGGCATTGAGGAAGCTGCCACTGAGTACGCGTGAGAAGAATCCGTCGCTGGAGCCGCCTTTGTCGCTCTCATAATGAGCAGCGGAGGCGGACATCACACCACACAATATGAAGAGTAGCACGCCCACCAGACACACTCTCCCACCCCGTCCGTGGGAGGGAGTAACAAGTGTCAGGATACTATGTAGGAATGAATGTTTGATAACGTTGGGATGTTATATGTTGTTTATGAAGCTTGTCGCGATGCTATGTCACGTTTAGCGTAATGATGTATGATGTCGTTTATTATCGTTTATTATACATTATATATATGTTACCTCCCCTGTGCACTCTTTTCATCCCTCTCTCCCTCCCCCAGGGGAGGGCCGGGGTGGGGCTCCTATTTACAACGGTATCGTGAGATATATCGTAGTACCGTGTCCGGGTTCTGACTCCACATCCATGGTGCCGTGTATCATGTCCACTAGTGCCTTGCATATAGGCATCTCGAGACCTGACAGGTGTGCGTCCTGCTGCGTATATTCCACGTGGTGCATACCAATCTGAGGCTCGAAGAGAGTCTTCAGCTCACCTGGCGGGATACCTTCGCCGGTGTCCTCTATGGCTATGTTCAGCTTTTCGCGACGATAGATATAGCGCACGCTGACGGTGCCGTAGTTGGTGTATCGTGCAGAGAGTCCCACGGCTTCGGACAGTATTCGCGATATGATTTTCTCATCGGCAACGATGGGCAGCGTATCATAGGTGTTCTGCACATTGTAGGTCACACCGACGTGGCGGAAGCGGTCTAAGCCCTCATTGATGCTGCGTGTGTATAGCTTGACAAAGTCCAGACCCTTGAGATCCGGCTTCAGCATTCCTGCCTCGATGCGTGAGAGCAGTAGCGTGTCGTCAGAGAGCTGTATCAGTCGATGGGTGTTGACGCAGACACTGTTGAGCAGCGGCAGCTCTTCACTGCCCTCCACAGAGGAGAGTTTCTCTATGTTCTGGCGCATGATGACGAGAGGCTGGCGGATAGAGTAAGACATATTCTTCAGGAAGTTCTGCTTTACCAGCTCAATATCTCGCGCCGTGATGGTCTCGCGCTCCAGTTCCTCCTGCATGCTGACGCGGTCGGTGATGTCTATACAGATGCTGAAATAGCTTTCCACGCGGCCTGTATCGTCGAGAACGGGGAAGAGGTTGACGCTGTGAGTGCGCAGCTGATCCCTGCCTCGGAAGTAGTTGCGCAGCGTGAAGGAGAGCTCCGCAGGCACGCGGTCTTCAACGTGATGGAAGGCGCGGAACATGGTCTGGAAGTCTCGCTCATCAACAACTTCCAGTATCTGGAGGAGCGAATAGACAGACAACTGTCCGGTTTCTCGGTCGTATATGCCTATGGTATGGGTGGCGGGGTTGCAATAGAACAGGTTTATGAGCGTCTCGCGCAGTATGAAGTTGCGCCGCTTCAGGTAGTTCTGACACTCATAACGGAAGTGGCTGATTCTCTTCTGCTGTGCCCTCAGCTTCATGGTGGCCAGCACAAACTTCGTAATGTCGCGCACAAAGAGCATGTAGCCCAGCACCTGACCGTCGGAGGAGGTGGTGGTAGTGATGTGCACGTGGTAGTAACCGTCCTCCTGATTGTCGTCATCTATAGGCGTTACGCCCATGTCTGGAGCGCTCTCTATGCGCCTTATGGACAGTCCGAGCGGTATGTAGGGTGATACGCCCACGACATGAGAGGTGAAGCAGACGTCGTCGCCGAGCGAGATTAAATCTACGCCCAGGTTGCTGCTGAAGTCATCCAGGGTGATGCCCTTGGAGAGCACGGACTCCTTGTCTTCTATGTCAAAGCGCTGCTGCAAGTGGGCATTGAGGTCCATCATGCGCCCGGAGGCATCAAAACGCATGATGCTGCCTATGGCCTGCTCAAACACTGTAGCCTGACTGCGACGCATCAGTTGCTTTCTGTCAAGCATGGCCTTGGTGTCGGTAATGTCGTGTTGCAGGCCGAAGATGAGGTATATCTTGCCATAATCGTTGCGCATAGGCAGCAGACGCACCTCTGTATCTAATATCTTGTTACGGTCGTTCTCGTCATAGCAGCGCAGTTTGAAGTCGCTGACTTCTTTTTCGTGAGACAGGATATCGGTCACGTGTGAGTGTATGATGCTGAACTCCTCATCGGGATAGAAGCGTGAGAACTCATAGGTGGAGTACTCCCTATCGGTCTCGCCCTCTAAGGACATCCATGAGTAGCGGCGCGATGAGGGATAATAGACCCACACACGCACCTTGCATGACGAGAGGATAAGCTCCATCTGCCACTTCGTATCGGTAAGTGAGTTGGTGGAATGGTGTATGCGGTAGCGGTGCAACAGGTAATTGAGCAGCAGCGCCAGCAGGAATACGATGACAGCTATGATAATGGCGTAGGTGGCATCGTTGTTCTTTGGCTTGGCATTAGGGCTCATCCAGTGCTCTGCCAGCTCCTGCAGCTCCCCGTCGCGGTACATCAGCTCGCAGACGCTGTCAAGCTTTGCCAGCAGCACCGTATCGGCTGACATGAAGCGATAGTCGCCCGAAGGGATATCTACAGGCACCACGCAAAGGTCGTCAAGGTGGTATTTGTTCTTCACCCATCGGACCATCATGGTGTTCCAGACGGGGTATTCTTCTACTCTCCCATATCTCTCCAGTATCTCTGCCTCCATATTGTCGCCTGTCTTGAGCAGGCTGTCAGGGAATCCGGCTTCCACCAGCTTGTGGTACGCGCGGCTGTTCTGTCGCACGTAGAATGGTATCGTGCGCAGCCGGTCGAGGGTCATAAGACCCACGGAGTCCTTCTTTGGCAGCAGGATGGCATTGTCAAAATGCGATATTGTGAAGCGTCCGAAACGTCCGAAGGACGCATTATAGTCAGCCGAGACACCCAATGACAGGTCAGCGGAATCGCTTTGCAGGTCGAAATGTGCCTGCTCCTGGCTGACGAGGCGTACCTCGAAGGGTATCTTGAGGCGTGTCATGATGCTGCGCACCAAATCGACATTGAAGCCTTCGGGCTCGCCGTGGTCGTTAATAAAGGCATAAGGCCACTTCCTCCACGAGTCTTCGTAGATGAGTGGCCTTTCCTTAGTATATTTCCGCGTGCGCGAACCCACAAACGGTGCCGCCTCTGCAGCCATGAGGCAGCAGAGGCTTATCAGCACTGTTATGAGTACGCGTCGCAGTGTCATAGACTTGCGTTAGTCAGACAACTTGGCACAGATGAACTCACGGTTCAGTCGTGCGATGTTAGCGATGGTCTCGTTCTTAGGACAAACGGCCTCGCAGGCACGGGTGTTGGTGCAGTTACCAAAGCCCAGTTCATCCATCTTTGCCACCATTGCCTTGGCGCGCTTGGCTGCCTCGGGGCGTCCCTGTGGCAGGAGAGCCAGCTGGCTGACCTTTGAGCTGACGAAGAGCATGGCAGAGCCGTTCTTACATGCAGCGACGCAGGCACCGCAACCGATGCACGTAGCGCAGTCCATTGCCTCGTCGGCATTCTGCTTAGGGATGAGGATGGCGTTGGCATCCTGAGCCTGTCCGGCACGCACGCTGGTGTAACCGCCGGCCTGGATAATCTTATCAAAGGCGTTGCGATCTACCATACAGTCCTTGATGACAGGGAAACCGGCTGAGCGCCAGGGCTCTACGGTGATGGTGTCACCGTCATTGAAGCGGCGCATGTAGAGCTGACAGGTGGTAGCGCCACGCTCTGTCTTGCCGTGAGGCGTGCCGTTGATATAGAGTGAGCACATGCCACAGATGCCCTCGCGACAGTCATGATCGAAGACAAAGGGCTCCTGACCCTCGTTGATGAGCTCCTCATTGAGCATGTCGAGCATCTCGAGGAAGGAGGTGTCATCAGGCACATTCTTCATCTCGTGTGTATCAAAATGCCCCTTCTCCTTCGGGCCATTCTGTTTCCAGTATCTTATAGTGAAGCTTATTGATTTAGCCATGATTCAATTAGTTTTTGTAGTTACGGGTTTGTACCTTGATGATTTCATACTCTAAAGGCTCTTTTGAGAGTTCCGGAGCGGTGTCATCGTCCTTCTGATACTCCCATGCGCCAACATAGAAGAAGTTCTCGTCGTCGCGCTTTGCCTCGCCTTCCTCCGTCTGGTGCTCCTCGCGGAAGTGTCCGCCGCAGGACTCCTCGCGGTGCAGGGCATCGTAAGCGATGAGCTCGCCCATGAGGATGAAGTCACGAAGGTGGATAGCCTTATCCAGTTCCACATTGAGACCTTCCTTCTTGCCAGGCACGAAGAGGTTCTCATTGAACTCCTTGCGCAGTGCTTTCAGCAGCTTCAGGCCTTCCTCAAGGCCGGCCTTGGTGCGTCCCATGCCGACGTGCTCCCACATGATGTGACCCAGCTCCTTGTGGATAGAGTCAACGGAGCGCTTGCCCTTGATGTTCAGCAGGCGGTCCATCTCAGAGTCAACCTTCTTCTCGGCCTCTGCAAACTCAGGCAGGTCGGTGCTTACCTTTGGCCACAGAGCCTGGTCAGCGAGGTAGTTCTGAATGGTGTAAGGCAGTACAAAGTATCCGTCTGCCAGTCCCTGCATCAGCGCCGAAGCACCGAGACGGTTGGCTCCGTGGTCAGAGAAGTTGCACTCGCCGATAGAGAAGAGTCCAGGGATGGTGGTCTGCAGCTCGTAGTCCACCCAGATGCCGCCCATGGTGTAGTGGATAGCAGGGAAGATCATCATTGGCTTGTAGTAGTCAATGCCATCGACTGTCTGCACGAACTCGCCTGGGTTGACGTCTGTTATCTCCTCATACATATCGAAGAGGTTGCCGTAGCGCTGGCGTATCTCGTCGATACCGAGGCGCTGTATGGACTCAGAGAAGTCGAGGAACACGGCCAGACCGGTGTTGTTCACGCCGAAGCCCTTGTCGCAACGCACCATGGCAGCACGCGAAGCCCCGTCGCGCGGCACGAGGTTACCGAATGCGAGGTAGCGACGCTCCAGATATAAGTCGCGG
>JAEEGL011734587.1_pt1 | contig 20388 bp, 9 predicted proteins | sample 9134231 | NCBI WGS metagenome assembly JAEEGL01 (sample SAMN16246548, study PRJNA631951) | gut metagenome | biome: gut microbiome; feature: rumen; material: fiber-attached | host: Bos | place: Iran: Karaj | collected 2018-10 | reverse complement strand
TTCTCTTGGCTTGGAGATGGCGACTTGCGCTGAAGACATCGATCTTTCCGAATATGGCATAAAGCATAACAAGTGTGTAGACGATGATTTAATGGTTCGCTTGTTTCATGATGATGCGAAGCTAATGGATTTCATCGGTGCTGAATACGATATGATTGACGGCTGGACTCTTAAGAAATCGAGGAAAGACAAAGGGCAGCGTAAGGCGTGTGGTTGTATTGTGAGCAAAGATATCGGCATGTACAATACTTGTCCACACTTGTGTAAGTATTGTTATGCCAACTTTAGCGATGAGCTGGTGCTAAAGAATTACCGGCAGTTTTCTCTAAAGATGATATAATTTCGACGAGGAGAAAATAATGAGAGGCGAAGACCAGAACATCGAGTACAAGCAGAGCTGGAGGGATGAATACCTTAAGTGGATATGCGGATTCGCCAATGCCTCCGGCGGGCGGATGCTAATCGGCGTTGCCGACGACAAGAAAGGCAATGAGGTTGTCGGCGTCGCTGACTGGAAATCGCTGCTTGAAAACATACCCAACCTGATGCGAGACACCATGGGGATGATAGCGGACGTCAATCATGTCCGCAAGGGTGGCAAGGACATTGTTGAAATCGTTGTCCCGTCTTACCCAGTTCCAATCTCGCTTCGCGGAGTGTACTATGTCCGGCGCGGTGCAACGAACCAGCGCCTGTCAGGGCCAGGGCTGGAGTCGTTTCTCCTCAAGAGGCGCGGGCTCCATTGGGAGAACCTGCCGTGCCCGCGTCTGAAGTTGAAGGACATATCGGCGAATGAAATAAAGCGGTTCAAAGACCTTGCGATAGACAAAGGAAGACTTGACGTTTCCGTTCGACGCGAGACGAAGGAGAACTTCATCTCGCATCTTCATCTTGTCGGCAAGGACGGAATCTCATACGCCGGTGCATTGCTCTTCACGGAAAAGGCGGAGAGATGGATCGCAGGAGCATACATCAAGGTTGGAAAGTTCGGCGAGAACGAGGCTGACCTCGTCTATCATGACGATGTTCACGGCTCTCTGATTGAACAGGCCGAGAAGGCTCTCGACCTCATCTACTTCAAATATCTCAAGGCAAAGATCAGCTACGAGGACGGGTTGCATCGTGTCGAGAAGTTCCCATTCCCTCGTGAAGCATTGCGCGAGCTGATTCTCAACGCCCTTGTCCACAAGGACTATTCGAGCAACATACCAATCCAGATAAGCGTTTCCGACGATAAGATATACATCGCAAATACTGGTTCGCTTCCCGACGATTGGACGGTTAAGCAGCTTCTTGGCAAGCATTCGTCTTGTCCGCGCAATCCCACTATTGCCGGATGCGTCTATCTTACCGGGATGATTGAGACCTGGGGGCGAGGCATCCGCAAGGTGTTTGACGAGTGTAAGAGGCATGGATGCCCACAGCCCGTATACGAGGTCAATGGCGGGGATCCTGGCGACATACTGGTGCGCATAGATGCAGCTCCTGACGCTTTGGTGGATGAGGCGCACTTGAAAGGTAATGGTGCGTTAAGTGGGGCATTAAATGGGGCGTTAAATGGGGCGTTAAATTTGTCGCCCACACAGCAGAAGGTGTATGGTGAAATAGCTGGGAAGAAAGGCATTACGGCGGAGCAAATAGTTTCTTCTCTTGGCCTTGGCAAGTCAACAGTCGACAGATGCATCCAATACCTCAAGTCTATAAATCTTATTGAGCGTAGAGGAAGTAGAAAGACAGGCGGCTACTTCCTGAAATAAAGGGCAAATCACCTCCTCTGCTAATTAGACATTTGCAGATATCCGCGGATATCCAAAATCGCATATTGTCGCTCAAAATATGCGATAATACGCATGCATTCGCCAAGGAAGGCGAAGCTGTGGGCGTTGGCACAGGAGTGCTAACTACGACGTGGCATGAGTTGAGAAGATCGGCTCGACAACAACAACGGAGGATGAAGATGCGAATAACGCCAGAATCGAGAGTAGTAAGGTCGTGCAGCGGGAAGCGGCTTGAGCAGCTTGCCGAAGGCGGGACAATCTTCAAGGCCGCCACGCAGAGGGAAATGACCAGGCGGGAGAAGAAGGCCAGGAAGCGCTCCAAGAAAGGGGGCGGCGAAAAGTGATTTCAGGAGTTGGCGCCGGCGAAGGGCTTGCCGCGGTGCGCGGCCATCAGTCCGGGGCAGAAGGGGCGCGGGTTGCGATGCCCGCGTTCTCCCGGGAGATCGAAACGGTTGATCGGTTGTCATTCCTCTTCCCGGCGCCAACTCCGCTTGTTTAACGAACAGGTCATAGTGAATAACGAATAGATGAACGGTAAAGGTGGTAATGACATTTGAGGAATACTTCTCGTTTGAGGCGATAGTCGGCGACTTGATCCGGTGGCGGGTCCAGGGCAAGGGCGCTGTCGACAAAAACGGGCGCCGCGATGTCGAGAAGGTGCTGCCGGCGCGAAGGGCGTGGAGCCGCGCGGGCGCGATTGCGCGGAAGGGCAGATTCCCGGAGTCCGTGCGTAGGCAGGCGATCTGGCGCGCGGTCAGGCGCGAATGCGGCGGGCATGGGGAAATGCAATCTGACATGCGGTGGGCGCGGAATCTCAAGAAGCTCGTGGAGGAAGTGCGCAAGGCGGTGCTTTCTGGGAACGTGGTGTTTGAAAAGCCGCGCATGATGAAGATTCCGAAAGGATACAAGGACGGGGTCCTTCAGTTCCGGGATGTCGCGACATTTGACCGTCTTGCCGACCGCGTGGTCCTGAGCCGGACGACTGCGTATGTGCGCGACGTTCTGGAGGGGGTTCTCTGCGACAGCTGCTATTCGTTCCGCCGCGATCCCAAGAGGTCGCACCAGCTCGCGGTCGAGAAGCTTCAGGAATGGCGGAGAGTGCACGAAGGGGAGCCAATGTACGTCGCGGAATGCGACATAAGGAAGTTCTTCGACCACATCAGCCATGATGTCGTGCGGCGCTACTGGAAGTCGATGGGGTTCGATCCCCTGGCGAAGGACGTCTTGGAGGCGTATCTGGCGGTGTATTCATCGGCGGAGGGAGGCTCATACGTCCATTCGGGGCTTGTGAAAGTATGCATGGGGTTTCCGGAACCGCCCGAATATACCAAGGACGGGCGGCGCGGCCTTCCGCAGGGCGGCTCGCTCTCGACCGTGCTCGCGAACCTTGTCCTGCACGAAGCGGACAGGGCGCTTCGGGACTGGGGACGGAACGGCTCCTTCTACGCGCGCTACTGCGACGACGTGGTGATTGCGGCTGCCGACGAGGCGGAATGCCGCGATCTTCTCAGTAGCTATATGTTCGTGATGGACATACTGGAGCTTCCCGTCCACCCAGTGAAGTCGTTTGTCTACTTTCCGGCGGACGGCAAGCCGACGGACTACTATGCGATCAAGAGCAAGGGCCCGTTTCGCTGGGGCGAGCCGAAGATCGGCGAGTCGGACTGCGCGCCGTGGGTGAGCTTCCTTGGCAGCCAGGTGCGCTGCAACGGCGAGACGCGCATCCGCAGGGAGTCGATCGAGAAGCACATCCGGGCGCTCGGGCTAGAGACGGCGAAGGCGGTGCAGGAGATCAAGAACTGGGATGTGGGAAAGCGGGCAGGCGGGACGCGTGCCCCTGCCAGAATCGCAGAGTGGTTCGCGAGGTTCCGCAACCGGCTGATCGCGAAGGGCGTGGGGTATGTGACGGCGAAGGCGAAGGACTGCCACCTTTGCTGGGCGGGGGCGTTCATGCAAATGACTGACTGCACCGACACGCGGATGCAGATGCGGCGGCTCGACCGCGTGCGCGAGGGCATGCTCTGCAAGGTGTGGCGCATGCTGTCCGCCCTGCCAGTCGGCAGGGAGATGCATCGCCACGGCCGGCGCTACAAGGGCAATCCGTTCAGCTACTTCGGATTTCTCCGGAAGGTCAGGCGCCCGACGAACATGAGGCCGCCGCGCCGGCAGTTCGCGCTGCCGTATTCGGAATTATAATTCATTGCTTTATGGTGTTATAAGACATTCTCGTATGACGGGTTATTGTTCAGGGAGAAGTAACAATGATAGGTGCAATAGTCGGGGACATCGCAGGGTCGCGGTTTGAGTGGCACAACCGCAAGAGCAAGGGGTTCACGTTCCTGAAGGGGGAACGCGAGTCGCGGCATCCGTGCCATTTCACTGACGACTCGGTGATGACGCTTGCGGTGGCGGATGCCATCATGAAGTGGCGCGAGGCGGGAGGCGGGACGTATGACGCGCTGTCCGCCGAGGCCGTCATGAGCATGCAGGAGTTCGGGCGGCGCTATCCGCACGCGGGCTACGGCGGCGCGTTTAGGCGATGGCTGCGGGACGTCAGCCCTCAGCCCTACAACAGCTGGGGGAACGGCTCGGCGATGCGCGTGAGCGCGTGCGGCTGGGCCGGGCGGACGCTTGACGAGGTGAAGGCGATGTCGCGCGCGGTCACGAAGGTGACGCACAACCATCCCGAAGGCATCAAGGGCGCTGAGGCGACGGCCGTAGCGACGTTCCTTGCGAGGGCAGGGAAGACGATGGAGGAGCTCAAGGAGGTCGTCGTGCGCGACTACTATCCGCTCGGCTTCACGCTCGACGAGATTCGCCCGACGTACGAGTTCGACGTCTCGTGCCAGGGCTCCGTGCCGCAGGCGCTGGAGGCGTTCTTCGAGTCGACGTCCTTCGAGGACGCCATACGCAACGCAGTCTCCATCGGCGGAGACTCGGACACCATCGCCGCGATCTGCGGCGCGGTGGCGGGCGCGTACTACGGCGTCCCGGACGACATCCGCGCCAAGGCCGAGACGTTCCTCGACGAGCGTCTTCTCAAGGCCCTGCGCGACTTCGAGCGGACATTTGCATAAGACTTCACCGCTGGAGGCGAATAGGGGTCGAATAGGGGTAGAAAAAGAGCGCATGTGTCGAATTGTAATTTTCTGGGAAGTTTTCGGGAAAGTTTGATATAATACTAACTTATTGCGGGACGGTGGTGACGGCCTGCTGAAAAGGGAGGGGAATTTCATGAAAAACAAAATACTTGTCGTGGTGTCGGTGGTGAGCTTGCTTGCCGCCATTGGTAGCCTTTCGATGCTTGAGAGGATGTATTCAAGGGTGCGCACGCTTGAGAAGGAGCGCGACGCCGCCATTGCATCGGTGCCGAAGAAACTGAAGATGGCGGACGCCATCCTCGAACGCGGCAAGGTCTATTACAATGCTGACAACATTCCTGAGTATGTGACGAGGTATTCTAACGAGGATGTCTTTTCGGTTGCTCAGAGATTCGACGTGTCGCCGGATGAGATCAGGGAGTTGAACGGCCTTGCGGATTCCAACAGGCTGGAGCCAGGCTGGATGGTGAGGCTCCCCACCAATGCCGAGATAAACGCTTACTATCTGCCAGACAAGAGCCATGCGGCGCGCGGCGAGGACGAGCCGAAGAAAGCCTGCGCAAAGAAGGCCACGCCTGGCGAAATGAAGGTCGTGGAAGTCTCGTATGACGACGACATGAGGCTGGACGTTTCGCTTTCGGAGCGACCCGACATGGAGGTCGTGCGCCAATATGTCAGCGTCTCGCCGATGCGAGAGGGCGTTCCGAGCCTTCAGTACCGGGCGACGTATGAAAAGCGCGATGGCAAGTGGGACTTCTACCCGCATCTTATAGTGACCGGCGACTTTGCGCTCAGGACCAACGTCGTCCTGAAGATACGCAAGGGCTTTCCGCTCTATGGCAAGGGCGCGAACCCCAATCCGGAAGGTTCGCTTGCGGAAGACTTCACATACGAGTTCAGGCGCAAGGACATCGACCCCTACGTGAAGTTTGCCGCAGACGGCCGCTATCTCCCGCCCGCTGGGAGCCGCGCAATCGGCTTCGAGGCGGTGAACGTCACCAATGTCCATGTCGAGCTGCGCCGCGTCGAGCCGCGCAACGTCGTGCAGATGCTGGCGCGCGAGGAGAACGTGTATTCCAAGTACTGCAACTACGACTGGTACTCCGATGGCAAGGGCGCGGACAAGGAAGACACTTCCGAACTCGCCGGGGAAGTGGAGGAGGCTTTGGTTCCGTGCCTGGGCAAGCCGAACGAAAAGCGCATAGTGCCGTTCCGCCTCGCGCTCAAGGACGGCAAGCCGCAGAACGGCATATATTTCGCGACGATAAGGATGGGCGACTATCCGCGTCGCGACTACGTGTACTACTATGCCGAAGACAAGGATACCGCCGTACTTAACCGCAACAGCTACCGCGTGGTGTGCGTGAGCGACCTGGGGCTTAGCGTTCGCGCGAGCGGCGAGGACGAGACCGGCGTGTGGGTGACGTCGCTTACGACCGGGCGGCCTGTCGCCGGCGCGAAGGTCGAGATCTACTCCTCCGCGAACATAAAGATAAAGGAGGGCGTCGCCGACAAGGACGGCTGGTGCGTGCCAAGGCGCATCGACAAGGGCAAGCCGTTTGCGGTAGTGGCAATCGCGCCCGGCGGCGACGACATGTCGTTCATGGCGATTCGCGAATCGATGGAGATTGGCGAGACGTACGACATCGGCGCGAGGGAGGAGTACCTCAAGAAAGGCGAATGCACCGCTTTTCTCTGGACGGAGCGCGGCATCTACCGCCACGACGAGAGGATATTCGCGCACGCGCTTCTGCGCGACGGCGACAACAAGGCGCCGAAGCCGTTCCCCGTCGACATCGAGCTTCTTAAGCCGGATGGCGGCGTGTTCGCGCGCGCAAGCGCAATGCCCGACTTGAACGGCGCGCTTTCGCACGAGGCGTTCAAAGTGCCTGCCGACCAGCCAAGCGGCGAGTGGACGGTGCGCGTGAAGCTGCCCGGCGAGAATGGCAGGGAGCTCGGCAGACGCTACGTGAAGATCGAGGAGTTCGCGCCGCCGCAGATCCGCGTCAAGGTCTACGTCGACGGCATCGACGACCTTAAGGAATTCTGGTTCGGCGTCTCGGCGGAGCATCTCTTCGGCGGCGCGGCGCGCGAGCTGCCCTGCGAAGGCGCGGTCGTCTTCGAGGACGTGCCGTTTGCGCCGGAGAAGTGGAAGGGCTACAAGTTCGGCAACGAAGACCTTGGCCTCAGGCCGAGCTTCCGGGAGCTTGGCAGGCAGACGCTCGGCAACGACGGCAAGACAGGGTTCTACGCGCCCATCTGGGCGGATTCGGGGCTCCCGAAGGCGGCTGTCCGCGTAACTGCGCAGGGCATCGTGTTCGAGGACGGCGGGCGGCCCGCGACGGCGCGCGGCAGCGTCGTCTGCCACTACTACCCGTACTACATCGGCTCGACCCTCGGCAGCTGGGTCAAGAAGCCGGAGAGAGGCGCCCTCAAGGTGCCGGTTGCGTGCGTCATGCCGGACGGCTCGCGCGTCGCCGAGGAGAAGACCCTCATAGTGAAGGTCGAGAGCATAGAGAGCGTGTATTCGTACAAGAAGGGCGAAGACGGCTGGGGCAGCTGGGACTGCGAGAGGATCCGCTCCTCGGCGATCGACAGCATGGAGCTTGTCGTGGAGCCGGGCAAGGACGCCGAGCTTTCGCTCCCGCTTGTGCAGTGCGGCGACTACGCGCTTACGATCACCGACCCCGAGACGCAGGCCTCCTACGGGCGCACGTTCTACTTGAGCGACTGGGGCGACGACGTCGTGCGCGCGCCGCTTTCCAACCCGACGGAGGTGACGCTGCAGCCAGACAGGAAGTTCTACCGCGTAGGCGAAAGGCCGCGTCTCATCGTGAAGTCGCCGTTTGCTGGCGCGGCGCTTCTTTCGGTGATGCGCGACAAGATGGTGTACACCGAAGTCGTCAACCTCACGAACGCCACGAGCGAAGTGACGCTCAAGGCCGTGGAGAGGTCGTGGGCGCCGAACGTCGACGTCAGCGTTTCCGTCGTCCAGAGCGTCGAGGCGAATGCAAACCGCATGGCCGTGCGCGCGCACGGGCAGACGGTCGTCTCGGTAAGGCCGGAGGAGAACGAGCTGCCGGTGAAGCTCGAGGCCGAGGTCGCCGTCGCGGAGTCTGGCGGCTCGGTCGTGACGATCGACGTCGACGCGTGCTGGGGCGCGGCCACGGGGACTGTCGCCGTAGTGACGGTCGTGGACGAGGGCATCAACATCCTGACTGGCGAAGAGACGCCCGACCCCGTCGGCCATCTCGCCTATCCGCGCACTTCGAGCCACCCGCTCTACGACATCTACGGGAAGATACTCCCCGTCTTCGACGACGACCTCCGCAAGAGCGGCGTGAAGACGGGCGGCGGATTCGGCGCGGAGATGCTTGGGCGCGTGAGCCCCGTGCCGACGCGCAGGTTCAAGCCGCTCGCGCTCTGGAAGACGGGCGTCCCGCTTGTGGCCGGCAAGGGCCGCACGGAGATCCGCCTGCCGGAATTCATGGGCGAGGTGCGCGTGACGGCGGTCGCGTATTCCGCCTGCGCGACTGGCGCGGCGTCGATCCAGCGCAAGGTCTCGCCGAAGCTCGTCATGCAGCCTGACGCGCCGAGGTTCGTCGCGCCCGGCGACGTCTTCGAGGTGACGCTCCCGCTCTACAACAGAAGCGGCGCGGACGGCGACGCCAAGTGGAACGTGGCGGCGACGGGGGCCGTCGCGCTTGACGGCGTGGCAGAGGGAACGGCTACGCTCGCGAACGACGGGAGTACTGTCGTGCGCGTGAAGGCGAAGGCCGGCGCGAAGCCCGGGCAGGGCGAGGTGAAGTTCGTCGGCAACGGCTACGGCGAGAGGCATGAGATCGTGATCGAGATTCCCGTTCGTCCCGCTGCTCCCTGGAACGAGCGCATCGAGATCGTGAGGCTCGATCCCGGCGAGAAGAGGGAGTTCAAGGTGGATGGCGACTTCGCGAAGCAGTCGTTCGCCGTCTCGGGCTCGCGCCTTGGCGAGCTTGCCGCCGCGCTCGAATGGCTTGCGGACTATCCGCACGGCTGCCTTGAGCAGACGTCCTCTCGCATCTTCCCGCTAATTGCCGCTGGCGGCATACTTAACACCGTCGGCTCGAAGGCGGAGGCGAAGCGCGCGGACTATGTCGAGGCCGGCGTTAAGAGGGTGGAGTCGATGATACGCGAAAACGACTTTGTAATGTGGCCCGACTGCAACTGCCCGCCGTGGGACAGGGAGGTTTCGCTCTTCGCGGCGCATTTCCTCGTCGAGGCGGAGAAGTCAGGGCAGAAGCTCGGCCCCGAGTCGAAGAAGCAGGTGATGAAGTTCCTCTCGAAGTGGGCCGTCTCCACGAACGCCGCAGTCTCGGCGTATGCCTGCCACACGCTTGCGCTCGCAGGCAAGCCGGACAAGGACAGGATGTTCAGGCTCTACGACATGCGCAAGAAGCTCGACTTCCTTTCGCGGGCGAGGCTCGCGCGGGCGTTCGCCGCCGCGCACGACAGGACGCGCGCCGAGGCGCTTCTCGAGAATGCTGGCGACCCCGAGAGCGTGAAGGAAGCCGCGTTCGCGGCGCTTGCGCTTCTCGACTTCAAGCCGGACGACGCGCGCATAGAGCGCCTTGTGGACTATCTCCTCAGGAACCGCGACCACGCGAAGTTCAGCTGGGGCACGACAGAGTCTAACGCGCATGCGCTTCTCGCAATCGGCGAATACTACCGCCACCACCCGGTGAAGGCCGGTGCGCCGAAGGTTGGCGTCGTGCCTGCCGGCGGCGCGGCGGTGACGCTCGGCGACAGGGGTGCGGCGAAGTTCGACAGCGCGGCGGTCACTGCCGAGAATGGCGGCGACGCCACAGCGTACATTTCGTGGAAGGCGCTTGAGCTTGTCCCCGCCGGGAGCGCCAAGGACGAGCCTGGCTCCGGCGCGCTGAAGGTGGAGCGCAAGTTCTTCAAGTCGAACGGCGAGCCGGCCGACATGGAAGACCTTCGCTGCGGCGACCTCGTCGTGGTCGACATCGCGGTGTCGTCCGCCGAGAAGCGCACGCTTTCGGACCTCGTGGTGGAAGACCTCTTCGCCGCGGCGTTCGAGCCTGTGCACGGCGACCTCGACCCGGCGGTGTGGGGCGCCTCCGGCGCATCGTGGGTGATGCGCAAGGACGCGCGCGACGACCGCATGCTCGTCTTTTCGAAGAAGTTCACGCTGGAGGCCGGCAATGAAGTCCATTTCCGCTACCCGGTGCGCGTGGTCTCGGCTGGCGAGTTTGTTCTGCCGGGAACGGCTCTTGAAGGGATGTACGATCCTCGTCTCAAGTGCCGTCGCGCTGCTGGTCGCATCGTGGTTCGCCATTGACTGGAATGACGAAGGGGCGGGCGAGTATCCCGGCGGCATAGTCCTTCGCGACGCCGCCGGGAACGTGATGCGCGTGTCGCTCGGCCCGGGCGACACCGACTGCCGCCCGTACTACGAGGCCGACCCCGACGACTGGATAGTGAAGGCGCTTGTCGCCGCCGAGGACGGCACTTACTGGGAGCATTGCGGGGTGCGGCCCTTGAGCATCCTCAGGGCGGCGTTCCAGAACGTCTTCTACCGCCGAAGGTTCTCCGGCGCGTCGACGATAACGATGCAGGCCGTGCGCCTCATAAGGCCCCACCCGAAGACGCTATGGTGGAAGTACAAGGAGGCGTTCATGGCGCTCAAGATGGAGCGCAAGAAGGACAAGCGCTGGATTCTCTCGCAGTACCTGAACCGCGCGCCGTACGGCTCGAACTTCATCGGCATAGAGGCGGCGGCGAACGGCTGGTTCGGCAAGGGCGCGAAGGCGCTCGGGCTCGGCGAGGCGGCGATGCTCGCGGGCATGGTGCAGGCGCCTTCGAGGTTTCGCCCCGACCGCGGCTTCGAGAAGGCGTTCAAGCGCCGCGACTACGTACTTGGGCGAATGCATGCGCTCGGGATGATCACGAAAGCGCAGATGGAGGGCGCGAAAAGCGTGCGTCCCGTCGTCTGCCGTGCGCCGCGCCCGTTCCGCTACCCGTACTACTGCGACTGGGTGATGCGCCATCTCGGGCGCGACCGCGCGGCGCAGCGCAGAAGCGGCGACTTCGTGACGGCGCTCGACGCCGACATCGAGGCGGTGTGCGAGAACGCCGTGCGCGAGGCGGCGGCGAAGGGCGGCTATTCGTCGGCCGCCGTCGTCATGCGCGTCGACACCGGCGCGGTCGTCGCGCTTGCCTGCAGCGGCGACTACTTCGGGCAGGACGACGGGCAGGTGAACACCGCCATGAGCCCGCGGCCCGCGGGGTCGACCCTGAAGCCGTTTCTCGTGGCGCTTGCGATGGACGGCGGGCTCGTCACGCCGGAAGAACGGCTTGCCGACATCCCGCGCGCCTACAAGGGGTATCGCCCCGCCAACTTCGACTCGAAGCACAGGGGGCTCGTGACGGCGCGCGACGCGCTAGTGCTTTCGCTCAACGTGCCGTTTGTGCAGCTTCTTCAGCGCGTGGGGCTCGAGAGGTTCGGCGGCACATTGCGCGAGCTTGGCTTTGCGAACATGAAGGAGCCAGACGACACGTTCGGCCTCGGCATGGCCATAGGCAACGTCGAGGTCTCGCTCATAGAGCTTGTCGCGGCGTACGCGGCGGTTGCGCGCGGGGGAGTGTACAAGCCGCCGTGCGCGCTGAAGGACGAGGCGGAAGGGGCCCTTGCGAGCGCGGGCGCGAGGGTGTTTACGCCGGGCGCGAGCTACCTTGTCTCCGACATCCTCTCCGGCAGCGAGCGCAGCAGCGCCTCGCTCGGGCACGTTGCTGACGTGGAGGTGCCGCGGCTTGCGTGGAAGACGGGCACGAGCTCGGCGTACCGCGACGCATGGACGGTGGCATGGAACCCCGAATACGTCGTGGGCGTGTGGTGCGGGCACAAGAGGGGCGGCTTTGGCGACAAGTCGCTCGTGGGAGCGAAGGCCGCCGCGCCTGTGGCATGGGGAATCGCGCGGGCGCTTTATCCGCAGAACGACGGCCCCTGGTTCGTCGAGCCGGGCGATGTCGTGCGCCGCAGGGTGTGTTCGCTCACGGGCCTACCGGCGAATGCCGACTGCCCGGCTACGGAAGAGGGGCGCGCAATCGCGGGCAGAAGCTCTACCGGCCTCTGTCCGGTGCATGTGCGCGACGCCGAGGGCAACGTCGTAGCGAAGGAAGACGCGTTTCTCGCGGCATTCTACGGGCGGGCCGAGAAGGCCCGGCAGCTTGCGATTGCAAAGCCGGAGGACAAGGCGCATTTCGTGCTTGTGCCAGGGGGGCCGAGCCAGAAGATCATCTGCAAGACGGTCGGGAACCCTGAGGGATCGCGGCTTTGGTGGTTTGTGGACGGCGCATCAGTTGGCGAGTCGACGGGCACTGAGCCTTTTGCGGTGGAGATGGCGCCCGGGGAGCACGAGATCACCTGCTCGACGGCCGAAGGCGTAAGCGCAGCCGTCACAGTCGTCTGCGAGTAGCGCTGTCGCTATTTTCTTTTTGCGGCATTTTTGATAAAATTCGCACTTCAGGGGAATTAAAACAAGGGGAACAGCCATGAGCAGCATTTCGAGAACGGAAGCCGTGAAGAGCGTGGCCGCGCTTAGGGCGGGGCCACCGCATCTGGCTGCGCCCGTCGCGGGCATTGGGTTCGCCGAGGACGTCTTCACGCCCGAGACGATGAAGAAGTATCTCTCGAAGGAGGCGTGGAAGCGCCTCATGGCGACTGTAGAGGGCGGCAAGCCCCTCGACCCCTCCATTGCCGCAGAGGTCGCGCACGCCATGCGCCACTGGGCGATGGACCGAGGCGCCACCCACTACACCCACTGGTTCCTGCCGCTCAACGGCTCGACCGCCGAGAAGCACGACGCCTTTCTCGAGCTTAGGGACGGCGAGCCCGTGTTCGCCTTTTCCGACAAGAACCTCATCGTCGGCGAGCCCGACGCCTCGAGCTTCCCCTCGGGCGGCATCCGTTCCACATTCGAGGCTCGCGGCTACACCGCCTGGGACCCAACCTCGCCTGCGTTCGTCAAGCGCCACTCGAACGGCGCGACGCTATGCATACCGACCGCCTTCTGCGCCTACACCGGCGAGGCGCTCGACAAGAAGACGCCTCTTTTAAGGTCAGTGCAGGCGCTTTCGCAGGCGGTGCGCAGGCTCATGAAGTGCTTTGGCCGCCCTGCAGCCAAGGTGGCGATCACGCTTGGCGCCGAGCAGGAGTACTTTCTCGTCGACAAGAACTTCTACCTTGCCCGCCCCGACCTCGTGCTCACGGGCCGCACGCTCTTCGGCGCGCCGTCGGCGAAGCTGCAGCAGCTTGAAGACCACTACTTCGGCACGATCAAGTCGCGCGTCCTGAACTTCATGAACGAGGCCGAGCAGGAGCTCTGGCGCCTCGGCATACCCGCGAAGACGCGCCACAACGAGGTTGCGCCTGCGCAGTTCGAGGTGGCTCCGCTCTTCGAGGAGCAGAACCTCTCCTGCGACCACAACATGCTCGTCATGGAAGTGCTGCGCCAGGTGGCGAGCCGCAACGGGCTTGTGTGCCTCCTGCACGAAAAGCCCTTTGCGGGGGTTAACGGCTCCGGCAAGCACAACAACTGGTCGGTTGCGTACGGCGGGAAGAACCTCCTCAACCCCGGCAGCAACCCGCACGAGAACGCGATATTCCTCACCACCCTCTGCTCGGTCGTAGAGGCGGTCGACCTGCACGCCGACCTCCTCCGCGCGAGCGTCGCGTCCGCCGGCAACGACCACCGCCTCGGCGCAAACGAGGCGCCGCCCGCCGTCATGTCGGTCTACCTCGGCGACCAGCTCGCCGACGTCATCGACCAGATCGAGAGGGGCGAGCTGAAGGGCTCGAAGCGCGCAAGCGCGATGAAGATAGGCGTGGACACGCTGCCCGCCCTGCCGAAGGACGCGACCGACCGCAACCGCACGTCGCCCATCGCCTTTACCGGCAACAAGTTCGAATTCCGCGCGCCGGGCTCTTCCGCCTCGTGCGCCGGTCCGAACGTCATCCTGAACACGATTGTCGCAGAGGCCATGAACCGCATCGCTGGCGAGCTCGAAGCCGGCGTGCCGCTCCAGAAGGTGCTGCAGAAGTCCGTGAAGGCCCACAGGCGCGTCATCTTCAACGGCGACGGCTACGCGGGCGACTGGCTACGCGAGGCGAAGAGGCGCGGCCTCCCCTGCGCACGCACCACCCCCGAGGCGCTCAAGGCGTTCAAGAGCCAGGCCAACGTCGCGCTTTTCGAGAAGGTTGGCGTCTTCAGCGAGAGGGAGCTGAAGTCCCGCTACGAGATCGCCATCGCCGACTACACGGCCAAGGTCATGATCGAGGGCAGCTGCGCCCTCGACATCGCGCGCACGATGATCCTGCCTGCCGTACGCGAGGAATACGCGCGCACACTCGATGCAGGCGAGAAGTCGGCCAGGGCGGGGCATGCTGGCGCGAAGTCGGCCCTGCGCTCCATTGCGAAGCCGCTTGGCGACGGCATTGCCGAGATGACGCGCGAAATAGCCGCGCTCGAGGGGGCTGTCGCGAAGGGCGACGCGGCGAAGGTGCTTGCGTCGATGGAGGCGCTGCGCAGGACGGCCGATGCGCTTGAGCAGCGCGTAGGCGACGAGAGGTGGCCGCTGCCAAAGTACCGCGAGATGCTCTTCCTCTACTGAAGATGGGGCCAGGCCAGATAGGCAGACGACTGTCGATAACGTCGATCAGGTTCTTTCTCGCGGGCAAGGGGCTCTCCTTCCGCACGGGCAAGTACTTCGGCGAGTCGATGCTTGTCGGCCTGGCGACGGGGCTTGTAGTAGTTGCCTTCAGGTACATGATAAAATTTGCGAGGGTCTGGCTCATGGAGGGCCTTGGCCACCATCGCCCGCTTTCGCACGTTCCCAACGGCGAGGTCATGAGGCAGATGTTCTCGAAGGAGGCGATGCTCGACCCACACCGCCTCCTCATGGTCATCCTCCCTGCGTTTGGCGCGCTCGCCGGCTACCTCATCATCCGCAAGTTCGCCTCGCTTAAGCACGCCCGCGGCACAGACAGCGCGATACGCGCCTTCCACCAGGAAAGCGGCAACATCCCCGGCGTGGTCGTGCCGGTCAAGTCGGTTGCGTCTGTGCTGACGGTCGGCTCGGGCGGCAGCGGCGGCTACGAGGGGCCGGTGACGCTTATCGGCGCGGCGGTCGGGAGCTTCATCGCCCGCCACCTTAACCTCACCGTCCGCGCCCGCCGCATACTCATGGCGGCGGGGCTTGCGGCGGGCATCGCGGCGCTTTTCCAGGCGCCGCTTGCGGGGGCCATCTTCGGCTTCGAGATATTCTACTCCTCGGGCGACATCGAATACGAGACTGTTCTGCCGTGCTTCATCGCAAGCGCGGTCTCCTACACGGTCTTCGCGTACTTCTTCGGCTGGGGGTCGCTTTTCACGATGCCGTCCGAATGCGCGTTCGACTCCGGCCTCAGGCTACTGCCGTATTTCGCGCTTGCGGTCGTGCTTACGTTCGGCGCGAGGTTCTACATAAGCTTCTTCCGCATGGTTGAGCGCAAGTTCGAGGAGTCCACGGTGAAGGCGCGGCTCAAGGTCTTCTTCGGCGGGCTTGTCACCGGCATTATCGGGTTCTTCTTCCCCGACGTCCTGGGGAGCAGCTATTCCGTCATCCGCGTGTGCTTCACGGCCGGGTTCAGCGACGTCTTCGCCGAATACGGCTCGTTCACGATCGCCGGCTTCGTGGCGTTCTTCTTCATGAAGGCGGTGGCGACGTCGTTCACCGTCGGCTCCGGCGGCAGCGCGGGCGTCTTCGCCCCTGCGCTCGTCTGCGGCGGCTCGCTCGGCGCGGCGACGGGGCTTTTCTTCGCCAAGGTGCTGCCTGCCTCGTTCGGCATCCATCCGGCGGCGTTTGCGCTTGTCGGCATGGCAGGCTTTCTCGCATCGACAGTGAGGATACCGCTCACGGCGATAGTGATCGTCGCGGAGATAAGCGGCAACCACTCGCTTCTTCTGCCTGCGATGTGGGTTTGCGGAATATCGTTCTGGCTAAACAACGGATGGTCGCTCTACCGTTCGCAGGTCCACAACCGCGAGTCGTCGCCGGCACACATGTACTGGCATGGATAATGAAAAAGCCCGATAGCATTTCGCTTGTGCAGACGCCTCCGCCGGGGGGCAACGTGCTCGTCTGGTGCGGCGACTTCGTGGAGGTAAAGCTTTTCGTCCATGGTTCGCCCCGGGAAGGACGGGCCGTCTTCAGGACGAACATGACGGCGCGCGGCAGCTGGACCGACATCCCGATGAAGAAGACGGGGCCGGGAGAGTATTCTCTCGCGCTTCGCCCAGAGCGGCCCGGCTTTTTCGAGGGGAAGGCGTGTTTCTTCGCTGGCCGCCGCAGGGACCCAGCGTGGCCCGAGGGAGGTAACCTCAAGATCAAGGTCCTGAGCTCTTCCGTCCGCTCGCGCAATTCCATCTATACCGTCTTCCCGCGCCAGTTCGGCTCGTTCCGCGAGGTGGCGAGGCGGCTCGACTTCATAATGGGCACGATGGGCTTCAGGATAGTGCAGACGCTGCCGCCGTTCCCCGTTCCCGTCACATACGCGGTGATGGGCGAGTACGGCTGCCCGTTCGCCGCGACGGACTTCCTTTCCGTCGATCCCGCGATGGCAGAGTTCGACGGGCGCACGACGCCGCTCGACCAGTTCCGCGAGCTCGTCTCGGCCGTGCATTCGCGCAAGGGGCTTTTCTTCGTGGATCTCCCCGCCAACCACACCGGCTGGGCCTCGACGCTCCAGACCCACCATCCCGAATGGTTCGCGCGCGAGGATGGCGGCGGCTTCCGCTCGCCGGGCGCGTGGGGCGTAAAGTGGGAAGATCTTGTAGAGCTCGACTATTCCAACGACGGGCTTGTCGAGTACATGGCGCAGGTATTCCTCTTCTGGTGCAGGAACGGCGTTGACGGCTTCAGGTGCGACGCCGGGTACATGCTGCCGATGGCGGCGTGGCAGAGGATTTCGCAGATCGTCCGCCGCGAATATCCCGATACGGTGTTCATGCTCGAGGGGCTGGGCGGCGAAATCTCGGTAACCGACGCGCTCGTTACTGAAGGCGGGCTCGACTGGGCCTATTCCGAGATATTCCAGGTCTACGACCGCTCGCAGTTCGAATGGTATCTCCCGGGCGCGTTCGAGCGCTCGTCGAAGTTCGGCACGCTCGTCAACTTCGCCGAGACGCACGACAACAACAGGCTTGCCGCGGGCGGCGAGACGTACGCGCGCCTCCGCGTGCAGCTTGCGGCCCTCCTTTCGCTCCAGGGCGCGTGGGGAATCGCGAACGGCGTTGAGTGGCTCGCCACGGAGAAGATAGACGTCCACGGCAGGAACGACCTCAACTGGGGCGCCGAGCCCAACATGGTGGACCTTATTTCAAGGCTCAACTCGATACTTTCGAGCTACGAGACGTTCTCGGGCGCGGAGACGCTGCGCGTCGTGACCCGCGGCGGAGGCAACACGCTCGCCGTCCTGCGCGGCGGCGACATGCTTGTCGTCGCGAACCTCGACTGCTCGTCTCCGGTCGACGCCGACTTCGACCACGCCGCCTTTCCGCTTCTCGAGGCCGAGGACCTCCTGACCGGGCGGCGCATCGCGACTGGCGCGGCAATTCGCCTCGCGCCTGGCGAGGTAATGTGCCTTAAGTCCGATTCCGCCGCGCTTGTGAGCGAGCCGACGCCAGAGGAGAGGGGCACGGCGTTTTTCCGCTGGGAGTTCCCGAGGGACGAGAGAAGGGAGGTAGTCGTTCCGCAGGGAGAGACCCTTGATGTCTCGGCCCCGCACCACTTCAGGCTCGACGTCGTGGACCCGGAATGCGGCTCGACGCTCGTCTTCCGCGTGTCGGGGGCGGGCGACAGCGCGTCGTTCGCGGTTCCCGACTACAGGGGCGACGGCTCCCGCTGCAGGCGCCTTGAGATGAAGATCGAGGTCTACGACCCGGCAGGCACGAAGAAGGCCAGATGCGCGCTCCTCGTGCCTCCCCCAATTGAAGAGGCGCGGGCAATCGCCACAATGGATGCCGCTGCGATTGCAAAGGCGCCGCTTTCGAGGGCGATACTTTCCAATGGCGCGGGCGCGGCTGCGCAGGTCAGGGCGTCGTGGGGGGCGCTGGCGAGCAGGTACGACGCAATGCTTTCCGCAAATCCCGACCGCGAATGCCCTTCCGACAGGGTGAACGTCTGGACGCGCCTGAGGGCATGGCTCGTCCACGACGGCTATTCCCACGAGTTCGGCCCGGCGAACCAGGTTTCGTTTTCGGCGGATCCGGCGGGCAGGGCGGCGAAATGGGGTTTCCGCGTTCCATGCGGGCTTGGCCGCACGGCGAGCTTCGAGTTTTCGCTTTCGCTCGCGGAGGGCGAGAACGCAGCGCGGCTTGAGATACGCAGGCTCAAGACGTCCGCGCCAGACGTCGGCGGCGAGCTTCGACTGGTCCTAAGGCCAGACCTTGAATGGCGCTCGTTCCACGACGCGACGAAGGCGTTTGCGGGCGCGGAAGACCTTTTCAGGCGCTCTTCCCGCGTCGAGGGGAATTCGTTTGTCTTCGCGCCGTATTCGGAAAGATTCGTCCTTCGCGCAGACGGCTGCGCGTTCCACGAGGGGCCTGAATGGACGTACAACGTGCCGCACGAGGAAGACGCAGGGCGCGGGCATGGCGGAGGCGGCGACCTCTTCTCGCCCGGCTGGATCGAGCTTTCGCTTTCAAGGGGCGCGAGCGTGTCGCTTGTCGGGAAGTATTCGGACGCGCCATCAGAACTTCGCTTCCCCGCCGCCTCGCCTTGCCCGAGCGGACTTAGGGACGCGCTTGCCGAGGCGATGAGGCTCTTTGTCGTCAGGCGCGGCGGAAACAAGACCGTTATCGCAGGCTACCCGTGGTTCCTCGACTGGGGCAGGGACACTTTCATCTTCATGCGCGGCATGATCGCCTGCGGCATGGTCGACGATGCGCTCGGCATGCTGAGGGAGTTCGCGGCATTCGAGGAGAACGGAACGCTCCCGAACATCATCCACGGGCGTGTCGCGGGCAACAGGGACACAGTCGACGCGCAGCTCTGGTTTGTGCGCTGCGTCGGGGAGATTGAACGCGCGCGCCCCGGTTGCGCGGCATCGCTCAGGAAGACGTGCGAGTCGATAGTCGACGGCTATTTGCGCGGCACGCCGAACGGCATCAGGGTAGACGCCGACTCGGCGCTCGTCTGGTCGCCTTCGCACTTTACGTGGATGGACACGAACTTCCCCGCATGTACGCCGCGAACGGGGTATGCAGTCGAGGTGCAGGCGCTCTGGATTTCCGCGCTCGACTTCCTCGGCCGCTCGGAAATGGCGGCGAAGGCGCGGGCGTCGGTGGAGAGGTACTTCAAGTCGCCGCGTGGCTACGCCGACTGCCTCGACGCGCCGAATGGCGAAGGCGCCGCGTCGGCGCGGCCGGATTTCTCGGTTAGGCCGAACCAGCTCTTCCTCGTGACCCTTGGCGTGTCTGACGACAGGGCCATAGTCGAGGCCGCGGCCGAGCTTGCAGTGCCGGGCGCGATGAGGTCGCTTTCGTCGTCCGACCCGAAGTACCGGGGCGTGTACGCTGGCGACGAGGATACATGCCGCAAGCAGGCGTACCACAACGGAACGGCGTGGGCGTGGACGTTCCCGACGTTTGTCGAGGCCGCGCTGATGCTTGGGCTTGTCGACGCGAAGTCGGCGTTGGCGATGCTTGCCTCGTCGGTCGAGCTGCTGAACGCCGGGGCGCTGGGCCAGATATGCGAGATATCCGACGGCGACGCCCCGCACAGTCAGCGCGGCTGCTGCGCCCAGGCCTGGAGCGCGGCCGAGTTCCTTCGCGTAATTTCGCTCGCCTCGCAGTAGCGCGTTTCTTCTGCCGCGGCGGCCACCCCCATGGGGGCGGTGGGTTTTGCTTTCCCTCTTCGTAGTGCCCCATGGTCTGCCTCTTTTTGCTGACCCATTAGTTTTTGCCATTTCCGGTAGTGAGTAATTTCCTTGTTTTGATGGCCGGGGATTTGATATAATACACGCTCACGACCTTAGGAGCAAAGCAATGTTGCACGAAATCAGCGGATACAATGGCGCAACCCTCCAGAATTTCGTGGACTTCGCAAGGATCCACGGCGCTATGCTCTGCCCGGATCCGGAGACCGGCGAGTGCCGGAGGGGCCTCGGATGTAACCTTTTCCCTTGTCGCGTGTAAACAGTGCGACAATCAACATCGACAATGAAAGATGAGAGGTAAAAATGGCAGCTGAAATAAGTCTTGCGCAGTTCAACAAGATCGCCAGCGGCGACTACAACGCCGGGCAGATCGACATCAAGGTTGGCGACAACGGCCAGGCCGAACTCGTCAAGATAAACAACCACGTCTGGAGAACTTCGAAGAACAATGTCGTTCTTTCGCCAGAGCGCATCCTCGAGGTGAAGGAGGCGTTCCTGAACGCGCTCGCGAAGGGCGGCGTGAGGGCGGAGGACC
>JAEEGL011141187.1_pt1 | contig 20388 bp, 20 predicted proteins | sample 9134231 | NCBI WGS metagenome assembly JAEEGL01 (sample SAMN16246548, study PRJNA631951) | gut metagenome | biome: gut microbiome; feature: rumen; material: fiber-attached | host: Bos | place: Iran: Karaj | collected 2018-10 | reverse complement strand
GAACGAATCCCTCCTTCTCCGCCAAAAAAACAGAGCCCTTTCGGGGCTCTGTTTTTTTGATCGTGAGGGATTCGAAACGAGCTCCGGTCTTTCACGAGCAGAGCGAGTGAAAGCCGGGAGGACAGTCCGGGGGACTGTCCGATAGCGAGAGAGCCACCAAAGCAATCCATTTCAGCGAGCTTGCCCGAAGTGACGGAGGGATTCGCATGACATTCAAAAAAACTATAAAACTTTTACAAAAATATGTTTACATATACGCATAGAAGGCATATAATTATGCTCAAAAACGGGAGTTTTTATATGAAAAAGCATATCCTGTTGTATTGACGCCCGATAAGGAGGGCTATGTCGTTTATATTCCCGATTTCAATATAAACACCGAGGGTCATGATCTTGCTGACTCAATCGGAATGGCAAGAGACGCGATAGGCCTGATGGGAATCGATATGCAAGATGACAAGAAGGCATTGCCGAGCCCGTCGCCGCTCGATCAGATCAAGGCGGCAAAGGAGGACATTGTTACATTCGTCGACGTTGATTTTGATGAATATCGCCGTAAAAATGATGTCCGCACCGTCAAGAAAAACTGCACTCTTCCGAACTGGCTCTGCTACGAAGCGGAAACAGCAAACATCAACTTTTCACAGGTCTTGCAATCCGCGCTGAAGCGAGAGCTTCGTTTCACAGACAAATGAATTACTGCGAATGACGAGATTCGAGAATATGTTGAATAAGATGAACTTTTTGAGGAGGTAAAACGATGAGCGACAGAAAACAAACGCCACAGGACCGTTACGCCGCCAAATACAAGAAGCAATACTCGCTGCCTTGCTTTACGAATACGGAGCAGGACATAATAGATAAACTTGAGAGCCTTCCGAATAAAGCGGGTTATATCAAGCAGCTTATCAGAGAAGATATTGCAAGGAGCAAAAGCAAATAAGTTTCGGCGGACTTTGCGGTAATAAGTGCAAAAGAAAAAGCCCCGAAGCAAGCTTGAGACCATAAAAACGATAGTCGAGTTGATCGCATTCATCGCCGACATCGCCTATGTGGTTCACAGCTTCCTTAAGGGCTGACGGAAAGGGGAGGGAAACCTCCCCTAACCGACAAAAATATTATATCCCATCCGCGAAAAATGGTCAAGAAGATTATCAGACGCAGCCTGCCGTATTTGTTTTTTTGCGTGATCCTGATCGACGCGATCAAGCATGGCTTTTCGGTTCTCTTCTATATCAGTGCCGCCCTTATGTGTATCCTGCTCGTTCTCGACCTTATATCATTGATCCGCCGGAGGTGATCAGAATGCCAAGAAAAACGAAAACATCCACCGAAGTGAAACGTCGATACAACGACAAAATGTATTCGATCGTCCATATCAGCGCACCCAAGGAGCTCGTCGCAGCATTCAAGGAAAAGTGTGTAAAAGAGGGAGTATCACAGGCTCAGATTTTAAAGGCCGCAATGCAGGCTTTTATCGATTCCGATGTCAAAAAAATGTCATAACCTGCGAGACGGCTGTTTACGCATTATTTGATCTGAGTTCGAATCCCTCTTTCTCCGCCACGTAAAAAGAGCGCCTTTTGGGCGCTCTTTTTGCGTGAAATGATAATTGAAGAAATCACGAGTCTATGTTATGATACGAAAAGAGAATGAACAAGAATGCTTGTTTCAGAGAGTTATTTCGTTTAAATGCACCGGTATCATTGAAAGGATGATAGCATCATGTCATTTGCAGAACACAGGGAAAAACTGTATCGGACTATACCGGAAAACACTCTGGTGATCGTCTTTGCCGGCGTCCCCATTCATACCAACGAGGATGATTATTACGATTTCGTCGTTAACAGCCAGTACTTTTACTTGACAGGGCTCGAGAGGGAAAACACCGCATTTCTGGCATATAAGACTGCGAAAGAGACACGTGAGATACTGTTCATCGAAGAGCCGGATCCGCACTCTGAGCGTTGGACCGGAAAGATGCCCACGATAGAGGAAGTCCGAGCGATCTCCGGGATCAAGGACGTACGCTATACCGACAGTCTGGAAGATTCGATCGGCGGCCTTTTGGGGCGCTTCCGTGTGGAGCAGGTGTTCTTCGACCTGTACCGCTGCCGGATGAACGATCTGCCCGATTACAATCACGTGATGGCGGAACGGTTCAGGCAAGCCTATCCGCACGTGATCCTTAAAGATCTGCATGCTGCCTGCCTGCCGCTCAGAGAAAAGAAGGATACGCAGGAGGTCGAAAACATCCGCAAAGCACTGGATATCACCAGCCGGGGGTTGGAATACGTAATGAAGGATCTGAAGCCGGGCATGATGGAATATCAGGTGCAGGCGGACTTTGAGTATGCTTGCAGACGGCTGGGCGCGAGGCGCCTTTCATTCCCCACGATAGCCGGCTCCGGTATCAACGGCTGCATGATGCACTACGACACGAACCACTGCGAGGTGAAGGACGGCTCGCTTATCCTGCTGGACCTCGGCGTAAAGTACGGAAACTACTGCTGCGACGTTACGAGGACCTATCCTGCAAACGGAAAGTTCAGCCCGAGACAGCGCGAGATCTACGAGCTGGTCCTTAAAGCTAATGAGGCGGTCGCTGCGGCCGCAAAGCCGGGTATAACCACAAGAGACCTGAACGACGTCGCGTGTAAGGTCCTCGGGGAAGGCTTAGTCGCCCTGGGCATGATCCGGGAAATCTCTGAGGTGAATAAGTACTACATGCACAGCGTAAGCCACTCCATCGGGATCGACGCGCACGACATCTCTTTTGCAGGCGATGTGCTTCAGCCCGGTTGGGTCATAAGCAATGAACCGGGATTGTATATCGATGAAGAAGCGATCGGCGTCCGCATAGAGGACGATCTCCTGATCACCGAGGACGGGTGCGAGGTCCTGTCGGAGAATATCATCAAGGACCCGTATGAGATAGAAGCGTTCATGGCAAAAAACGGTGAATGATCTGAGTAAGATCCGAAAAAGGAAAGCTTGAATGGTAGTAAAGATACTGATGATCATCATGGCCGCGGGCGCCGTCGTCGGCGGTCTGGACCATATTTTCGGGAATAAGCTCGGTCTCGGCGAAAAGTTCAAAGAGGGCTTTCAGCTCCTCGGACCTCTTGCGATGGCGCAGGCGGGCATAATCTGCCTCTCCGTGCCCTTCGCGCAGTTCCTCGGACCGGTGATAAAAACCGTTTATCCCGCGCTGGGGCAGGACCCCGCGATGTTCGGCAGCATACTTGCGATAGACATGGGCGGCTATCAGATGTCGATGGAGCTTGCCGTCGACGCGGAGATAGGCCGTTTCGCGGGGATAGTCGCGGCTTCGATGCTCGGCTGCACGGTCGTTTATACTATTCCGGTCGGCATGGGTTTTCTCGCGGCAGATAAAAGGGACGCTTTTTCAAAGGGCATTCTTCTGGGTCTTATTGCCCTTCCCGCCGCTCTGTTCGCGGGCGCTCTTTTTTCGGGCATTTCCGCTCTTTACGCGCTCGTATTATGTCTGCCCGTTATCGTTTTGTCGGTGATCATGGCGGTGCTCCTGCACTTCTTTCAGGCCGCGGCATTCCGATTTTTCAAAGGACTGGCGTGGTTCGTAAGGGCTGTTTCGACCCTTGGGATCATCATCGGCGCCGTGAGCTATATGACCGGATGGGAGATAATACCGGGACTTGTCCCGCTTACCGAGGCGTTGGAGATCGTATGCGCCGTCGCGATAGTCCTGCTCGGCTCTCTGCCGATCGCGGAGCTGCTTAACCGGCTTCTTAAAAAGCCTTTGGCCTCTCTCAGCGGACGGCTCGGGATGTCTGAGGCTTCGCTCGTCAATATCCTCGTCTGCGTCATAGCCGTCACCCCCGCGCTCGCGGCTCTCAAGGATATGGAAAAAAGAGAGATCACGGTCAACGCCGCCTTTTCCGTATGTGCCGCGTCCCTGATCGGCGCCCATCTGGGCTTTACGCTCGCGATGGAGCCCGAGCTTGCAATGGCAAGCCTGGGCGCAAAGTTCCTGGGAGGGATACTCGGCGTCGGAACGGCTCTGGCGTTCTGCCGCGTCAGGCGCAAAAATGACCCGGAAGAAGGAAATAAAAAAAATGACCAACTTTGATTTTCTCAAAAAGGACAGGCGGTTCGATAAGTTCGCCGACGCGGCGATCGCCGCCGAAAACATCCTGCATATAGACGCCGATTCCTGCGTGCTCAATTGCCGCAGGGCGATGGAGTTCGCGGTAAAGTGGATGTATACCGCCGACCGCGAGCTTTCGATGCCTTATCAGGATACCCTTGTCGTTCTGATGAACGACGAGAAGTTCAAGGAGATCGTCGGGCAGGATATATGGAAGAGGATGGAGTTCATCCGCAAGGTGGGCAACAACGTCGCGCACGACGGCAAGAAGATAACGACCGAGCAGGCGGAGCTTTGCCTTGAAAACCTCTATTATTTCCTCGACGAGGTCGCCTATTTTTACTCCGATAATTACGACAGCCGTCCCTTTGACAAGTCCCTGCTCAGGCTCACGCCCGAGGAGGCGCTTTCCTTCGTCCCGAACGGCGATATCGACATAAAAGCCCTGATCGAGGAAAACAGAGCGATGAAGGCGGAGCTTTCGGCGCGCCGCGCCGAGCATCAGCAGACCTACGTGCCCAAGCCGCTCGAGATCTCCGAATACGGGACTCGCAGGATATATATAGATTTCATGCTCGAAGACGCCGGCTGGACCGAGAGGGAAGACTGGAAAACGGACGTAGAACTAAGCGGACTGCCGAACGAAACGGGCGCAGGGTACGCCGATCACGTGCTTTACGGAGATGACGGAAGGGCGCTCGCTCTGCTCGAGGCGAAACGCACCTGCGTCGGCTTCGACGAAGGGCGCAGACAGGCGGAGCTTTATGCCGACGCGCTTGAAAAGGAATACGGACGCCGTCCGGTGATATTCCTTTCAAACGGCTTCGAGACCCGGATCATAGACGGCATCCTTCCCGGAAGAAAGGTCGCTTCGGGATATTCGAAGCGCGATCTCGAAAAGCTGTTTGAGATGCGGAAAAGGCGCTTGAGCCTCGACGGGATATTCGTCAATAAATCGATAGCCGGGCGGTATTATCAGGAGGAAGCCGTCAAAGCTGTCTGCGCCGCCTTCGAAAGGGAAAAACGCCGCAAGGCTCTTCTCGTCATGGCGGCGGGCTCGGGCAAAACGCGCACTGTAATAGAGCTGTGCGACGTCCTCGTCCAGCACGGCTGGGTAAAAAACGTCCTTTTCCTTGCCGCAAGAAAGTCCCTCGTCACCCAGGCAAGGCGCAGCTTTGAAAGGCTGCTGCCTGAGCTTTCGTCGACAGACCTCTGCGAAGATGATTTCGACCCGTCGGCGAACTGCGCTTTCTCGACCTATCGCAGGATAACCGAGCTCATCGACACGGCAAAGGACGGCGAGGGCAAGCTCTTTACCGCGGGGCATTTCGATCTGATCGTCTGCGACGAGGCGCACCGATCGATCTTCGGCAGATACCGAGACGTCCTCAGCTTTTTCGACGCCTTCCTCGTAGGGATGACGGCGACACCGGTCGATGAGATAGGCAAGTACACCTTTGAAGCATTCGGGCTCAAAAAGGGCGTCCCGACTTACGCATACGAGCTTGCGCAGGCGGTCCGCGACGGTTATCTCGTCGATTTCATGTCCGTTGATACCGATTTCGGCTTCACGAAGCCGGACAGCGCATACGACGATCTTACCGACGGCGACAAGGAAGCCTGCGAGAAGACCTTTGAGAACGAAAACTGGCAGACCTTCGATGACTCCGGCTCATCCGCCTTCGACAAATGGCTGTTCGACGAAGATACCGTGAAAGAGGTCCTTCGTATCGTGATGGAGCACGGACTCAAGATAGATCACGGCAAAAAGCTCGGGAAAACGATAATATTCGCCAAGGATCACGCTCACGCCGAAAGGATACTCGAAGTTTTCAACAGGACCTATAAAGATCTGCCCGGCTTCGCGGCGGTAATAGACGACAGGACTGAGCATGCGCAGAGGGTGATAGACGATTTTTCCGACCACGACAGCCTCCCGCAGATAGCCGTTTCGGTAAACGAGCTCGACACGGGCATAGACGTGCCCGAGGTCTTGAATCTCGTCTTTTTCAAAAGAGTTATGAGCAAGGCAAAGTTCAGGCAGATGGTGGGACGCGGCACGCGCCTTTGCCCTACGCTGCTTGACGGAAAGGATAAGGAAAAGTTCTATATATTCGATTTCTGCGGCAATCTCGAGTTCTTCCGTATGAACAGGGAAAAGCCCGGGATCAGGCCGGCGCCGTCGGGCAGAGTCTTTTCACAGCAGGCGAGGATAGCCTTCAAGCTGCAGGATGAAGCGTACCGGACGGAGGAGCTTGCGGCGCTTCGCCGGTCTCTCATCTCGGATATGGCGCGCAAGGTTAGCATGCTGAGCAGAGAGAACTTTGCCGTCCGCCAGCATCTTATATACGTCGAAAAATATTCAGACCCCGAAAACTATCTGAAGCTGACCGAAGATGACACGCTCACGATGGATCGGGAACTTGCCTCCCTGATCTCTCCGGAGGAGGACGCCGGGGCGGTCTTCTTCGACGCGATAATGTTCGACATGGAGCTTGCCCGCATAGAGGGAAAGGAATACTATGCCGAGATACGCGGCGCCTTGCTCCGTGCAGTCGGCGCGCTTTCTGCCGCAGAGGAGGATCCGGAGGTCCGCGCAAGGTCGGAGCTCATAGAAAAGCTGATCCGCACCGATCTTGCCGACAAGGCGGGCGTTTGCGAGCTTGAAAATATACGAAAGGAGCTTCGCGGGCTGATGAAGCACGTCCCGGTCTCTCTGCTCCGATACGACAGAGGCCCGGACGCGGGGCTTTCGTGACCGCTCTCTTCGGACACATTTCTCCGGAGGTTGACAGAAGCTGTCCTTTCGTTTATAATTTTTTTATCGAAAAAGCTCTTTGATCGTTGAAAGATATGCAAAAAAAAGAACGGTATCGGCTTTATAAAAAGATAGGCTTTCTGCTTTTTTACCTGTGCTTCGTTTTTGTGATGTATAAGCTCGGGGTGACCTGCTTTTTTCTGCGTTTAACGGGCGTTGAATGTCCGGGATGCGGACTTACGAGGGCGGCCGTCTCGGCATTGAAAGGCGACTTCAAAGCTGCCGCGGGATATAACGTCATGGTCTTTTCGCTGCCGCTTCTTGCGGTCTATTATTTCACCGATGGGCGTCTGTTCGGCAAAAAGGCCGACGCCGCCGTCATCGGCGCGGTCGCGCTCGGCTTCCTCGTGAACTGGCTCATCAAGATACTTTGACAACCTGAATTGCAAATATAAATATATATAAAACAGTGGAGGTAAAGACCATGTATTGTAAAAACTGCGGAGCCGAAATGAACGATAATCAGGCCATCTGCCTTAAGTGCGGAGTCAAAGCGGGAGAAGGCACTCTCTTCTGCGCAAACTGCGGAAAGCCCCTGCAGGAGAACGCCGACGTGTGTCTCAGCTGCGGCGTTTCGACCAAGAAAAAGAACCAGGAGCTCGGCGGCTACGACAAGACCACTATGGCCCTCATCTGCTTCTTCCTCGGCGGCATCGGAGTCCATAATTTCCTCATGGGTGAGACCAAGAAGGGCATCTTCAAGATAGTTATGACCTTCTGCTTCTGCATCGGCTGCATCCTTGCCCTTATCGATTTCGTCAGGATACTCACCGACAAATACGTCGTAGATCCGGACAAGCTTTTCTGATATACAGAGAAACATACGCGCCGCGGGAGAATGCTCCCGCGGCGTTTTTTGTCTCCTCGGCATCAATGGGATATCCGATTGACTTTGCCTGCGTAAAATGGTAAAATCGGAGCAAAGGAGTGTGAATAAAATGAAAGAAGTCAAGATCGCGTTTACCGGAGATATCGCTTTTTCAAGGTATTATAAGGACAAGGTGGATGATTTCGGCATAGTGGCTCCCGAGCTCGCCGATTTTCTCACCGATACCGATTACGGCGTTTTCAATATAGAAGGGGCGATGGCGGGGCCGACCCACGCGGGTCTGTTCGTCCACAACAACCCGCCCGAGGGAGCAAAGCAGGTCGTCCGCTTGAAGGGCAACATATGGAACCTCGCCAACAATCACGTCATGGACGCGGGACCCGAGGGATGCATGGAAACCATAGCCCACGCAAAGGAAAACGGATGCCTCACCTTCGGCGCCGGAGCCGATGAGGAGGACGCCGTAAAGCCGGTCATCCTGCCCGAGGCAGGCGGCATAGGCATATTCGGTATGGGCTATCAGCCCTACTGCGTCCCCGCAGAGGCGGATAAGCCGGGCTGCAGCAGCTGGGACAAGAAGGATCTCATCAAAAAGACGGTAGACAGCATAAAGAAGACCTGCCGCTGGTGCGTCGCCGTCATACACGGCGGACGCGAGTTCTGCGACATCCCGATGAAGGACATCCGCGACCGCTATAAAGAATATCTCGACATGGGAGTCGACGTCATCGTCGCCCATCATCCACACGTGCCGCAGAATTACGAGAAGTTCGGCGACAAGATCGTTTTCTATTCTCTCGGCAACTTCATTTTCGATACCGACTATCAGCGCGCCCAGTTCCATACCGACACGGGCGTTTTGATCAAGCTGTTCTTTACCGAAAAAGCCGTCCGCTTCGAGGCGGTCGGCACCAAGATCGACAGAAGCAACGGACATATCTCCAAGGCTCCGCTGCCGGCGATCTTCACCTGCCTTACCGAAAAGGATTACGAGATACTCTGGCCTCTCGCGGCCGAGCGCTTCATCTCTCATATAATCAAGCGTCTTTCCTTCATGTATCCGGACAAGTATCACGTAGACCCCGATCCCGAGCTTTACGACGCCATGATGAAGAGGGAGGACAAGACCTATCCTCATTTCCAGTTCGTCCTGGAGCAGGCGGCGCTTTTCGGCCAAAAGGAGATAGGGCCCGAATACGCGGCGATAAAGGAATATCTTATCTGACGGCGCGGCCGGAACACGTTCCGGCGGAAAGGACAGAATATGGGAACAACCGAAGAAAGGCTCAAAAAGCTTTCTCTGCCGCAGCTCAGGCCGCGTGAAGAGATGCTCCGTATACTTCAGGAGGAAGAATACGGCTTTCTGCCGGCAAAGCCGGACAGCGTGAGCTTTACGGTCCAGAGCAACACGGTCAGCAACTTCTGCGCCGGAAAAGCCGTGCTTTCAAAGGTGACCGCGATATGCAAAACGGGGGATAAGGAGTTTTCCTTCCCCTTTTACGCGACGGTCCCAACAAGCGGCGGCAAGCATCCGTTTTTCGTCCACATAAACTTCAGAGACCTCGTGCCCGACAGATATATGCCGACCGAGGAGCTCGTCGACAACGGATTCGCCGTTTTTTCCTTCTGCTACAACGACGTCACGAGGGACAACGGCGACTATTCGTCCGGGCTTGCGGGCGTCCTTTTCGAGGACGGGAAGAGAAAGGACAACGATCCGGGCAAGATCGCAATGTGGGCGTGGGCGTCTCATAGGGTGATGGATTACGCGGAGACCCTTTCCGACGTCCTCGATTTCGAACATTCGGTCGTCTGCGGACATTCGAGGCTCGGCAAGACCGCGCTTTTCGCCGCCGCGACCGACGAGCGCTTCGCATTTGCCTATTCAAACGACTCGGGCTGTTCGGGAGCCGCGGTCTCAAGACAAAAACGCGGAGAATCGGTCGGACGTATCTGCGAGGTGTTCCCGTATTGGTTCTGCGAGAATTATCAGAAGTATAAAAACAGGGAATCGGAGATGCCGTTCGATCAGCATTACCTTGCCGCGTCTATAGCGCCGCGCAAGGTGTGCATCGGGAGCGCCTCGGAGGACCTGTGGTCGGATCCCGAGGCGGAGCAGCTCTGCTGCGAGGCGGCGTCCGGGGCGTTCGAGAAGGGCTTCGTTTCAAACGGCGAGTTTGCGCGCATAGGAGAAGAGTTCTTCGAAGGCGACGTCGGCTATCACTTGAGGGGCGGGCTCCACTATTTCGGCCGTGAGGACTGGCAGAAGCTCATCAAGTTCGTGAAAATGCATTGAACCTGCGCAAATATAATATTTGACAAGTAAAAATACTTTACAGACAAAAGGGGCGGAAAATGTATTATAAGCGTAAAAAAACGCCGGGAGATACCGACTGGTTCGTGCACGACAGGCTCGGTATGTTCATCCATTGGGGCCTTTACGCCATGCCGGCGCGGCACGAGTGGGTGAAGAACCGCGAAAGGATGACCGACGCGGATTATGAGAAATACTTTCTGCATTTCGACCCCGACATGTATGACCCCGCGGACTGGGCGCGGCGCGCGAAAAAAGCGGGGATGAAATACGCCGTTTTCACAGCAAAGCATCACGAGGGCTTCTGCATGTTCGACAGCGCTTTCACCGATTATAAATGCACGAACACCCCCGCAAAACGCGATCTTGTCGCCGAATACGTCAAGGCCTTCCGTGACGAGGGCCTCCGCGTCGGCTTTTATTATTCTCTGCTCGACTGGCATCATCCCGATTTCACCATAGACAGCAGACATCCTCTGCGCGATCTGCCGAGGGAGGAGATAGAGGCGCTGAATGCGCCGCGCGACATGCGCCGCTACGCCGCCTATATGCGCGATCAGGTGACCGAGCTTCTTACCAAATACGGAAAGATAGACATTATCTGGTTCGACTTTTCATATCCGGGTCCCGATAAAGAGAAGCCCTGGCTCATGGGCAAGGGCAGGGAGGACTGGGAGGCGGATAAGCTCATCGCGACTGCGCGCGCTCTGCAGCCCGACATAATAATCGATAACCGCGCAGGCATAGAGCAGGACATAAGGACGCCCGAGCAGTATCAGCCGACCGAATGGATGTGCGACCCCGAAACGGGGGAGTATTACACTTGGGAGGCGTGCCAGACCTTTTCCGGCTCATGGGGCTATCACCGTGACGAGAGCACGTGGAAATCGCCGGAGATGCTCATAGAGATGCTCGGTCAGACGGTATCGTGCGGCGGTAATCTGCTCATGAACGTCGGGCCCACGTCGCGCGGCTTTCTGGACAAGCGCGCATGCGCCGCGCTCGACGTTTTCGGAGAATGGATGAAATACAACGGCCGCTCGATCTACGGCTGCACTATGGCGGAGCCGGATATCTTAAGGACCTGTCCCAACGGCTGCTTCTATACGCAGAGCGAGGACGGAAAGAGGCTTTATATCCACCTCGTCCGCTATCCCTTCGCCTTTCTTGAGATACGCGGGCTTGCAGGCAGAGCAGACTACGCGCAGTTTTTGCACGACGGCTCGGAAATACAGTTGAGAGAAGGTTCGACGGGCCATTTTTCGGAGGGCGCGGCAAAGGGGAACGATCTGCTCGTCTTCAAGCTTCCTACCGTCAGACCCGACGTTACCGTCCCTGTGATAGAGGTGTTTTTAAAGGACTGACGCCGAGAGGTTTTTCCGTCAAATCGACCGAAGGGAGAAAAACATGAAAAACGAAAAAATATGGGCATTTTTCCTGATGCTGAGCGACCACTTTGCCGACGACGCTTCAGGTCCTCCGCGCGGGCTTTATCTCGAAAAGGATTACAGAGATGAAAACCGCATAGACTTAAAGGTCTGGAACGACACGGTGAGCTTTCTTGCCGAGCATAAGTTCAACACCCTGCTCATAGACGTCGGAGATCAGGTCCTTTATGAATCTCATCCCGAGATATCCGCACCCAACGCATTCAAAAAAGAGTTCGTCAAAAAGATGCTCGACGGCGTAAGGGCAAAAGGGCTCACGCCGATACCCAAGCTCAACTTTTCGGCATGCCACCACACCTGGCTGCGCGAATATACGAGGATGGTCGGCTCCGCGCCTTATTACAAGGTCGTGTCCGACCTTATCGCCGAGGTATGCGAGCTTTTCGACACGCCGCCCTTCTTCCACCTCGGACTTGACGAGGAGGATTACGACTGTCAGAAGAGCTGCATGGAAAAGGTGCTCATTCGCGGCGCCGACCTATGGTGGCACGACCTGTATTTCTATTTCGGCGAGGTGGAGAAAAACGGCGTGAGACCGTGGATGTGGTCGGACTATTTCTGGAGACATCCGAGGCTCTTCCTTGAAAAGATGCCCAAGTCGGTGCTCCAGTCCAACTGGTATTACAGTACCTTCCGCAATTATCCGCCCGTCCCCGAGGGGCGTGCCCTTTCCGACGCGGGATATCAGGCGAACAGAGAACTGCTCAACGCCGTCAAGCAGGAAGCGTATGAGAAGCTCGACCGCGCCGGCTTCGATCAGGTGCCGACCTGCTCGAGCTATTCGAGCCGCCGCAACGCCTTCCAGACGATGTGCTTCTGCCGCGATCACATATCCGACGAACGCCTCCTTGGATTTCTCACCGCACCATGGCTCGCGACCGACGACGAACATAAATACGCGATACTCAACGACGCCTACAGGTTCTATAACGGACGCAAAAAAGCCTATCCCGAAACGCTTTGAAAACAAAAAAGCTCCCCGCCTTTTTCAAAAGGCGGGGATATTTTTATTTTGATCTTTCAGTCGGTCAGAGGACGCAGGGGGATGCGGCGCATCACGGCAAGGATCGCGTCCGCCATGAGGGCGAAGCCGAGATCGTTCGGGTGGACGCCGTCGACGAGGCAGAGGTCCTCATACGGTCCGCGGAGCATGCTTTCTCCGTCGATGAAATATACGTTCCCGTCGCCGTTTTCGCGGGCAAAGCGGTAGGTGTCGGCAACGACGTCCTTTCTCTTTGCCGAGAGCTCGTAGGCGACGCGGCCGACGCCGGGACGGGAGAGCATTATGTAGGGGATATCGGGGTGAGATGCGCGGATCGCTTTGTAAAGCGCGCAGTGGGTATCCCGCAGGTGCTCGACGCTCCTTGCGTTGTAGTCGTAATCGGAGACGAATACGGACATCGGGAGGGAGGCAAGATAGTCGACCATCGGCTTTTCGCCCCGTCCGCTTCCCGAAAAGCCGAAATTCAAGTAATCCGTGTCGGTCGCGCGGCATACGATATTTTCAAAGGTGTTGCCGGGGCGTGAGGCGCAGGCGCCCTGAGTTATCGAGCTTCCGTAATAAACTATCGGTTCGCGGTCCTTGTAGCTGAGCCCGGGGCCTATCGAGGCGTCGGCGGGCAGTCCGATATAAACCTCGTCCATCGGCGCGTAGCTCGGGAAGTTGACCGTCAGGTAACGGAGCTTGCGGCAGCTGAAGACGACTTCGGAAACGTATTCTCCGGAGATGGTCGAGGGGAAGGTGAAGACGCGGTAAAAACGGCTGTCGTGAGTGTCGGGGTCGTCGACGAATACGTCGAAGCCCAGAGCGCCCAGCAGCGAGAAGTGATAATAACGGTGAACGTCGGTAAGAAAGGTCTTCAGAACTATGCGGTCGGAATCGGTCGAAAAGCGCACCCTGCCGCCCGCCGTATGGACGGCGAGCCGCGCGACGTCGGGGCTTACCGACGCGGCTATGTCATCGGGCATGCGGCAAAACTTTTTTCCGTCGTGCATTATCCCGTAGACCTTGAAGGGGTCGGAGCGGACATTTCTGAAAATAAGTCCGTCTTCCGTCTTTATATCCTCGGAATACATATTGGGGTCGGGTATCCTGTCAGCCATGATGATGTCCTCCGTGACTTGAGATTTGATTTCTCTTTAACGTAATTATTGCCTTTTTTCTTTTTTCTGTCAATAGCAAAGAAAGCCTTAGGCGCGCCGGGGCGCATTGACAAGTACCAAAGCACCCTGTATAATTGTTGTTATAAAAAATGCGGGACGGGAGGTGAAGGTCCGTGAAGATCTGCGCAAGCTGCGGAAAAGAAAACGAAAACGGCGCCGCCGTCTGTTCGGGCTGCGGCGGTAGCACCTTCAGGTATAAATGCGTAAACTGCGGACACGAGTTTTCCGAAGGGTCCAAATGCCCGATATGCGGCGTGAAGCTTGGACAGGAGCCGAAGAAATGTCCGCGCTGCGGAGAAGATTATTACGACGACGTATGCCATAAGTGCGGCTACGTCCCCGAAACGGTCGTCCATAAAAGCGCCGGCGCCGAAGAGAGCGCTCACCCGAAGGAGCACGTGAAAAAACGGCGGATCGTGCTCTGGATCCTCGGCTGGGCTCTGTTTTTCCCCGTGCCGCTCACGATAGTTATCGCACGCAGTCTTTACCTGCCCAAATGGGCAAAGTGGGTACTTATCGCCGCCTTGTGGATAGGCTTCTGCGTCCTTATCGAGAAAAACACCGTTTCATGATCTTAAATGCATAAAGCCTGCACGCGTCGGCGTGCAGGCTTTTTTATTTACGCGGTCTTAAAGAGTGAATGTCTTTTCTTCGCCTTCGTCCGACCAGCGCAGGACGGTGCGGCCCTTTTCAACCGATACCGACGCGTCGGAAACGCCGAGCAGCTTTACAAGCGAGGCGTATTCGGAGGTCTTTTCATCCGTGTATTTCGAGAACTCGTCCGAGGCGAACAAAAGCCCGCCGAAAAGGGCGTTCACGGTGCCGAGCGCGGTCTTCTGAGCGTCCGTCAGCGAGGTGTTGTCGTCGCGCAGGATGAAAACGTCGGGATCGTTAAGAAATGCCCTGCCCGAAAGCTCGCGGCGGAAAAGGGTATTCTGCATCGCGTGCTTCGTTGAGGGACGCTCGGCGTGAAAGAGCCGCATGAAGGGCTTGTCGTCAAAGCTCAGCGATATGTCGGGACCTATGCGGCAATAATCGACTCTGCCGTAAGCCGGGGCAAGAGGGACTCCGCAGCCGATGACGAGGGCGTCGCCGCACGTCTTGCGCAGAAAACTCATGGCTTCGTCCATTATCTCGCCGCGCGTCTTGTCACGCCGCGGGAGCATGCATGCGGCGTAAAGAAAATCGAGCTTGAAAAGGGAAAAGCCCTCGTCGCGGTATTTTTCCACGGCGCGCTTTATATAGTCCCGCACGTCTTCGTTGTAAAAATCGAGCGCGTAAGCCCCGCTCCAGTTGCAGCCGCAGTAAACGGGCTCGCCGTTTGCATCGCGCAGGAGCAGATCGGGACGTTCGGAAAAGAGAGCGGAGTCCTTTTCGCAGACGAAGGGTGCGAGCCATATCCCGGCGGTAAACCCAAGCGCCGTTATTCTCTCGGCTATCGGCTTCGTGCCGTTCGGGAACTTTTTCGGGTCGCAGGAAAGCCAGTCGCCGACAAAGGGCTCGAAGCCGTCGTCTATCTGGAAGACGTCGGGACGGACGGGAAGGCGTGAAAGCCCGTCAAGATCGCTCAATATCCGCTCTTCCGAAATGTTCTGATAACAGTTGTACCAGCTGGTATATCCAGAGGCGGGAGAAGCCGTCGGCTTTTCTATGCCGAGAGCCTTGAAATAAGCGTCGAAGACCTCATTTTCGCTCCCCGTGATAAACAGCAGATCGAAAAGGGTAAACCCGTCGCTTATCTCTCTGCCGGCGCAGTCCTTTTGGAAGGTGACGGTATTTTTTCGGGTGTCGAATATTATGCGGGTAAAGCCGCTTTTTTCGGAGAGGGAAGCGAAAAGGGTGAACGTGCCGCCGCGGCGGACGTAAGCGTAGGAATAGCCGTGCATGACGCCCTTTTTGTATCTGTGCGGATAAAAATGCCCGTCTCCGTATTTTGAAAAGCCGAACCTTTTGTCGAGAAAACCGGGACAGAAGCGCATGCTTTTGTCAAAGTCTTTGACGCCGCGCTCGGGAGAGAAGGTCCAGCTCTGATAGCCGTTGAGAAAAAGGGCGTCGCCGCGTTGAAAATCGAATGAGAAGGAAACGCCCGCCTCCTTGAGAAGCGCGGTGCCCGACGGGACGGCGAAAAGCCCGTAACCGTTTTCACGCTCGGTCTCACGCAGGGTTATGACGCCCTGCGCCGAAACGCTGTTTCTTATAAGCTTCATGTCAGTTTTTGCCGGGCTCGGGTTCCTTGCCCTTGAGCTCGGTTATCCTGCCGAGAATGAGCTTCTCGTTATAGAAGAGGAATATGCAGGCGCCGATGAGGCAGGCGACGGTCGCAATGACTGCGGTGGCGCGGTACTGAGAAGAAGAGACCTCGCCGAGCTTTGCCGCCGTGACGGAGGTATAAACGAGCATGGAAAGCGCCTGACCGAGCTTCATCGCAAAGGTGCGAGCCGCGAAGAACATGCCGCTCCTGTCCTCGCCCGTCTCAAGGGTGTTGAGCTCCGACACGTCGGCGACGCAGGCCTGCGGCAGTATGCCGAGTATCGCCATCGGGACGCCCGCGGCTCCGGCGATTATAACGCCCCAGATAAAGCCCTGTCCGCAGAGAGACGTGAGCAGGAAGACCGACGCGTAGGTAAAGAAGCCGATAACGATCAGCTTTTTTTTGCCGATATTCGGAGCGAGTCTGTTTATCGCGGGATAAAGCGCGAGGCTTATGACCGTCATGAGGACGGTGAGAGTGAAGGTGTTTTCAGAGCCTATGCCCATAAGACGGGTCTCATAGTCGGCAAGTCCCGTCTGGAAAAGTGTGACGGCAAAGAAATAAATGACGTCGCTGTATACGAAGCGGCGGAACTGTCCGTTCTTATATGTCTTGATGAGCGAGCTGAAAATGGGGCTTTTTACCGGCTTGCTGTCTATGTAATCGCGTTCCTTTATCCAGAAGGCCGGGATTATCATTGCTATGCAGGCAAGAGCCGCCATTATGCCGATCGAGAGCCTGATCGCGTTTCCCTGGCTCCCGGCGACGCCCTCGAGCATCCCCGCGAGCGAGGGTATCAGGGTAGAGAGGGAGAAGCCCGCGATATAGGTGAAGGAGATATAGGTCGAAACGTTTATGCGGTTCTTCTGCGTATTCCCGAGCTCTGCGATAAGAGCGTTATAGGGCGTGCAGTAGATCGTCATAAAGAGATAGAAGAGCATGAGAAGAATGAAGATGACCGTGTTGTTGAGCGCGACCGAGGAGGTCTGCGGCAGAACGAAGACGGCGACCGTCACGGCAGCGAAGGGGACTGCGATGGCCTTCATGAAGGGAATGCGCCGTCCGCCCTTGAAATTGCTTCGGTCGGACCAGCCTGCGATGAGCGGATCGGTCACGGCGTCGAAAATGCGCCCCACGGCGGTTATCACGCCGAAAAGAGTAAGCGAGAAGAGGATAGGGTTCTGGGTTATGAACTCGCGGAAAAGACCGTTCGTATCGCCGGGATTGACCGCCTGACCGGTGTAAAGATGGACGAGCCAGGTGGAGGTGATGCCGGAGAGAAGGCTCCATCCGAACTGCCCGACTGCAAAGATCCACAGGACCTTGTTGGTGATTTTTTTCATGCGTATGCTCCTTTCGGTTTGGAGGATGCGTTGACAATTTCAGGGACAGATGATATTGTTGATTTGTTAAGAAAATTCTTAATATATTTTACATTTATTCGGTGCGTATGTCAACCTATACACAAAAGGAGAAAGCCATGAATAAACGGTCCGAGGTCATTTTCGGCAATAAAATGCCGAAAAAAGACGTTTTGAAAGCCGCGAAGACGGAGAAAAAATTCTTAAGGAAGTTCGGGGACGACGGCTCGGTGAAATACGGCTTCGCGATAAGCGACAACCCCGTGCTCTCGGAGATAAAAGCGCGCGAGCTCGTTTCCGGCGAGGGCGCCGCTTTTTCGGACAAGTCGGTCATCGTAGGCAACATAAGGATGGGCTTCGGTCATTACCGCATCTCCATGGCGATGGCGTCCTGCGCGAGCGCGCTCGGCTATGAGCCGCTCTGGCTCGATCTCAACTCCTTTCCCGAGTCGGTCTGCACGAAAATAATAAGCTCGCAGAACGAGCTGTATTCCATGGGGTCACGCCTTTCCCAGAAAAGCAGGCTTTTCAACAAGCTTTATTGGGAAAAGCTCAACAGCGAGGGCTTCCGCAAGCTCTCCTACAACTCGTCCGACCAGGCGTCTTCGACCCTTATGGCAAACCTTTTGAAGGACCTGCCCAAAAACGTCCCTTACGTCGCGACCCACGTCTGGCCTGCGCAGGCGGCGATACACGCGGGCTTTGAGCGCGTCGTAAACGCCGTGCCCGACAACTGGCCGATGGCGCTCCACCTTGCCGAAGGGAGCGTGCATACCGTCCAGACGAGATCGGCGTATCTCGGCTACAAGGCTCTGCGCGGCATGGACAAAAAACGCTCTCTTTCGCCAATGCCGGAAGGGGATATCCGCTGCGTCGGGCATTACGTCGATCACGAGCTTTTGTGCGAGCTTGAAGAGGATACGGCGAAAAGGACGGACAGAGTAAAAAACAATAAGGCAAAAAGGTATCTTCTCACGGTCGGAGGCGCGGGAGCTCAGCAGGCGCTCTTCGCCGAGATCATACGCGCCCTTCTGCCCGACATAAAGGCGGGTAAAGCCGCGCTGTTCATCAATACCGGAGATCACGAGGCAGTCTGGGAGGGACTTAAAAGAACGGTCCCCGAGCTTTCCTCAGCTCTGCTTTTCAAAGACGAATACGAAAAGGCGCGCGAGTTTGCGGCCCGCGCTCTTACGGGAGAGGTCCCGGGCATAACCGCCTTCTGCCACAAGGATATATTCGCCGCGGTCTATCTTACGAATCTTCTGATGCGCGCGAGCGACGTGCTCGTTACAAAGCCCTCCGAGCTGTCATTTTACCCGATACCCAAGCTGTTCATACAGCACGTCGGAGGGCATGAGGTATGGGGCGCGATACATTCCGCCGAGATGGGCGACGGCACCTATGAGGTCGCTCCGGGCAGGGAGACGGCGGACATGCTCCGCCTTCTGCAGAACGAAGAAGAGGTGCTCCTCGGCATGAACGAACGCATCCTCGAAAACAAAAAGGCCGGACTTTACGACGGAGCCTACGAGGTCATCAGGATAGCCGCGGGAGAAAAATAACGGCGGGGAAAGGTCAAGCGAAGCGATCAAACGCGGCGCAGGCGCTTTAGGCGTTCGCGCCGCGCTTTTTTGCGCGAAAAATAAAGGTTGATAAAACAAAAGCGATATGATATGATAAACTAAATCATTATGCGTCCACACGACCGGATATACGGGAGATTTGATATAATGTCGGAAAAAGAAACGGATACCGTCCGTAAACAAAGTAAAAAAAGAAAACTTTTGTTCACGGTCCTATTTGTTCTTATAAATATAAGCGTCGTTGCGGTCACCGCTTTTTTTGAGTTTTCCAAAGACGCCTCAAGGGCCGAACAGATACCATTCCTCGGGCTCAATTTCAGGTATCTTTTCGCGGCGGCGGGCTGCGTTGCCGTGATGCTTCTGGCGGAATCGGGAAAATATATGCTCATGATGAAGCATAATACGGGAAAATCGGATCTCAGGCTCGCTTTTCAGGTGACGGCGATAGGCAAATATTACGACTGCGTGACTCCGCTCAACGCGGGCGGTCAGCCCTTCCAGGTGCATTTTCTCAGCAGACACGGACTCAGCCGCGGCACGGCGGCGTCCATGCCCATAACATCATACCTCGTTTCTCATTTCGTATTTGCGGTCATGTCCGTAGCGGTATTCGTTTTCGGCGGCGATTACGTATCCTCGGCGGCGATCCGTGTGACCGCCTACGTCGGACTCGGGTTTTACCTGAGCGTCCCATTCGCGATAATATTCTTCACCGTCGCACCGACGGCGGCGCTCAAGGTCTTCAATTTCATAATCCTGATCCTGCATAAGCTCCGTATAATGAAGAACAGGGAAAAGGCGGAGAACACCATGCTGACCGAGATGACCAATTACCGCGACGCGGTCATCGGCATGTCGGGAAAGACCATGCTCCTTTTAAAGCTCGGCGGCCTTTCGGTCTGCTATCATACGGCGCTCTGCTCGCTGCCCTTCTTCGTGCTGCGCACCTTCGGCGGTGCGGCGACCTGGATCGGTTCCTTCTGCATCGCGGTATTCATATACACGGCTATAAACTTTATCCCGACCCCGGGAAACGCCGGCGCGGCGGAGGGCTCCTTCTATCTGCTCTTTTCAGAGCTCACGAGCAACTATCTGTTCTGGGCGATGCTCGTTTGGCGCTTCTTCTGCTATTATTCCTTTATCGCCATAGGTGCCTGCGTGCTGGCATGGGGCGCTTTGAGAAAGAAGAAAAGCGGAGCCCCTTCGGAGAATCAGCTTTAAGACCGGACCTTCAATTATCCGCAAAGGAGAAAGGCAAATGAACGAAAAGACCGAAAAAAGATTTGAAGAATGCTTTGAAGATTTTCTTGACGGCAGCGAATACGACAAAGCGGAGGAAGCTCTGTTCAGGCTCGTAAGACAGGCTTACATCGCGGGCTGGCGCGCGGCGGGAGGCGCCGACGTCCCCGAGGACGCGAGAAAAAACAACACATGAAAAAAGCGGCTTGAAGTTATCTTCAAGCCGCGCTTTTATTTCGGGTCTTAAATATTG
>JAEEGL016149194.1_pt1 | contig 20389 bp, 14 predicted proteins | sample 9134231 | NCBI WGS metagenome assembly JAEEGL01 (sample SAMN16246548, study PRJNA631951) | gut metagenome | biome: gut microbiome; feature: rumen; material: fiber-attached | host: Bos | place: Iran: Karaj | collected 2018-10 | reverse complement strand
CATCATTGCGTCCATATCTACAGGAGCTTCCTCTGCTGGTGCCTCAGGGGCCGGCTCTACAAGTGCTTCCATCTCGGGGGCTGCTGCCTCTGCCGGAGCTGCATCTGCTGCCGCCATTGCTGCCATCATCGCGTCCATATCTACCGGAGCTTCTTCTGCTGGTGCCTCAGGGGCTGGCTCTACAAGTGCTTCCATCTCCGGGGCTGGTGCCTCTGCCGGGGCTGCATCTGCTGCCGCCATTGCTGCCATCATTGCATCCATATCTACCGGAGTTTCTTCAGCTGGGGCCTCTGCCGGGGCAGGCTCTGCTGCCGCCATCGCTGCCATCATTGCATCCATATCTACTGGAGCTTCTTCTGCTGGTGCCTCAGGTGCTGGCTCTACAAGAGCTTCCATCTCCGGGGTTGGCGCCTCTGCCGGGGCTGGTGCCTCTGCCGGAGTTGCCTCTGCTGCCATTGCAGCCATCATTACATCCACATCTGTAGCAGTCTCAGCTGCCGCCATTGCTGCCATCATTGCGTCCACATCTACTGCAGGCGCCTCTTCTGCGGGTGCCTCTGCAGGTGCATCAGCAGGCAGATCAGCTGTCATAGCAGCCATCATCGCATCAAGATCAGGCATATCAGCAGGCACTTCTTCTGCGGGTGCTTCCGCCGGAGCAGGCTCTGCTGCCGTCATCGCTGCCATAGCTGCTGCCATTGCATCTGCCTCTGCCGTTTCAGCAGGACTTGGCGCACTCTCACTTGCAGTTCCGGCCATTATGTCATCCAGATTCGGAATATCCGGAATTGGCTCTGCAGCTGCTTTCTTTCTTCCTTTCTTCGGCTTGGGTTCCTCAGCGGGAGCTTCAGGTGCCGGAGCAGCCTCTGCCTCACCTGCTGTCATAGCAGCCAAAAGATCATCTACATTAGCTGTAGAAAGATCCTGTCCATTAAGAATATCCTGAGTGCTCATGCCATCCATGCTGTATCTCCTTTCAAAGTCAAACAGTCACGATACCAAAAGGCGTCTATATACATTATCGTTTATTTCTATTAGAATTTACAGTAATTTTTTTATAAATTCTGACTTTTTATTTGCCCACTAAAAGAGGCGGCCATGTCACGTTCAACAAGTTTTTTGAAAAGACCATCCATCTGCATAAGCTCCTCGTAGCTGCCCTGCTCCACAATGTGCCCCCTGTCCATGACAAAGATCCTGTCGCAGCCCCTCACTGTTGATAGCCTGTGGGCAATGACAAATCTGGTGACCTTCATATCATCAAGGCTGTCGATAACCTTCTTCTGTGAGATGTTATCAAGGGCAGAGGTAGCCTCGTCAAGGAACAGTATCTTGGGATTGGGAAGTATCGCCCTTGCAAGAAGAATCCTTTGCTTCTGTCCCCCGGAGACATTCTCGGACTCTCCTGAGATTATGGTATTAAACTTCATGGGCATGGCCTCGATGTCATCGAGAATTGCCGCCTTTCTGGCAGCCTCTCTTATCTCCTCTATGTCCGCCTGCCTTATCCCTGCGATATTATCAGCAATCTTACCGGTCATGACCATGGTGTCCTGGAGCACAACGCCGAACTGCCTTCTCAGTGCCCTGAGGTTCCATGCCTGAAGGTCTATTCCATCGTAATACACCGTTCCCTCAGTTGGTGTTTCAAACCCCATAAGAAGGCGCAAAAGCGTACTCTTTCCGCAGCCGCTTCCGCCTACGATACCAATATATTCACCGGGATTAACGGTAAAGCTAAGATCGCGGATTACATTGGGAAGATCCTCCCCATAGGAAAAGGTCAGGTTACTGCACTCAATCTTTCCCGTAAGTTCAATCTCCATTCCCTGATCATCCGCCTGCTCTCTCGGCATCTGCGCAACTTCATCGGAGAGCCGCAGCTGCGGCACCTCATCGGCAATCTCCATAAGTGAATTGACCAGCATTCCGAAATAACTACAAAACAGCGATATGGAACTGAACACCGCAGAAACAGCTCCAAGGTTGTATTCAGAACTTCCTCCAAGCTTAACAACTATTACGAAGAATACACCAAGAGTACCAAGCATTGTTATAAGCAGTGTGCTAAGGAGCTGAAGAGTATTTGAAGTAATATTGCCCATGAGGTAATCGGCGTAGAAAAGACTGTGGCGATAGTAAAAGGTGTCTTCCGCAGCGTAAGCCTTTATGGCCTCATTGTTCTCGATCATCTCTTTTCTGATCCCGGTAAGCTTCTCCTCTCTTTCCCTTCCCTTCATTCTGACACTGTAGCGTTTTCTCATGAGGAAAATGCATCCCGCAAGGCTGATGCATACAAGAAAGATAAATATCCCGCCGGTCTCAGTAGTGTATATAACGACAGCGATAAGGGCAAAAATACTCTGTATCAGATAGATCATCACTGACACCACAGAACCGGTAAAGGCCTCCGCAGCATCGATAAATGACATGGTAAGACTTATGACCCTGCCGGAGATCTGCCTCATGCTCCCTGATGAGAGATTAAGCACATTTCGAATATAGGAAAAGTATCCCTTCGACTGTATCCTGGTCTGCAGCCTTAGTCTTATCCTGTTAACTACTACCTGAAGGCAAAAGAGCGCTCCTAAAGATGCAAATAGTACGCCGGAGATCACGTAACTGTCCCTGGCATATCCGTAGGGAATGATCTCATTTACCAGAAAAGCAAGGATCATAGGCAATATCATGGACAGCAGCGCACAGATCACAGAAAAGCCTGTAAACAGAAGGCCGTCGCTTCGAACATCCTTAAGTATGGAAGCCAGAAATGATCTTGCGTTGCTGAAACGGATGTCGGGAAATACGCTTACAGCCTTAGGTCCCAGTGTCTTTGAATAAGCCTGAACAATAAGCTTTCTCTTTTCTGAAAGAGGCTCCACCTCGTAATAGTTGCCTCCCTCTCTCACCACTACTGTAGGAGAGCCATCTTCCCTGTAAGTCAGAAAGCTGCCTATATCATGCTTTATCCAGTTATCGGTGAGGTTGAATTCATAGCTTCCCACACCCTGCTCATCGCACAGGTACTCGATCTTGTCGCTGCTCTCAACAAGATGAGCGTCATCTACAGGCACAGTGGGAAGTCCCAGCTCACCCACAAGATAAACAAAGGCCTGGGCTAGGGCATCAGCCGTGCTTGTTACATCCTTACTCTCCAGACGAATATTACCAACAAGAAGCTGATCAGCATTACTGGCAAATTGCTTCTGAACGGTTTTTCTACTCATCAGCCCTCTTCCTCCTCTGTCAAAACCAGTTTCCTGTATAGGCCTTCCTCATTCATCAGCTTCTCATGTTTTCCTCTCTGAACGATGTGGCCCTGATCCAGGACAATGATCTCGTCACAGTCCCTAATGGCAGAAAGCCTGTGGGCTATGATTATCCTGGTTATTTTCCTTTTCTTCAGATTGTCCATAACCTGTTTCTCAGCCAAAGTATCCAGAGCACTGGTAGCCTCGTCCATAATAAGTATCTTGGGATTCCTGATAAGTGCCCTGGCCAGCATAAGGCGCTGCCTCTGTCCACCGCTGAGCGTCTTGGCTCCGCTGTCGATCACAGTGTTGTAGCCTTTTGGAAGGGTTATGATCACATCATTTATATCTGCATCCACAGCAGCATGAACATAGGTTGCTGTTGGGATCTCGTCGTCAAACATGGTGATATTCTGCCGTATGGTTCCCGTAAAAAAGCTTGATGACTGTGGCGCAACAGTCATATTGTCAGCAAGCACTGACCTGTCGGTATCCTTAAGGGATACACCGTCAATGAAAATCTCACCTTTCCAGGGGGTATACAATCCCTGAAGCAGCTTTATAAGCGTTGATTTACCGGAGCCTGAACCTCCAACAATGGCCACGCTGCTTCCTGATTTTATCTCCAGATCGATACCCTCAATCACAGGGGGAAGGGTGGGATTATAACCAAAGCTGACATTCTTTATGCTGATGTCACCATTTATGCTCTGCTGCTCTCTGCCCTCTCGCACAACCATAGGGTCATCATCTTCCTGCTCTATGTCTCTTACGGCACGAATCTGCGGTCCCATGGCTTCCAGCTGTGTAAACTGTCCTATCCCCTGAAGAAGAGGTGATATAAAGGCTATAGACATACTTTCCAGAGCCAGGAGGGTCCCCAGTGACAGGCTTTTATTTATAACTGCAGGAACGCCGATAGACAGCACCGTCGTCTGCATCAGGAATGGAATCATTACCGGCAGAGCCTGGATATAGGTGGTGAGGAGGCTTGCATTCTGAGAGCTGTTTCTGAAATTATTATAAGCAGCAAGAGCTCTCTGCTTTGCTCCGGCTTCCTGCCCCGTTGATTTGACCATATCAAACATGGTGACTGTCTGCATAACAGTGGCAAGAAGTCCTATGCGTTCGTTTATTGAGCCTATTGTCTTTTCCCTGTTTACAACTATCAGCCTGATCATGATAAACAGCAAAAGAATCGTGACAACAAGTATCACAACAGCAATAAGCGGATTGTAATTGAACATCATTACAAAATACAGGATAGACAGAATAAGCCCTATCCCGAGGGGAACTAACTGTGATGATAAGAAGAGTGCGAAAGCATCCGTGGAATTCAGATACTCAATAAGTGCCGAGTGCATTCGCTCCTGGAAAAAGTACAGTGGCGACCTGAGGAGCTTCTTGGTGAGCTTTGCAGACATTGATGCCGAAAACTGCCTTATGAAGAAACGCTGCATATTACACTGCAGTATTAAAAGCCCTATCTGAATGAGGATCACTATGGCATAAATTGCCACAAAATGAGTATTGTCGATTCTTCCTATAGCCGGAAGATACACGTCCATGAACAGTCTCATGAAAAGCGGCAGTATCATGCCAATGATATTTATCATCATTGAAAGAGTCAGGGTATAAAAGATCATATCAGGCTTGTCTTTCAGGAATGAAAGAATAACCCGTCCGGTACTATATGGCCTGCCCTCTTTCTTAAAATCTTTTGTGGGAGCCAGTTCCAGTGCAATGCCCGTAAATCCGGCGGCAAACTCCTCCATGGAAATCTTTCTTCTGCCCAGCTCCGGATCGCAAAGAGTCACATACTTATCACCGACACTCTCGATGACCAGGAAATGATATCCTTTCCAGAAGCCAATGGCAGGGAGCTTTATCCCCTGCATTCTAGGCATACATCTCATGGCCTTTGCTTCCAGACCGTATTTATTAGCTGCTTCAATAATATAGGTCAGTCTGCTTCCATCTCTTGAAACCTTGCAGTCCTTTCGCAGCTGTTTTAGCTCTATGAAACGGCCATAGTACCCAAGTATCATGGCAAGGGATGCAGCACCGCATTCAGCTGCTTCAGCCTGCATGATTATAGGAACTTTTTTTTGAAATAGTTTTCCCATAAGCCCACCACCGTTCATTTACTTAAACAAAAACTCATAGGGATGATAAACCTGAGTTATTATCTCCAGCTCACAGATCATTCCAAACCTGATATCATTATTTTCTTCACCTTCAGATGCCCCTGTCCATACCGGAACCAGATTCTCATCGCAGTCTAAGGTTATGCATACAAGGTACCTGTCCTGAATATCTCCTTCGGTAACAAGATTCACCAGTTCATCTGAACCGAGGTATTCGTTGAGTTCCTCTCTGTTAATGAAATCAGAATGGATATGCGAAACTTTTCCGGTCATATAACCGTACTTTTCTGCGGGATACACATAAGGCTTGATACGGACAGGCATACCCTCCTTTATATATCCCTTGTCATTATAATTAATTACTGCCAAAACCGACCTCTCATCGTCTATGATCTCAAGATCTGCCACGGTGCCCAGGGAATCAATCTGCTCACCCACTCCAACAGGAGTATTCATAATATAGCCCTCATAGGGAGATTTGATTGACACCTCACATTCTCTTAACTCACTAAGTGAAAGCGAACCTGTTGTGGTGCCCTCAACAGCGCTATAGGGGATGTATTTAAACAGTACCTCATCCTTTTTCACAATATCTCCGGCCCAGTAGTTCTGCTGCACCACGTAGCCGCCTTCCCCCACGAAGACTGACTGGGGTTTCTTGTCATCTGCAAGGATTCCGGTAACCCGAAGCACACTTGAAATCTCGCCTAAAAAAATCCACAACAGCAAAGCGGCAACCACAAGAACAAAGCCTGTCAGCACAAACCATTTGCCCAAAGAAACATGTTTTAAAGCTATGTCACCGTCTTTTTTCACTTCAGTCATAGTTTTTTCATCTCCTATATCTCCGGCACTTTGCCGGGTGCTGAATTTTTGCTCAGTGCGTAGATTATGCCTGACATTCCGGAAAAGAGTCCTGTATACATATAGCCCTCAGGGGTATCTGCACCCTCAACAGGTGCAGTTGCTCCCATAAGCGTACCTATAAGCTTTTCCTTATCCTCAAGTGGTCCCATACCACCAAAAGTCCCCAGGTCCATGGTATACAAAATCCCTGCATTGCCATAAAACAGTGTATTATTGCCGGTGAGCTGATTCCCTGTAGAAAGAGGCAGCCGGTCAAAGATCGTATACTTAAGCTCGTTCTCAATAGCTGCTACTATTCCATCATGATCATCTGACCTTAATTCTTCAGGAACTTTCCGAAGCGAGTACAAAAGTCCTCCTGCCCCGTGGAGAAAATCACCTTGCAGATAGCCAAATCCATTCACCTTCAGAACATCTTTGTAGATTGCCTTAAATACAGGTTTAAGAGCTTCCCGGGAAAAGAGCCCAAGCTCATATCCCATGCTAAGGCCTCTCATGAGGCCTCCCACGCCATCAGCCATTCCCAGCGCCCGAAGGGACATTCCCTGCCCCAGATAACGTACATTGGTAAACATACCTGCTTTTTCCAAAAGATATTCCCATAATTCTTTGTCATTCCAGGCAGTTGCATAAGCCCCCAGCGAAATGTATACTCCAAGGCCTCCCTCCAGGAAATAGGGACATCTTCCAAGACTGTTACCGATATAGTAGCGCCTGTCCTTTGTTGTCTCTAACACAGGGGCAGATCTTCCATCCAGAAAGTCTTTCAGTTGTTGTACTGTTTTGGAAAGATTCTCTCCTCTATTACAGGCAGGCTTTAACTCATAGCCATCATCAGCCCGGACAACCTTAAGTGCGAACCGTATTACAGCTATCTGTTTCCGGCCAAAAGAAATATCCATGCCGGAGATTTCTTCCCACAAAGCATCAAGTGACGCAGTGTCTATATCAACCTCAAATTTAGGAACATCCAGACGTACAAAAGCAGCCTTCTCAGTATCGGAGATCATCTTCTTTTCGTATTCGGAAAGATCGTCACCAAGACTTCCCAGGCCAGAGATCACTTTGTTATACATCCCGGCGCTTATGAGATTATTCTTTGTTTCAAAATAGTTAAGTAACCTTAGATAGTTGGAAGTGGCCCTTAGGACCATCCTGAGCTTCGCTCCTTCAAAAGCACTTATAATTACACTCTTAAGCTCTTTTTCATGGGCAGAAATGATCTCGAAGATTCTGGCAAATCCGCTGCATATCTCGTCGCTGTACTCAAAGCCTCGAAAATGCTCATTGTCAAAAAATGGCAGATTAAGAGAACCCTGAAACTCGCTGGTAAGAGAATCCGCCCCAAACGGATTAATCCCCGGAGGGTTTCCCAGCATAGGAAGAAAGCCTCCGCAGTCAACATTCTTTTTTTCAGCTTTGCCCTCCATGCGTTCATGAAAACTGCCGGGAAGATGCAGTACTGTCTCAAGATCCACAGGTATTGGGAAGGAGCCGCATGCTATGATATTTTCAGCGTGCATATCATAGCCACCCAGGCAGTATATCGCCCCCATAACAAAGCCCATACGCTTGTAATATAGCGATACATCTTCCGGTTTTTCCAGGGGATCATGGGCTATAAAGTCGCAAAAAGAACCTTTTTCGCTGTCATAGGATTCCGGAAGGGGAAAATATTCCACATCTCCAAAGTGGCAAAGCGCATCCAGCCATTTTCTAAAGCCTCTGTCCACCGACATAGGATGGGGTTTGTAGATAAGCTTCTTTCCATCTTCAAAGGTAAGTGTGTGAACGCTCCGTGAGTGATCATGCCAGTCGGATTCCGAAGCGCTCACTTTAGTCACAAAGCCGTGCTCTTTTACAAGATAGGGGTTCCCTTCCACGGCTGTTACCACCTCCAGTACATGGGCACTGTAGCTAATGGTGACCACTATGGCCTGAACACCAAGCACAGGATATGCAATAGCCATGTCATGGAAATGATTTCCTGACATTATATGTGGCAAAAGATCTTTTTCCAGCCACTGCTCATAGGGAAAAGGCATCTTACCACAAAGCTTTTCAGCGATCTCTTTTGCAGGATCGTACCAAAATCCCGAGAGTGTCTCTAAAAAAGCATCCCTGAACTCAGATAATGCACCGGCAGAAAAACTGTCTCTCCACGGTGTATCTTTACACTTTTCTTCCACACACTTCCAGAGAAAAGAAAAGTACTCCGTACGAAGATTTGCTTTTCCTTTTTGTCCAAAGAGCTCATGATCCTGATCGGCGACCAGGAGTTCGCCGTTTATGTCATCAGAAAAATCCTTTATCCCCAGCTGTATAGCTGTATTTCTAAGGAGAGCCGTCTCCTCTTCACTAAAAATCATCTTCAAAAGCCAAGCCCCTTAAATGTTTTTTCAACAGCCTCTTTGGTAGTCTTTACTGAGTTCTTCAGAGCCCCAAGCTTTTTGTAGGTCTCAACAATGAACGCGTATTGCCTGTTCGCTTCTTCCTTAATTTCCTTAGACTCAAACATGCGGCTCAGGGTAAGATTTTTATCTTCGAATTCATACTCAACCCTGTCTGCAATCTCGCTTCCGCAGCATTTCTCTATAACTGCCCTAACGATTTCCGGGTCGGAGTCTGTCTTTTTGCCCTCGATAAACAGCTTTACAGCAAAGAAATATTTGCTTGTATAGGGATCCCCACCCAGGGATTCCTCCAATGAAACATGTGTACCAATGAGTGCAAGTGCTGCGTCATAGTTCCCCAGACGGTAACAGGCAGTTATCTGAAGCAGATTAGCCTCAAAACCAAGTCCCTTGATTGGGCAAAGGCTCCGGTTTCCGCTGATGGCAGCTATGGTGTTCTCAAGTACCGCTCCGGATTTCATGTTGGCAAGCAAAAGTAGCTTCTGAACCTGTTCATCATCCAGTGATGAAAGATCAGCAAACATCTTTTTAACGCTGTTTCCAAGAAGGTGCTCCTTTAGTGTCAGGGCATCCACAGGCTTTGCTTCTGACACACCGGAAATATAGATATTCACCGCCGGGAATCCAAGGAACGAATTATCCCTGATGTAAACATCTCCTCCTATTCCTTCAGCAAGAGCAATGAGCTCCCTTGAAAGCTGAGCGTTATCCTTCCCTTCCACTGCCGGCCAGGGCTTAAAAGGATATGATGGCTTCTTAGCCATAATATGAGCAGGAACCTGCCCAAAGCCTACCTTTATGGTATTCCATTTTTCTCCCCTTTCACCGGGTCTGTCTATAATAAAGGTGGGAGAATTACAGTTGGACGCCTGAACCACTGTCTTGCCCTGGACAGCCTCAGTAAAGGTCCGCTCCATGGCTACTCCCATGTCAGGCTGGGCACCGAATTTAATGCCGGTGTTTCCGGTATGTGTATCTGTAAAAATAGTGCAGACTACGGGAAGTTTCTTTCCAAGAGAACAGTCTCTTATATCCACTTTGAACCTTCCACTCTTTTCTACTTCATTTATAAGAGTGCGTATTCTGGGCCATTTATCTATTTCTTCGTCAGGTATGCAAGGAGGAGTTATTCCTCCCTGATAGAATTTTATCTGGGAATAACGTTCGAATATCTCTGATATCCCTTCAACAAATGCCTCCTCTATAGTGTTTCCGGCGGCCATTCCATTGCTGAAGGTAAAGAGCTGTAAAAGAACTGTGGGCAAATAAACCGCGCAACCATCCTTTACCGAATAGTACAGTTCCGTAGGGTATTTGCCATGGGCGCATTCAGGAGCAAGATCCTCAAAAAGAGAAACTGCCATTGCCCTGGGATTCATAAACACCGAAGGATTTTTGATGGAAGCAGCAACTTTTTCGATTATAGCGTCTATGCATTCAGGCTGTTCCTCAGCCTTGGGGTCATATAGAGGAGAATCTTCTGAAAAGAAACATGATATCTCAGGATCATCTATCCGTATGCCTGCAGCAAACATCATGTTCTGAATGCGTTCCATATACTCGCCATAAGCACTGGCCATGCAAAGCTCTTTTGTCATGCCCTTTCCGTTGGAGGCAAATATCTCACCATAGGGAGAATCCATGGATAACCTCGAATAACAGCAGCCATTTATGCTCACATCGCCTTCCCTGTACACGGTTTTTATTCCGGCTCTGTCAAGCAATTCCTTAATATGCTCAACAGTTGTCATGGGATCGGCATCCTTCCCCCTAAGTCTCCATTCTTCCATCACGTATTCCTCCATTAAGCAAACAGGGAGAAGGAGTCTAAACTCCTTCTCCCTCCTAAGTAAAATTATTATGCAATATCAGTTTATTAAATTTATACTGCTGCTGCAGCACCTGCAGAGGCTGCAGCTGTAGGAGTTGTTGTGGTGGTTGTTGTAGTGATTGTATCTCCGGCAGCAGTGATAGACTCTACCTCTTCAGGAGACATTTCCTTACTCTTTGTATTGAGTTCCTCAGAAGCCTTCACAAAAGCATCCATAGCATCAGTAAGACCAGCATCCTTAGCTACAGCATAAGCATCATCAGGAGTCTTGCAAGCCTGAATCTTTGCAGCAAGTGCCTCGTCTTTAGCAGCAAGTTCATAAAATTCCTTAGTTGTCATAATTGTATGCTCCTTTCCAGAAAGAAATAATGGTTGAATCCAAGTAATATTATCACATTTTTTTAAAAAAATCGTCAACGTTTTTTTATTCATACATTTATTAAAAAAATGTAAACTTGTATACCAGTATCACACAGAAGCTGTGGCTGACGGAGAAGGATTATAAATAGTCGTAGTTGTCATTGTATCACCGGCAGCGCTGACAGACTCTATCTCCTCAGGAGTCATGTCTTTACTGCGATTGTTCAGTTCCTCAGCATACTTAACAAACTCATCCATTGCATCTGTAACACCCTTGTCCTTCGCTAAAGCATATGCTTCCTCCGGTGACTTGCATAACTGCAGTTTAGCTACAAGTTCCTCATCTTCTGCTGTAAGCTCAAAAAACTCTTTAACTGTCATATCTATACTCCTTTCCTTTATTCCCTCAGATAGTTTCATTGCCAGGTAGAAAAATTATCACACGTTTTATCGTCCACCGTCAATAGCCAACACATCATGGTGTAATTGTAAATCTGTTATTTTTTTGTTACTATTTAATTAATTATGAGTTGGTCTGAACACTTTCAAAGTCCATATTTTCTGGAACGAACCAGGATTGCTATAATGCAACCGGAGTTTGTTCCACTGATCAGAAACTGGTGCGGTGTCCGTGACGGAGCCTCCATCCTTGATGTAGGCTGCGGATCAGGTTTTTTTTCCCGTGTCCTTATTTCAGGCGAGGAAAACGTGAAGGTAACCGGTCTTGATCTGGATGAGGGTCTTATTGAATATGCCCAAAACGAGACCAGGGACAATCCCGATATTTCATTTGTACAGGGAAACGCCCTTTCTCTCCCCTTTGAGGATGGCTCTTTCGATGCGGTCACAAGCCATACTTTCCTTACCAGTGTCAGTGACCCTGATAAGGCCGTAGATGAGATGCTAAGAGTACTCAAACCCGGCGGCGTACTTTCCTGTGTAGTAGCCATGAATTTCCTAAGCTCTGTTGCTTCTCAGGGCTACTACCCCAAAGAGTGCACCTGGCTAAAGGAGTTTCAGCTTCTGTATAACAAGCTGTGGCGGGCCTACGAAATTGTTGATCCCGCCCTAAGCTATGCCAGGGGACTGAGCGCCTGTGAAACCCCCCACCTCTTTGTAAGACATGGACTTATAGAGATTTGCGCATACCCCATCGGGAAACTCTTTTCCTTCTCCAATGCGGCCAGGACCCTTGATGACAGGCTTAAATGGCTTTCTTTATATCAAAGATCAGAGGAAGAAAGACTGGATGCCTGCATGAAGCTTCCGAAAATGACAGATTTCTTTTCAACTGAAGATGCTCTTCGTTACAAAGAGCTGCTAAAGAAAAAATGCGATTACCTCAGGGAAAACGCCGGCGAGAACTCCATCTGGGAGTGGGACGGCGGTGCGAACATGCTGATAAGAGGGATTAAAGGCGGAAAGGACAGACATGTTAGATAAACCTATCAGAGCTGATGAGATCATTCCTCTTGATCTACTGGATACACCCTTTAATATAAACTTCTGGATTTCAGGAGGATGCAACTTTAAATGCGTTTACTGTAGTCACTCTCTTCCAAAGGGAGATACGGGCCGGGAAGGTATGTTTGACAGCTATCTGTCCCTTGAGAATTTCAGGCTGGTCGCCGACAGCATGGGCAGATTCCCCAGAAGGATCACCTGTGCTTCTTTTTGCGGCATCGGGGAGCCTCTTCTTAATCCAGATCTTCCCGAAATGATCTCCATCCTAAAAAAAGAAAACCTGGTAGCAGGTATAGAAGTCACAACCAACGCTTCTCTCCTCACCCATGAGCTATCTGACCATCTGATAGACGCAGGAATTTCCTGCCTTTCAGTTTCTATTCAGGGAGTTAATTCAGCAGGATATGAAAAGATCTGTGGGCGAAGCACAGATGTGGAGAAGCTTGTTAAGGAACTTGAGTACTTCTATTCCCGCAAGAGTGCCACCACCATTACAATGATAAAGACTCTGGATATATGCGTAGAAACCGACGAAGAAAAAAGGCGTTTCGAAGAGCTCTTTCGCCCCGTAGCAGATAAACTTCACATTCTTCATACTGTAAAAATGTTCCAGGGAGTTGACTACTCCAAGATCGTACCTGATGAAAGAGATCAGTTTACCGGCAAGGAAATGCACACCGTGCCCTACTGCTTCCTGCCCTTCTCCACCATCAATATTCTTCCCGATGGAAGCATCTCACCCTGTCCTCTTCCGAAGCGGCCCTTCATTCTTGGAAACATAAAGGATATGTCCCTGCAAGAGGCCTGGCGCAGCAGAAAGATGCTGGAATTTCTCTATGACAATGCCTGCTGTAACAAGGATAAGAATGAGATCTGCAGAAACTGTCAGGAACCCAATATGCTAGCGGCAGATAAAAAAATGCCGCCGGATCTTAAGGGCAAAATAAAACAGCTCATCAATGAGATGAGCTGATAAGTTCAAAAAATTTCCTGTATGAAGGAGCCAATTTCGGCATTGCGCACACTCCGCTATGGGGACATGTGCCGCAGTCAGGGCAATTAAGCTCAGGCAGTGCCGAAAGCGGGTCCTTTATTATTTCCATAGCTCTTTTCCCCCAGCCGTAAGGGTATACCTGCTCCAGTGCGTCTGTGTTGACGGTTCCGCCACCTGCTGTGATAAGGGCTGCCTGAACCAGAGGCACGGCAAAAGATACACCTCCGTCTTCGTTTCGCATATATCCTTTCAGCAGATTAGCGCCGCCTGCGTAGTCGTTCTCGCTCATAAGGATCAGAGCGGATATTATATTGGCATCTATGGGAAGGTCCTCAAGCTTTGGCCATATCGGTACACCTGTCAAATAGCCAAAGCCATTTTCCAGCATCCATCCTCTTTTCTTAAGGACAAAGGAAAGAATCTCATCTCTTTCCACCCAGCTTTTGGAAGCGAGGTTCCTGAGCTTATGACCTTCACTTGAAAGACTTCTCTTTTCACTAAGACGCTGACTCCCAAAATCAAACACCATACTCATACCCGGCACGATGATGTGATATGTGGGAAATCCGGTAAAAGAGCAGTCTCTTACATAGGGGTGAAAGGACAGTCCCGAAAAGAATCCCAGCATAAAATCATAGAGCTCATCTGTGTCCTCTCCCACCTCTTTAAACTCTGTATATTCCCAGGAGGGGGCACCTGCAAATATCTCTGAGGGAAACATGCCACAGGCTGCCTTTGCAAAGTTGAATCTGTTCTCAAAGAAGCCGGTCTTATCATCCCTTGTAAGATCAAATTCCGGAGTGTGCTCCAGGCGCTCAATATGCCTTCCCTGCATCTGCTCTGTGAGGCACCTCTCAAGAGCCGTCTCAAACCTGGGGTGGGCACCAAAGCGTACCAGCACTTTGCCTGTCCTTCTGTCTGTGAGTATTGCACCAACTACAGGAAGCCCCATGCCACAGGAGGCATCCACAATGCGGAGGCTGTAGTTCTCATAGCTCCTCATTTTCTCAATAATATTCCAAAGAGACGGTATCTCTTTTAACTTCTCATCAGGGATGACAGGGGGCGTAAGGCGCTTTACCATTATCCTGTCCGTAGCATAGCGCTCCAGGATCTCACTTAGCCCTTGTATCAGCGCTTCCTTTTTCGTGTTTCCTGCGCAGGAGCCGTTGGTGAAATAGTAAGCTCTTGAAAGGGCCTCAGGCATCCACTCCTTCTTCCCGGTTGTGAGATTCTCATAGGGAAGCATGGTAAAGGTCTTTTGTTCAGATCCATTGCAGGCAAAATCCCATTCCTTTAGCATGTCCTTTACCGGTGGCATAAGAAAACCTATACCGCCGTCAACAACATGAATATGCCTGAAGGTGTCCTCAAGAAGTGCACCTCCGGCCAGGACTGCCTCCTCCAAAGACATTTCTTTTTCATCAGGAAATGTAACAGGTCTTCCCATGCACTCTGACAGGAGCTTCTTTTCGAACTGGTACAAAAGACCGGTCTGGAGTCTCTCCATAAACTCAGCATAGCCGCTGGCAAGGGCATATTCCCTGTCCGTACCCTTCCCGTTCTGGCCAATGTCACTGCCCTCTATGGTCACCCTCACAGAGGAGACGCTGCCCACGCCTGACTGCGTCCATCTCTCGCTGGTCTTTATCCCAGCACGTTCCAGTATCTCTTTTATCCTAGCAACCGTCTGCTCCGGTCCACAATCCTTGAATTTCGTCTCAGTATATCTGCTCATCCTGCTCGCCTGCTTTTATTTATTCGGGATAAAAACACGTCATATTTACTTTATCGTAGCACAATAGTAATTGTAAAGCATTCAATAATATTCGGTATAGGAGTCAGACTTATGGCAAATAAGTACATAGCCAGGCGCTTCTGCAGCTTCTTCAGAGATCGGCTCTTATGGTGTATCTGAAGCCGCTGGCTCTGGCTCCGAAGCTGCAGGTATTTCCACTGCTGGAGTTGTAGGTATTTCCACTGCCACTGGCTCGGGAGCGGGTGTCGCAGCCGCTTCTGCAACTGCTGGGGTTTCTGCCGGCTCTGCGGGCGCTTCTGAGATCGCTGCAACTTCTGCAGGCTCGGCTGAGGTTTCTGCAACTGCTGGCTCTTCAGTAGGAGCTGCGCTAGCTTCCGCTGCCACAGTTGCTTCAACAGTACCTTCGGCTGAACCTGCCTCCTTGGCATCTGCAGGCTTCTCGTTACCTACTTCTGCGGCCACCGGCTCCTCTGCGGGGCTCTCATCCCCTTCATTTCCTGCCTTGGCAGCCGGATCCAACGCGCCCTGGTTTTCCCAGCCTTCCGGTCCAACTAACGTCGTTCCGCCTGTTGCCATTGCTCTGTCGTCATCAACGGATGACACTATCATGCCATCCAGCTCAGGAATCAGGTATATAGAGCTGTCAGTAGAAATATCATCGGTAAGCGGTGTCTTATAGTTCTGTGCCTGGTTCATGATAGAACCATTTGCAGCTACAGTAACACCTTCATCAGTATAGGATTGTGCATTAAGCCATGCCAGGTAATATGAGGTAAAGTAGAGGGATGCACCGGCAGCTTCCTCGTCATCACCACTTATAAAGCTTTCAGCAAATGCAGCAGTGTTCTCATATCTGGATATCGGATCCTCATATCCTTCAGGTACATAAGTGGAAATATCTGCGACTATCGTATCCATCTTTTCAGGGTCATGCTCAGCATCTCCATGAAGCCTTAGCAATATCTTATCAAGTCCGCTTCTAAGATTATCAATATTTATGTCATAGCCTGTGCCGTCAAATTCTATAACATTGTTTCCATCTTTCTCCGCCTGGAGATTTGCAAGGTAAAGTGTCGCAAGATATCCTGCAACATATGCGCTTGCGGTGTTATATTGGGAATCGCAATAAGACAGATTTAGCCTGTTATCAGCTGCAGCACTTTCAGAATTTATATAACCATCTTTAATGCTGGCTTCGGTATATGAAAGTGTGCCACCTTCTCCGGCAGTAGCCATCTGTGCAAACATATAAGTTCTGTACTGATAAACATTTTCCACCGCAGAGGCTGAGCCTTCCACGAACCAGATGGGGAACGCTTCTCCACTGGCCATGGTCCCGCTTTCTCCTGTGGTCATGTACATTCCATAACGGGTGTAATCATTCATGAAGGCATGGAACATCTCATGGACAATGGTATTATCCAGATTGGCTTTTTCGGATTCTTTAATGCGCCAGTTGCCCTCCTCATCCTGTTCCAAAACGCTTTCCGTGTTAACAGCCATAATCTGGGAATATTGCGACCTTGTAGTCACATCCGCATAGTCACTTTGCACGTAAGCAAGGGCGTTCTCTACAGCAGGCTGACCGTCAATAGTTCCTTCAACATTATAAATATATAGACCAATATGGTAGCTCAGTTCTTCGCCACTGCTTACAGCACTTCCAAATGACTGAGGGAATCTATCCACAATATAGTTAACAGCCTGAGGCTGAACTGTGTCCTTGATATAGCCCGCAAACCACTCAAGGAACTGCCTGTCATATGTGTTAACAGCAGATGGTGCGCAGTAAAGATCAACGTAGTCTCGCCTTGGCGCGGGCACCGGAGCTTCTTCCCCGCCCTGTGAAGGTGCAGGCTCCTGCGCATCAGCTTGGCCTGACGCTGCAGCTGCAGTTTCTGCTTCACTTTGGATAGCGCGCTCTAGCTCTGCAGCAAACAGCTTCCACTCTTCATCAGTCAGCTCTGCCAGCTCGCTGGAAATTGAGGAAAGCCACTTTGAAAAATCACTTTCAGCCCGCTTCTGCGAAACATTTCCGGCAAAAGAGATATAGGTAAGGCCTGTCTGTGTATCAGCAGCATAAAGCATACCTTCTGTTCCATACATATCTGTAAGGAATTGAGGCAGCCTTATCGCAACCCTTCCTGTGGAATCTACCTGTGCAGACTCATATCCCGCAGGAAAGAAAAATGTAAAGGTAGGATAATATGTTTTCCCGGGCTCAGCTTTAACTGCAGCGTTCCCTTTTTCATCAACCCATGTAACAGGAATATCCCAGGTAACATTCTCATTAGTCCTTATTTTGGCAGTACTGTCAAGTGTCCTTCCCGCTACAGGCTTATCAAGATCAGTTATCCTTAAGCCCGTCAATGTCTTTATGCTGGCAGAAGCTACTCCTGTATCCGGCGCAGCATAAGCGGTTACGGTCCAGATATTTCCTAATGTCAACATGAAAGCTAACAAAAGCCCCAGTTTACTAACAGTATTTTTCAGCATAGCAAGGCACTCCTTTCCATCTTTGGTGTCAGTATACGCCAGTGCCGCTCTATATAATATTAAACGCCAATAAAAAGAATATAAACAAATGGGAAAGCATTAAAGCTGCGCCTTTGCCAACAAAAAAGAACTACCGAAGCAGTTTATCAAAAGCCCTGGTAGTTCTCATTATTCCTAACATTTTCATCATTCAATAATCAGCGAATATAACCGGCCCGCCGTTACATCTTTTCAGGTTCCGGATACTCAACGCCAAAGGTCTCAACCGTAACAGTCTTCATAACCTGCGGTGTTACCGGTCTGTCGTTCCAGTCAGTGTCGGTCTCAGCAATCCTGTTGACAACCTCCATGCCCTCTGTAACCTTGCCAAATGCTGCATAGTCGCCGTCAAGGTGAGGAGATGTCTTGTGCATGATAAAGAACTGTGAGCCTGCGGAGTTTGGCATCATGGATCTTGCCATGGAAAGAACTCCCTCTGTGTGCTTTAACTCGTTCTTAAAGCCGTTGGATGAAAACTCGCCCTTAATACCGTATCCCGGGCCGCCCATTCCTGTTCCTTCCGGATCTCCGCCCTGAAGCATAAATCCGCGGATTACTCTGTGAAAGATAAGTCCGTTGTAGAAATTCCTGTTGATAAGTGAAATGAAATTGTTCACTGTATTAGGGGCGATCTCCGGATAAAGCTCAGCCTTGATAACATCGCCGTTTTCCATTGTAAATGTGACTATTGGATTCTGTGCCATTTTATAAAACTCCTTACTACATAATTTTTAATTAGTTAGCTATTATCTGAACTGCGTGAAGGTATTCGTCTGATCCGCGCTGGCATACAACCTGAACGCTCTTGTCAAGAAGAAGAACAGGGCATCTTGAGAAGTTGGTTGAAGCGTCAAGTCTGATCTGCATTGTTCCGCCTGATGTCTCAAGGAAAAGAGTATCCTCCCTGGTGTCAGATGAAACTGTTCCTGAGAATGTAGACTTGCTGCCATCAAGAGACACTTCTGCTGATGCAGTTGCTGTGTTATTCACAAGTTTGGATGAATGATTCCATGCATCGCTTCCTCTGTAGAAGGTAACTGTTACAGACTGTCCGGGGATCAGGGATCTGCAGGCACTTGCATCTGTTGCAAGATCAAGTACGAACTGCATTGTTCCGCCCGATGTCTCAAGGAAAAGGATTGAAGCTGTGGTTCCCTTGGCAACTGTTCCTGTAACTGAATTGCCGGAAGCTGTTCCAACGGATGAACCTGCAGAATAAGCAGTTGTTCCGCCCACATCAGCAATTGAAAGAGCGTGCATATAAGCATCGGAGCCTCTTGCACATACAACCTGGATTGTTTTGCCGACGATCAGGAATCTGCAGCTGTCCATATCTGTGCTCTCATCAATCTTGATCTGCATTGTGCCGTTATCAACAACAAGATAAAGAAGCTCTTCACTTGTACCCTTGGCAACTCTGCCCTTTACTGTAGCCTTATCGCTGCTATTTACAGTGGCCTTGCCTGCACTGGTATTGCCTGAAACCTTGCTGGCATGCCAGTACTCGTCGCTGCCGATATAGCAGTTTGCAGTTACTGAATTACCGGGCAAAAGAAATTTCGCATTGGAAAATTCTGTGTTCGAATCGAACTTGATCTGAACCGTTCCGCCACTTGTTGAAAGATACAGACAGTCAGCTGTGGTCTGCTCTGAAACAGTTCCAGAATAGGTCATTTCTGCGGCCTCTACGTCAGTTGGTACAGTGACCACAAGAAATGCAAACAGCGCCATAAAAAGCGCACATGCGGTTGCACATATTCTTTTTTTCATAAAAAAATACTCCCTTCACAACACTAAATATTCCTCATAGTTAATATAATTATACATCATATTGTGGTATATTGTAAACTTAACCTAAGCATCAAAAACTCCCTGCATTTACAGGGAGTCATACATTATCTCGCTTTCGTGATCCTTAAGCCATTTGCGCCTTTCTTTGTAGTCAGGAAGGACTTTTTCAACCTCTGCCCAGAACCTTTCGGAATGATTCATCTCTTTTAAATGGCACAGCTCATGTACCACAACGTAGTCAATGATTGTCTCTGGAGTCCTCATAAGGAGGCAGTTAAAGTTAAGGTTGCCCTTAGCCGAACAGCTCCCCCAGCGGCTCTTTTGCATCCTGATGGTGATCCGCCCATAAGTAACCCCCATGATGTCTGCATAGTGGCAGACTCTCTGAGGGATTATCCGCTTAGCCCTTGTCACAAGGAGCTTTACTTCCTGGGAAGAGAGCTCTTTTCTCTGAGACTGCTCATTCTGGCGCTGTCTCATTTTATTAAGGCTCTTGTCGATCCAGTCAGCCTTCTCTCCGATGAATCTGTTGATGTCCGAAAGCGACGCGCGGTTCGGAGCCCTGACGATCACCTGGGCGTCTGCTGTCACCTCTATTGAAATTGTCCTCCGCCTGCTGCGGATCAGCTTGATCTCCTGTTTCATAATACCCTCAATATAAAAATAATCGATATACCAATTATTCCACTCCTGTTTTCTGAAATAAGTCTTTAGTTTATTTAGCATCCCCCAAGATTCATCTCAACTCTCTTCAATATCTCAGGCAGGATCCTGACAGAGTTTACCTTGTATCTCTCCTTCATGGTTTCAATCAGCTCTTTTCTGGACTTATCAGGCAGTTCAATTGTACTGCAGTATATACAAAGGGCAGAATCTGCGACCTGCTTGCTCATTGGACTCATCTGAAGCAGAAGGCTGTCAATCAGTAGAGATATGCTGGAAAAGACATCTGTGCCATATGAAGTAAACGATATCT
>JAEEGL015088284.1_pt1 | contig 20389 bp, 23 predicted proteins | sample 9134231 | NCBI WGS metagenome assembly JAEEGL01 (sample SAMN16246548, study PRJNA631951) | gut metagenome | biome: gut microbiome; feature: rumen; material: fiber-attached | host: Bos | place: Iran: Karaj | collected 2018-10 | reverse complement strand
TTCAACCGGAGGGTCTTCGACTTCCTCGAAGCGGAGCCGTGAGAGAAAAACAGAAAAGAGTATGACTGCGCCGCCGGGGCGTCATCGCACGGCGGCGGGAGCGGGAGCTCCGGAACACCCGCGCGCTGGCGCTGGCGGACAGGCCGGAGGACCGCGGAACCTGTCGCCGCGTGCCGGTCAGAGATCGTGAGTCTGATTGATATGATCTGATGATTCATCCAGGAGAAACGTATGCGACTGTTGTTTGAGATAGATTTGAAGGACTATGCAAACTGTACGCACAGCTTTGTGCGCAATTCCGCCAGAAGCATCATCATTGAAAAAAGAAAAGTTGCAATGATTCACAGCATCAAATATGATTATTATAAGTTTCCGGGCGGCGGGATGGAAGAAGGCGAGAGTCCCGTTGATGCGATGATCCGGGAAACTCTTGAGGAGTCCGGGCTGGTTGTCATCCCTGAATCCGTCGTCGAATATGGGTATGTCCACCGCGTTCAGCGAAGTGATATGGACGAGACAGAATGCTTTGTGCAGGACAATTTCTATTATCTCTGCAAGGTGCAGGAACATGTGACCGCCCAACGCCTGGATGACTATGAGGCACAAGAGGACTATACTTTGGAGTATGTTGATCCGAAGATGGCGATCATGAAAAATCGCAATGCAGCGAATAGCCCATATAACCGGATAATGTTTGAACGAGAAGCAAGGGTCCTTGAATTGTTGATGGATGAGGGCTGGTTCGATTGAGTGAAACGCAGCCGCATGAAGCGATTCTAATATTATGTTAACTGATCTCGGGCTTGCGATGACTTGCCCATCAAGCCGGACGAAAAACGTCCGACAAACACATACCGGGGGATGACGCCATGCTGATGAAACTGAATGTACGAACATCGAAGCATACGCAGATGCTGAACATTACGGACATGATCCGGAACGCCGTGACGGAAAGCGGCGTCCGATCCGGGGTCTGTACGGTGTTCGTCCCGCACACGACCGCCGCCGTCACGATCAACGAGAACGCGGATCCGGACGTCGTGCGGGATTTCACCATGGAGATCAACAAGCTCGTCCCGTGGGAGGACGGCTATCAGCACATGGAGGGCAATTCCGCCGCGCACCTCAAGGCCAGCATGATCGGCTTTTCGGAGCAGATCATCATCGACGGCGGACGGCTCGTGCTGGGGACGTGGCAGGGGATATGGTTCTGCGAATATGACGGCCCCCGCCGCAGGAACATATATGTAAAGATCATGGAAGATCATTCATGAAGACCGCCTGCCCGGCGCTGATCCTCGGCGGCGATGCCGACAAACCGTCGGCGTGGAAGCGTCTTATGAGATGAAGGAGCGGATCCCCGGCAGCGAGTTGTATGTCTATCAGTGGCTTGGCCATGCCGCATTTGAAGCGGCCGTGGACTTCAATCGGAGGGGCTTCAGCTTTCCCGAAGCGGAGCCGTGAGAGAAAAATCGGAAGCCCCGGACGAATACTTGATCATCAAAAACAGGAGGACGACGCAAAATGGAGACAATGAGTCAAAGCTATTTCAACAATATGACGGACGGTCCCGGCATGGTGGATCAGGGGCTGCTGAAGCTGCAGAGGATCAGCGGAGACTGGAAAACGCAGGACGGTTCGTTTGAGCTGCGCCTGCGCTCCCAGGAGGCCGTCGCGATCCTGCACGGCAGAGGCGCGCTGGACACCCGCGTCGCCGTCGACAACCTGATGAGCGGGTTCATGGGACTTGCGATGCAGACCGGGGGAAGCATGCCGCAGGCGCATGAGATCGACCTGATCTTTTCGTTCGGACATACCATTCTCGATGTGGAGGGAACGCCGCTGCTGCGCCTGGAGCGCGCGTGGTATGAGAACGGCGCGCTGACCGTGGAAGTGACCGACCGGCAGACGGAAGGAAAACACACGCTGAAGCTTGCCAGAGTTCCGGCGGAGGAGAAGCCCATCGATCCGTCGATTCCCGTGCCCAGGTTCTGCCCGGAATGCGGTCATCCGATGAACGGCAAGCCGATCTGCCAGTCGTGTGGCTGGAAAGTCACCGGGTGACAGAGGGAAGAGAAGCCGATGAAGCGCAGGAAAAGCGCATGAAGGAGGTTGTACCATGCTGAAAGATTACAAATATGACGGGAGCAGAAAGCTGGATCTGTCGAAGGTCTCGACCGACGAGACCTCCCTCTTCCCGGATCGGAAGAAAGCCGAATCGAAGATGCAGGAGAATTTTGCGAAGATCCAGGAGCTGCAGAACAAACTGTACGCGGAGAAGAAGGAGGGCGTGATCTTCCTGTTCCAGGCGATGGAGGCGGCGGGAAAGGACGGAACGATCAGCGCCGTGCTGACCTGCCTTTCGCCCCATGGGGTCAATGAGGCGGCGTTCAAATCGCCGTCCTCCACTGAGCTGGCGCACGACTATCTCTGGAGGGTAGAGCAGCAGGTCCCGATGAAGGGCGAGATCGCGATCTTCAATCGCTCACAGTATGAGGAAGTGCTGATCTACCGGGTCAAGAAGCTGTGGCAGTCGCAGGCGCACGCGGACCGGATCGATCCGGAAAAAGAGCTGCATTTCCGCTATGAAGACATCAGCAATTATGAGCGCTATCTGTGGCATAACAGCATTCGGACCGTCAAGATCTTCCTGAACGTCTCAAGGAAGGAACAGGCGCGCCGTTTTCTGTCGCGGATCGAAGAACCGGAGAAAAACTGGAAGTTCTCCGGCTCCGACTTTGAGGAGCGCAAATACTGGGACGATTATCAGGAAGCGTTTGAGATCGCGATCAATGCGACGGCGACGAAGGAAGCGCCGTGGTTCGTCGTGCCCGCCGACCACAAGTGGTATATGCGCTACGTGGTCAGTGAGATCATTCTTCAGACGCTGAAGGAAATGGATCCCAAGTATCCGGTCGTCACGAAAGAGCGGCTGGAGGAATTCGCCGGGTATAAGGCGGCGCTGGAAAAAGAGCTCGGAAAGTGACGCGCAAGAATGAATCGATCAAGTGAGCACATGAACGAAATGAGGATGGCTTACCTGGATCCTCTGCCCGGATCGATGATAAAGAAACAGCAAAACGCCTCTGAGACTAACGATCTCAGAGGCGTTTTGGTCCGAGTGACAGGTCTCGAACCTGCGGCCTGGTGGTCCCAAACCACCCGCGCTACCAGCTGCGCTACACCCGGATATTGAATTGCGCCGCGTACGATGCTATAATAATACAGATCGCTTGCAGGAAGTGCGCCAGACGCCTTCCCGGCGAGTGACATCATACCACACTGCCGCCGCAACTTGCAATCCTTTTTGCGAAGAATTCACGGAGAAGCGCTGCGGCGCGAGAGGGAGAGGACCATGAAGCGTATCTTTAACCGGACGGATATCCTGCTGCCGTGCAACTGCGACATGACAAAATGGAGCGTGGTTGCCTGTGACCAGTTTTCCTCCCAGCCGGAGTACTGGGCGGAATTGGAGCGAGAGAGGGAGGGCGTTCCCAGCACCCTGCATCTGATGTTCCCGGAGGCCTATCTGGAGACGCGCGATCAGTTCGCCGAGGCGGAAAAGATCAACGCGGAGATGGAGCGCTATCTGACCGAAGGCGTGTTCCGCACGCTGCCGGACAGCTATATTTTCATTGAGCGTACACTCGCCTCCGGCGCGGTGCGCCGCGGCCTTCTGGGCGCGCTGGATCTGGAGGCGTATGACTACGCCGGAGACAGCGTGTCCCCGATCCGCGCGACGGAGGGGACGATCGAAAGCCGTCTGCCGCCGCGCGTCCGCGTGCGCGAGGGCGCGGCGCTGGAGATGCCGCACATCATGGTCTTCATCGACGACCCGGCGAACGGCGTCATGGGACTTCTGGAGCGAACAAAGGACGAACTTCCGGCGCTTTATGACTTCGACCTGTGCGCCGGCGGCGGGCACATCTGCGGATGGCAGGTCGCCGGAACAGCCGCCGACGCGATCGAAGCGGCGTTGGACGCGCTGGCCGATCCGTCCATGCTCCGCGCCCGTTACGGCGACGCCGCGCCGGTCCTTTTCGCAATGGGCGACGGCAATCACTCTCTGGCGACGGCGAAAAAGTGCTGGGAGGCGCTCAAACCGCGCCTGAGCGCCGCGGAGCGCGAGACGCATCCGGCGCGCTTCAGTCTCGTAGAGCTCGTGAATATCCATGACGATGCAATTGGCTTTGAGCCGATCCATAAGGTCCTGTTCGAGACCGATCCCGCCGGCTTCCTCACCGAAGCGGGCGACGCGCTTGCCGCGTGCTCCGGCGAGGCGGAAACCGCGCACACGCTTCGTCTGCTGACCGCGGCGGGGGAGCGTGAGATCACTGTCCGCGGCCTGACCATCGGACAGATCATCGGCGCCGCGGAGGACGTGTGCCAGGCGTATCTGGCACGGCACGGCGGAACAATCGACTATATCCACAACGACGACACCGCCGTCGAAATGGGCCGGCGGACGGACGGCGCGGCGATCTTGCTGCCGCGGATGGAGAAGGGCGAGCTGTTCCCCTCCATCATCCGGTCCGGGCCCTTCCCGAAAAAGAGCTTTTCCATCGGCCACGCGCAGGACAAGCGCTATTATCTGGAATGCCGCAAGATCCGTTGACAAAAGCGGCAGACGAGGTGCATATGGGGCTAATGAACGAGATCCGCAGCAGCTACGGCGCGCTTCGCTTCCTCTCGCGGCTCAGCGGATTGATCAATCTCTTCTGCCGCCGCTTTGACCGCAAGGCGAACGCCGCACTGCGCGCGCAGGCGGTGCTTCCGCCCGGACGTCTCAACGGGCAGGGGCTGTCGCCGCTCGCGGCGCTGCCCTACGGTGCGTGGAACATGGGCAACAACGGCTGCGAGGTCATCGCAGTGTACAACGCGCTGCTCGTGATGCGCCGCCCGATCCCGCTTCCGGAGATCGCGGCCGCGCTGGAAAAGCGCGGGCTGCTCTTCAACGGGTTCGGCGGAACGAATCTCCCCGCTGTGGCGGCTTATCTGCGGAACCTGGGGATCGGCGTGACGGTGCTGCGCCGCGCTGAGCGGGAGCGGTATGACGACGCGCTGGCCGGCGCGGACTGCGCGATCCTCTCTTACTGGACGGGGCGGAAGCTCCGCCGTGCGGACGGGAGCTGGAACACGCTGCACACGGTCTCGGTCCAGCGCGGCTTCGCCGGGGTGGAGATCTGCAATTACGCCAACAACTGGCCCGCGCCGCACAGCGCTCGTTCCGTGGCGGATTTTCTCCGGCGGGAGGACGGCGTCCCGGTCTGTCTCTTCGCGTTGAAAACAGTTGACAAAACAGAATAATCAAGGTATAATCCGCAATACGTGAAACGCGACGACGGGCAAAAGTAAGCGTGCGCCGCCCTGCCAAGAGAGACCCCGTTCTGCTGAGAGGGGGAGAGGGCGCACACGGTGAATACAGCCCCGAGCGGCGCACTGAAAGCCGGAACCGGCGAGTAGGCTGCGACGGGCGCGCCCGATTACAGCGCATGCGTTTTCTGAAAACGCAGCAAGGCCCCGGACGGCAACGCCGGAGCGAACCAGAGGTGGTACCGCGCATTCCAGCGCCCTCTGTCCCGCACGGGACAGGGGGCGCTTTCATTCCACTCGACAGAAAGGGGAAGCATATGGAACAGATCAAGATCGAATATTTCGGGCACTCCTGCTTCCGCATCAGCGGCCTGGGGCAGCGGATCGTGCTCGATCCCTATGAGGACGGCTGCGTCCCCGGCTGCCCGAACCTGCGGCTGGACGCCGAATTCGTCTATTGCAGCCATGAGCACCACGACCACAACGCGGTGCAGTGCGTTCGTCTTTGCGGGGACGGCGTGCCGAAATTCACGGTCACGGAGCTGGAGACCGACCACGACGACGCCGCCGGCAGCAAGCGCGGAAAGAACATGATCCGCATCTTCGACTTTGACGGGATCCGCGTCGCCCACTTCGGCGATCTCGGCCGACCGCTCACAGCCCGGGAGACGCAGGCGCTGCAGGGACTGGATTGCGCGCTGCTCCCGGTGGGCGGCTTCTTTACCATCGACGCGAAGCAGGCGGCTGCCATCGCGGCGGCGATCTCCCCGCGGATGGTGATCCCCATGCACTATCGCACGGAGGCGTCCGGGTTCAATGTGATCGCGGACATCGACGACGCGCTTCCGGCCTTTGACGAGTCGGTGAACGTTGTCGTGCTGACCTATGGCGGCTATGCCGTGGTGGAAAAGTAAGGCGGCTGACATGACGATTGAAGAAAAGAGCGCATCCTACCACCACAAGGGATGCAATTGCTGCCAAAGCACGCTCTGCACGCTCGAAGCATATACCGGCATCGACGAGCGCACTGCGGTCAAGATGGGATACGGCTTCGGCGGGGGCCTGCTCACCGGCAACGTCTGCGGCGCCGTCTCGGGCGGCATGATGGCCATCGGAGCGGCATGTACCGCCGGCGAGGACCCCGCGGAGGAAAAACCGCGGGCCGTCGAATTGTGCAAACAGCTGCAGGCGCGCTTTCAGGAGCAATACGGGACACTGCTCTGCGAGGACATCCTGCGCGAGCACGATCATGATCTGTGCGACGAATGTATCGCGTTTTCCGCACGCGCGGCGGAACAGATCATACTGGAAACCAGAACAAACAAATGATTCCGACAGGAGAATGATGCAATATGGGAATTTATGAGGAGCTTCAGGCCAGAGGCCTGATCGCACAGGTGACGAACGAGGAAGAGATCCGCGAGATGGTGAACAACGGAAAGGCCAGATTCTACATCGGCTTTGACTGCACCGCGGATTCTCTGACGGCGGGACACTTTATGGCGCTGACACTGATGAAGCGTCTGCAGCAGGCGGGCAACACACCCATCGCGCTGATCGGCGGAGGAACGACCATGATCGGCGACCCGTCCGGCCGTACGGATATGCGCAAGATGCTGACGCGTGAGGACATCGACCATAACGCCGAATGCTTCCGCCGTCAGATGGAAAAGTTCATCGAGTTCGGCGAGGGCAAGGCGATCATGGTCAACAACGCCGACTGGCTCCTGGGCTTGAACTATGTGGAGCTGCTGCGCGAAGTCGGCGCATGCTTCTCCGTGAACAATATGCTGCGCGCGGAGTGCTACAAACAGCGCATGGAGCAGGGACTGACCTTCTTCGAATTCAACTACATGATCATGCAGTCCTATGACTTCTACTACCTCTTCCAGCATTACGACTGCAACATGCAGTTCGGCGGCGACGACCAGTGGAGCAACATGCTCGGCGGCACGGAGCTGATCCGCAAAAAGCTGCGGAAGGATGCCCACGCCATGACGATCACGCTGCTGACCGATTCCAACGGCAAGAAGATGGGAAAGACCGCCGGCAATGCCGTATGGCTCGATCCCAATAAGACCACCCCCTTCGATTTCTACCAGTATTGGCGCAACGTGGACGACGCGGACGTGATGAAGTGCATCCGCATGCTGACGTTCCTGCCGCTCGAGCAGATCGACGAGATGGACAAATGGACCGGCAGCGATCTCAACCGCGCGAAGGAGATCCTGGCCTTCGAGCTGACGAGCATGGTGCACGGCGAGGCGGAGGCGAGGAAAGCCGAAGCCAGCGCCAAAGCGCTTTTCGGCGGCGGCGGGGACGCGGAGAACATGCCCGTGACCGCGCTGACGGACGAAGATTTCACCGACGGTGCGGTGGACATCCTGACGCTTCTGGTGAAGACGGGGCTGTGCACCTCCCGCGGAGACGCGCGCCGCAATGTGGAGCAGGGCGGCGTCACCGCAGGAGAAGAAAAGGTGACCGACATCGGGAAGGTGTTCGGCAAAGAAGCGTTCCGGGACGGCCTGGTCCTGCGCCGCGGCAAGAAAAACTATAAGAAGCTGGTCATTGAATGACATCCGCTCCGGCCCCTCCCGACAACACGGGGAGGGGCCGAGTTGCCGAGTTTGAACGATTTGTAAATCCGCACGGAATCGAAGACGATATTTCTTGACCTCAGACGGTTTTGGAAGTAAAATATATGTTCAGGAACAATGCGTATGAAAGCGGGGTGGGCGATTGAACAAGAAAAAAGGAAAAGGCGGTCTCGGCTTCCTCTGGATTCTGCTTCTGATCATCTTTCTGAGCAGCGACGCACTGCGCGGCCTGATCGGGCTGGTGCTGGGGCTCGGACTGCTGGCAGCCGCATTCTTCATCATCCGCGCCGTTGTCAAGGCGGTCAAGGATGACACCAATCCGGCGCGCAACCCCGTGGACGTCAGCACCAAGGGCGTCAACCAGAAAAAGGCGGAGCAGGAAGGCCCCGCGGCCAAACCTGCCGCGCAGCCGAAGCCGGCTGCAAAGAAGACGTATCCGCCTGAGGTGCAGGCCGTGGTGGACGAGGGCAAGCGGGCGCACACGGAACTGGAGCATCTGTATGCTACGATCCCCAATCTCTCGGTGAAGGCGAAGATCCGCGAGCTTATCAATGTTTCCGACAAGATCATCGAAGATGCGGTCAACGACCCGAGCGATGTGCCGCAGATCAAGAAATTCCTTGACTATTATCTCCCGACGACGATCAAGCTCCTGAACGCCTATGACCGCATGGGCGCCCAGGGCATCGAGGGGAACAACATCTCCGGCACCATGCAGAGCATCGAGGAGATGCTGGACACCGCCGTCGCGGCATACAAGAAGCTGCTCGACAGTCTGTTCGCGAACCAGGCGCTGGATGTCGAGACCGATATTGAAGTCATGAATACCCTGCTCAAGCGCGAGGGCCTCGCGGAAGGCAGCGTCGGGCTGGCGGGGTACGGCAAATAAATCAATTCAACAAAGGAGAATGGAACGATGGACGAGAACAAGGGCTTTGATTATATCCCCAAGCTGACGCTGGATCCGTCTGCGGCAGCCGCCGCCGTGCAGGAGGCCCCCGCCGAGGTCCTCGCGAAGGCGGAGAAAGAGATCGTGTCCGAACGCCCGGAGCTGGAAAAGCTCTCTGAGGCGGAGCAGGCCGCCGTGCGTGAGTTCGCGAAGCAGATCGACGTCACCAACACCAACCAGGTGCTCGCATACGGCGCCGCCGCGCAGACCAACATCTCCGAATTCTCCACCGCCGCGCTGGGCAATGTCCGCACAAAGGATCTGGGCGAAGTCGGCGGGATGCTGTCCGACCTCGTGGTGGAGCTGAAGGGACTGAGCTTCGCGCCGGAAGAGAAGAAGGGGTTCAAGGGCATCTTCAAGAAGACCGCCAACAACCTCGCCGCGATGAAAGCCCAGTACAACAAGGCCGAGGTCAATGTTGACCGCATCACCGGCGAGCTGGAGAAGCACGAGCGCATCCTGCTGAAGGACATCGCCACGATGGACCGGATGTACGACATGAACCAGGCGTATTTCAAGGAGCTGACGATGTACATCCTTGCCGGACAGATCAAGTGCAAGGAGCTGCGCGACGTGGATCTGCCGAAGCTGCAGGCGAAGGCCGTCGAGAGCGGACTTCCGGAGGACGCGCAGGCCGCCAACGATTTCGCCAACATGATCGGCCGCTTTGAGAAGCGCATCCATGATCTGGAGCTGACGCGCATCATCTCCCTGCAGATGAGCCCGCAGATCCGCCTGATCCAGAACAACGACAGTCTGATGGCGGAAAAGATCCAGACCAGTATCGTCAATACCATCCCCCTCTGGAAGAGCCAGATGGTGCTCGCGCTCTCCATGGAGCACAGCAAACAGGCGATGGAAGCACAGCGGGAGGTCTCCGATGTGACGAACGAACTGCTGAAGAAGAACGCGGAGATGCTCCACCAGGGCAGCATCGGCGTCGCACAGGAGAGCGAGCGGGGCATCGTTGAACTGGAAACGCTCAAGCACACGAACCAGGAACTGATCAACACGCTGGAGGAGGTCCGCCAGATCCAGGAGGACGGCCGCAAGCGCCGCGCCGAAGCGGAGGCGGAGCTTGGCCGCCTCGAGGGCGAGCTGAAGCAGAAGCTGCTGGAGATCAAGGGCTGATTCGACTGACAACAACGCACAGGACGGTCTTCGCCGTCCTGTGCGCAGCATGATCGCGAGGGATACGGGGCCGACCCCCTGTCCGATGGGGCTGCCGAAGGCCAACCACGGCAGCCCCTATTTCAAAGCGGAGACGCGCGCTCTCCGCTAGACCAATCTATGCCCCGGCGCCGGGCTTTGCCCTCGGCCGCAGGGGCGGACCGAGAAGCCCGCTGCGCATAAAATGAATCTTTCGGAGGATCTGACGATGCTGAAGATCGCCCCTTCCATACTTTCCGCAGATTTTGTGAATCTGCAGGCCGAGTGCGCGGAAGCCGTCGCAGGAGGCGCAGACTGGCTGCATCTGGATGTCATGGACGGCCTGTTTGTCCCGAACATCACGATCGGCATCCCGGTGGTGAAGTCGCTGCGCCGCGTCACGGACGCGTTCCTGGACGTGCATCTGATGATCGACCGCCCCCAGCGCTATGTGGAGGAATTCTGCCGCGCGGGCGCCGATCTCGTGACCTTCCATGTCGAGGCCGCACAGCCGCAGGATGTTCTGGACGCGCTGCGCCGCGTGCTGGAGCAGGGGAAGAAGGCGGGGCTCTCCGTCAAACCGAAGACCCCGGCGGCCGTGCTTCTGCCGTATCTGGACCTTGTGGATCTCGTTTTGGTCATGACGGTGGAGCCGGGATTCGGCGGGCAGAAATTCATGGACGACCAGCTGCCGAAAATCCGCCAGCTTCGCGCCATGCTGGACGAGCTGAACCCCGACTGCGACATCGAGGTGGACGGCGGGATCGACGTGAACACCGCGCCGCTGGTCAAGGCGGCGGGAGCGAATGTGCTCGTGGCGGGCTCTGCCGTGTTCGGAAAGACGGATCGTGCCGCAGCCATCGCGGCGCTGCGCGGCGCGTGAGGAGAGAACGATGGCAAGTCTTTTTCCAGCCAGCTTTCAGGCGCTGATCGACGGTTTTGCAGCGCTGCCGGGGATCGGGCGCAAAAGCGCCCAGCGCCTGGCGTTCCATGTCCTTTCCCTTCCCGCCGGAGAGGCGGAGGCGCTCGCCGCGGCGATCCTGGAAGCCAGAAAGAACGTCCATGCCTGCCCTGTCTGTCAGAACCTGACCGACGGCGAACTTTGCCCGATCTGCGCCAGCGATCGCCGGGACAAAAGCGTGATCTGCGTCGTGGCGGAGCCGCGGGACGTGGCCTCCATCGAGCGCGGCCATGAATTCCAGGGCGTATACCATGTCCTGCACGGCGTTTTGAGCCCGATGAACCGCGTCGGTCCGGACGACATCCGCATCCGGGAACTCGTCGAGCGTGTCGGCACGGGGGAGATCAGCGAGGTCATCATGGCCACGAACCCCGACACGGAGGGCGATACCACCGCGATGTATATCTCCCGCCTGCTGAAGCCCTTCGGAGTGAAAGTGACGCGTCTGGCATACGGGATCCCGGTCGGAAGCAATTTGGAGTTTGCGGACGACGCGACGCTGCTGCGCGCCATGGAAGGCCGCCGGGAAATGTGATCCGAAGGTCATATTGCACGAAACGAATACCACAGATTTGACATTTTGCCGAATCTGTGGTATACTTTATATGATTTGGTTATAATTGATACCGAAGCGGGTCTTCTGTTACTTATAACCATACGATGAGATCATACGGCGCGGGCGAGTTGGCTGGCTGCGGTTCCCGGTGAGCCGGAGGCATGAGATGCTTCCGTAACGGGAACCGCGAGCGGGCTTTGTTGTGCTGCGCTGTGCAAAAGCATAAAGGAGTTTATATGTCACCCAAACAAAGCACCAAATCAAAAGAAACGATCAAAGAGAGCGCGCTGGAGCAGGCGATCAGCAAGGCGGTCGGCCGGACATCCGGCGCGCGCGGAAAGGATCCCGCCGCGGTGAAGGCGGCTGCGGGCAAGCCGGCCAGGCGTGCATCCGCCGCAGACAAAAAGGAGAGCAAAGCGGCTGCAAAAGCCGAGGAAAAAACCGCCCGCCCGCGTCAGAGCAAAAATGCCGCCAAGGCCGTTCCGACAGCCGCTCCGGAGCAGGAGAACGCCGCGGTCAAAGCTGCCGAGCGCCAGGCGAAGAAGACAAAGAGCAAAGCGAAGGCCGTGCAGGAAAAGCTGAAGATCATCCCGCTCGGCGGCCTCGGCGAGATCGGGAAGAACCTGACCGTCTATGAATACGGGAAGGACATCATCCTCGTGGACTGCGGCATGGGCTTTCCCGACGACGAGATGTACGGCGTGGACGTCGTGATCCCGGACATCAGCTATCTGGAGGAGAACGCGGAGCGCATCCGCGGACTGTTCCTGACCCACGGGCATGAGGACCACATCGGCGCGATCCCCTATGTTCTGCGCAAAATCAATCCGCCCATCTACGCAACCCGCCTGACAGCGGGGCTGGTCAAGATCAAGCTCGAAGAACACAAGCTGCTCAAACAGGCGCAGATCCAGACCGTGGAGGCCGGCATGACCATCAAGGCCGGCTGCTTCAGCGTGGAATTCATCCACATCAACCACTCCATTGCCGACGCCGTGTCCTTTGCCATCAAGACGCCGCTCGGCACCGTGATCCACACGGGGGATTTCAAGATCGACGTGACGCCGGTCTCCGGGACGATGGCGGATCTGGCCCGCCTGGGTCAGCTCGGCAACGAATGGGTGCTCGCGCTGCTGCCGGACTCCACCAACGTGGAAAAGCCCGGCCACAGCGAGAGCGAGCGCAAGGTCGGCGCGCGCTTCGACGAGCTGTTCAAGGACTGCGACAAGCGCATCATCGTGACGACCTTTGCCTCCAATGTCGACCGCATCCAGCAGATCATCAATTACGCGGCGAAGTACGGCCGCAAGGTGGGGATCACCGGCCGCAGCATGGAGAACATCCTCCGCGTCTCCACGGAGCTGGGATATATGAAGGTGCCGGAGGACGTCCTGGTCAGCATGGACAGGATCAAATCCGTGCCGAAGAACCGGACCGTCATCATCACCACCGGAAGCCAGGGCGAGGAGATGAGCGCGCTGCACCGCATGGCGTTCTCCGAGCACAAACAGGTGGACATCGACGCAGGCGACCGCGTGATCATCTCCGCCTCCGCCATTCCCGGCAACGAGCTGACCATCACGAAGGTGATCGACGAACTCTTTGCCAAGGGCGCCGAGGTCATTTACAACCGCGCGGATAACCTGCATGTTTCCGGACACGCCTGCCAGGAGGATCTGAAGATGATGATCGCCCTGACAAGGCCGAAGTTCTTCATCCCGCTCCACGGCGAGACGCGCATGCTGCACCAGCACGCGAAGCTGGCAAGGGACATGGGGATCGAGCCGGCCAACATCCTCGTCAGCGCCATCGGCCATATCATCGAGCTGACCGCCGATTCCGTCAAGGAAAACGGCGAGGTCCCCGCCGGGCGCATCCTCGTGGACGGCAGCGGCATCGGCGAGGTGGGCAGCGTCGTGCTGCATGACCGAAAGCATCTGGCCGACGAGGGCATGATCGTCGTCATCATGACCATGTCCGGAGAAGACGGGAGCATGGTATCCGCTCCGGAGATCATCACGCGCGGCTTCGTCTATCTGAAGGAGGCGGAAAACCTCATGGAGGAGATGAAGCGCGTCGTGGTCGAGAGCATCGTCAGCTGTGAAAACCAGCGGATCACCGACTGGAGCAGCATCAAGGGCAAGGTCAAGAGCAATCTTTCGGGGTATCTCTACAAGAATACCCGCCGCAGTCCGATGATCCTCCCGGTCATCATTGAGGTATAGGCGTATGACAGCGAAGCGCGGCTTGCCCCGACAGTGATTTCGGCACGGAGCGGCCGCGGCGACCACAAAGGATCATATATATGTGAAAAACCGGAGGTACGATATGAGCATCCCTCTCTTTGATTCCCACAGCGATACCGTCCATGTCGCGCGCGCCCACGGGCGGAAGCTGCGTGAGAACGACATGCAGCTCGACTTGGTGCGCGGCAGCTCGTTTTCTCCGCGCGGCCAGGTCTTCTCCATCTGGGGAGAACCGCGGCGCGACGGGCCGATGTTTGATCCCGTGATCGCTTTCTGGGAGCGGGAACTGGCGGAAAACGGCGATCTTCTGGCGCATTGCCGCAGCGCCGCCGACATCCGCGCGGCATTTTCCGCCGGAAAGTGCGCCGCGTTGCTTTCCATCGAGGGCGCGGAGCAGATCGAATGCAGCATCCCGAAGCTGCGCATGGCGCATGACAAGGGTGTCACCGTCATCCATCTTTGCTGGAACTATGACAACGTCCTGACCGGCTCGGCCACGGACGGGCAGGGCGGACTGACGGAGGAAGGCCGCCGCTTTGCGCAGGAGGTCTGCGACCTCGGCATGGTCATCGACCTCTCCCACATCTCCGAGCGCGCGTTTTGGGACGTCCTCGAGCTGACGGACGCATGCGTGCTTGCCGGCCATTCCGACGCGGCGGGCGTCTTCGTCCATCCCCGCAACCTGACCGACGAGCAGTTCCGCGCGCTGGCCAAACGCGGCGGCGTCGCCGGGCTGAACCTCAGCCCGAGATTTCTCGGACACGGGAAGGACATCGACGCGGTGGTCGCCCACGCGGAGCATTTCCTGGCCCTCGGCGGGGAAAAGGCCGTCTGTCTCGGTACGGATCTGGACGGCGTTTACGAACTGCCAGCCGGTCTGACCGGGATCCAGGATTTCGGAAAACTCTATGAGGCCATGCTGCGCAGGAACTGGACTGAGACGCAGGTCCGGGACATCTTTTTCGGAAACCTCAGCGCCTTTTGGGAGCGAGCGCTATGAACATACAGATCTTCGGAAAAAACAAGTGCTTCGACACCAAAAAGGCGGAGCGATACTTTAAGGAGCGGCGCATCAGGTATCAGTTTGTCGATCTCGGCAGATACGGCATGAGCCGCCGGGAGCTGGAGAGCGTACGCGCGGCGGTCGGGCTGGACGCCATGCTCGACGAGAAGGACCCGGACTATCCGCTGGTGCAGTACCTCGCCGGGAACGACGCAAAGCTGGAGAAGCTCTTCGACTGCCCCTGGCTCATCAAAACCCCCATTGTCCGCAACGGGAAGCAGGCCACCGTCGGCTACTGCCCGGACGTCTGGAAAACCTGGGAATAACGCAGGAATCATCCGTCTGACCGAGACGGATGATTTTTTGCGCTTTTATGCAGAGAAACCGCATATTATGATTTTTCTTGCATCACTGCGCCGCATCTGCTATACTATTAACATAAAATGCTTGGAGTATACCCATTTTCAGAAAGGGGCGCTTTCCGTGCATCTCGGCATTCCCGAAATCATTCTGATCCTGATCGTCATCCTGCTCTTTGTCGGCCCCAAAAAGCTCCCGGAGGCGGGGGAGGCGCTCGGTAAGGCCATGCGGTCGTTCCGCCGCGCATTCTCCGGCGAGACAGACAAGGGCACCGATGCCAAGCCGGATGATCAGACGAATCCACCGGACGGTCACGGCGGCTCCGACGCATGACCGCGCTGGCGAGTCTTTTTCGCCGCTACCGCCGGGGGACCGTCTGCTTTGCGCTGCTCTTTCTGGCGCTGGCAGCCGGCGGGTGGTTCCTCGCGCCGGCAGTGCTGACGCTGCTGGGCGGGCTGATGCCCGGAGAGGAATTTTACCAGATGGCGGTGGCGGAGGGACTGTGGGTCCGCGTGGAGCTGGCGCTGCTGCTCTCCGCGCTGGTCACGCTGCCCCTGCTGGGCCTGTTCGTCCTGTACCGCAGGCGCCGCTCGGCCATATGGGCCGTGCCGGTCGCTGTGCTGCTCTTCGCGCTGGGGCTGGCGTTCTGTGCCCGCTTCCTTCTGCCCTCGACGCTCCGGCTCCTGACCGGGCTGCTGGACTATGCCCGCATGCTCTCGGTGGACCGCTACGTATCCTTCTGCCTCGGTATGCTTCTGGTGGTGGGGCTGCTGTTTGAAGAGCCGCTCGTGATGTACATCCTTTACCGGCTGGGTCTCGTTCAGGTCGGTTTTCTGAAGCAAAACCGGAAAAAGGTCTTCCTGGCCGCGCTGATCCTTCTGGCGCTCCTCACCCCGTCGGGGGACGCGGTCACGCTCCTGGTGGCGCTGCTGCCCTTTGTGCTTCTCTATGAACTGGCCGTGCTGTGGCTGAAAACACTGGACCGGAGAAAGGAGCACGGCAATGCGCGATCGTGACCAGCCCCTTTCCGGCCATCTGACCGAGCTTCGGCGGCGGGCGCTGGTGTGCGTCGTGCCCTTCCTGATTCTGCTGATCCCGGGGGTTTTGTACGCCGACCGTCTGCTCGGCGCGGTCTTCCGTCTCTGTACGGCACAGGGGTGTGAGATCTATCTGATGGGCGTGACGGACGCGCTGAGCCTGCGCCTGCGCGCGGCGGGGCTGATGGCGCTGCTGTGTCTGCTGCCGCTGCTGATCGCCGAGACGCTGCTTTTCGCCTTTCCCGGGCTCTACCCGCGCGAGCGCCGGGCCGTGCTGATCCTCGGCGTGCTGCTGGGCGTCTGCTTTTCCGCGGGCGCGTGGCTGTTCCTGTCCCGGCTGGCGGAATGGCTGCTGCGGCTGTGGCTGTCGGAGGGACACCGCCTGCCCGCGCTGCTCTCCGCGGCCCGATTCTATGAAATGTGGCTCTGGGGCCTTGTCCTCAGCGGCCTGATCGCCTGCCTGCCCGCTGCCGCGCTTCTGCTTGGCATGGCGCTGCGCAGGAGAAAAACGAAATGGGGGAATGTCAGTTGACAAGAAGAGAGTTTCTGAAGGGCGCCGCCGGCTTCGCGCTGGTCTGCGGCGCGGGCTTTGGCGTTTCCGGTTTGGCGAAGCTCTTCCGTCCCGCGCCGGAAAACGCCGTCGGGCCGCTGCTGGCCGACGGTCTGGAGCTGCTCCCGCTCTCCGATGGCGCGGAGGTCAGCTATCAGGGCGTGACCTGCTTCACGGTCAACGACGCGGGCGCGCGCCTTCTGCGCCTGGCAAACGGCAGGAACACGCTGGAGGAGATCGTCGCGCGCACCGGGATGGAGTCCCAGGCGGGGGCGGTGGCGGATTTCTACATCACGCTCGGCAAGGCCGGGTATCTGCGCAACAGAGTTGAGGTGAATAAGATTGCCGTCGAAGTGTGAGGTGTTCGTCCTCCGGGATGAAGAAGGACCGATCCTCTACGCCCCGCTGCGCCGCATCGCCGCGCGGGTGAACGAAGCGGCGGTGGCCGCCGTCGGACGCCGGCTGAACGGCGCGCCGTTGACGGATGGGGAGCGGAAGAGTCTCGAGGTGCTGGAGCAGTGCGAGCTTTTTACGCCGGCGCCGTTGCCCGAATGCCGCGCGGAGCTCCCGACACAGGTGACGCTGTTTCCCACGGACGGCTGCAATCTCCGCTGCCGCTACTGCTATGCCGGGGCCGCGGAACGGCGGCACCTGATGCCGCTGGAGGCGGGGAAGGCCGCCATCGACTACGCGGCGGACAACGCCAAAACACAGAACCACGAGGATTTTGTGATCGCCTTCCACGGCAATGGCGAGCCGTTTTCCGCCTTCCCGCTGGTACAGGAGCTGTGCCGCTATGCCCACGAGGCGGCGGAGCGGGTCGGCGTGCGGGTCCATCTGACCGCCGCCACGAACGGCGTGCTGAACGAGGAGCAGCTCGACTGGTTCATCGCCTGGTTCGACAGCGCCAATATCTCCTTTGACGGAACGGAGGAGCTGCAGAACCGCCAGCGGCCCATGGCGGACGGAAGCCCGAGCTTCCCGCTGGTCGACCGCACGCTGCGCCGGCTGAACGACGCCGGCAAGCCCTTCGGGATCCGCGCAACCCTGACCGCCGACAGCGTGGAATCCATGCCGGAGATCGCGGCATTCGTGCTGGAACATTATCCGAACTGCAACCCCCTGCACATCGAGCCGGCCTGGGAGGCCGGACGCGGTCTGCAGACCGGAGCGCACACGCCGGAGGCCGAACGTTACGTCCGTTATTTCCTGGAGGCGGAGCGGGTTTTGCAGGGCAAAATGCCGCTGGTTTATTCCGCAGCCCGGAAGGAACATCTGGATCTGGCCTTCTGCGGCGTGTGCAGGAACTCTTTTGTCCTCACCTCCGAATGCAACATCACCGCCTGCTATGAAGCGTGCGAGACGAGCATCGAGAGCGGTGAACGCTTCATCTACGGCCGGTATGACATGGAGCAGAAGTGCTTCATCATCGACGAGGACAAGCTTGCGGCGCTCCATCGCCTGCGGGTCGACAATATGCCATACTGCGAAAACTGCTTCTGCAAGTACCATTGCGGCGGCGACTGTGCGGCGAAGCTGCTCGGCACCCGCCCGCCGGAGGAACACAGCGGATCCGTCCGCTGCGCCATCACCCGCGCGCTGACCCTGCACCAGATCCAACAATCCCTGATCCATGAGGAGGCGGCACCCAATGAATGACGACAGAATCAAAAGCGAGGACGCCGGGAAGAAACTGCCGAAGCCGGAGGTGTACATCGTCCGCAGCGGCGATGCCGTGTTCAAGCCCGGCATGAAGACCTGGTTTGTTGAAACCAGGGAGGACCAGCAGCCGGGCGGGGGCACCGTCGCCGGGCAGACCGGCAGGACGGTGACAAGTACGGTTTGCGTCTGCAACAAGGTTTGCACCTGCGAGGCCGTATGCTCCTGCGTGGGACACTGTACCTGCAACTCGGTCTGTACCTGCCAGTCCGTGTGCTCCTGCCAGTCGGTCGGACGGACCTGCAGCTGCAATCCCAGAGTCTGCACCTGCGTCCCCGTACATTGAGAAAGGGAGACGAGCATGATGAAGAAAAACGCAACGCGTCTGCTTGCGCTGCTTCTGGCGATGCTCCTGCTGGCCGGCTGCGGCGGAAAAAAGAGCAAGACGCCTTCGCCGACACCTTCGCCGAAGACGACGGCGCAGCCCGCCGCAAAGCCGACGGCCACGCCGAAACCCACGCCCGTTCCGACGCCGTCGCCCACGCCGGAGCCGACGCCGGAGCCAACGCCCGAACTGGTGATCGACACCACGCTGGATCCGGATGCTGCCTTCGAGGCCGGCAACGAGTGTTATCACGCGGAGGAATACCGGGAGGCGGAGGCCTACTACGAGCTGGCCATTTCGCAGCTCCCGGGCAAGCAGAACAAATACTGCTACCATGAGGTCGCAAACAACCTGGTGCTGGCAAAGCTCCAGCTTGAAAAAAACGAGGAAGCGTATCAGCTGTGTCTGCACCTGCTGGACAGCAATGTCGCGCCGTCGGTACCGGCCCTTTACGGCGCGGTCCTGAACCTGCTGGTCTGCGGCCATGCGCTGGGGATGCGCTCCGCCGCGGTGATGGAGAATGCCCTGCATACCGAGGGGCCACAGGCCGTGAACCTGGACTTTTTCAACGAGATGGCAGCCGAGGAACCGGGTGAATTCGGCGCGCTTGTCACGGCGCTGGCCTATAACATGGTATATATGGACATGGAGGGCACGCTGGACGACGCAAGAGCGTCCGCACCGTACTATCCCAACCTGGATGTGGCGGGTACGAATGTGGAGCATACGCAGGAGATGCTGACGGAAATGCTCTCGACCCAGGATGAGGATGACCGCGTGCAGTATCTGGATTATCTGTCGACGATCCTCCAGATCGCACAGGAACGCAGCGTCGCGATCTACGGCGAGGAAGACCCGGACATCGCGGAGCTGATGGCCTATGTCTTCGAGCTGGAAAAAGAGGAAGACAACAGCATTCAATAAGAAGGAATGCTTCCCCGCTTTGGCGGGGAAGCCGGTGGAAACCATGAAGATCGCGCTGATCCGGCCGCGCTGCGACTATGCCGAGCCGGAGTTTCAGGAACCGCTGGGCGCAGAGGCCGTTTGCGGCTATCTGCGCGCCGCGGGACTGGACTGCCGGGTGTTTGACCGGCGTTTGGGCGCGTCGGCAGCCGACCTGGAGGCCTGGGGGCCGGACTGGGTCGGCTTTTCGCTTTTGACAGATGCGGATCTGCCGGATGCGCTCCGCCAACTGCAGCTGCTGCGTGCGCCGGGCCGCCGGTTTTTCGCCGGCGGATTGCTCGTAACGACGGAGCCGGAACGGGTTCAGGCGGCGTTTCCGTCGGATACGGCGCTCATTTCCGGGGAGGGAGAGCGGGCGGTGCTGTCGCTGGTCACGGGGAAGCAGTTTCCCGGCCTCTGCGCGCCGGACGAATGGGCCTTCGCGAGCCGTGACGACCAGAACGCCTATCTTGCCCGCGGCGGCGTGATCCTGCTGCGCTCCGCCCGCGGCTGCCGGGGCGCCTGCGCCTTCTGTACCACGCCGGGCCGACCGCCGGAGGAGCGGCGCTTTTCCGCGCGCAGCGTCACCTTGGTGGCGGAGGAGATGGAGACGCTCATCCGGGCCGGCCACGCCCCGGTGTTCAATTTCACGGACGACGAGTTCGGCGGCACGGAGCGCATT